>JABEBX010020215.1_pt1 | contig 15371 bp, 25 predicted proteins | sample 7245971 | NCBI WGS metagenome assembly JABEBX01 (sample SAMN14506365, study PRJNA622280) | hot springs metagenome | biome: hot spring [ENVO:00000051]|acidic hot spring [ENVO:00002120]; feature: spring [ENVO:00000027]|sediment [ENVO:00002007]; material: sediment environment [ENVO:01001048]... | reverse complement strand
GGCAAACGTAGATGTATTGAATTTGAGCGGCGAGAAGGTAGGCTCGATGGAGCTGGACGACGCAGTGTTTGCGCCCGGCCAGGTGAATGAGGCTCTGCTCTGGGAGGCGGTCAAGCACTATCGCGCCTCGCTGCGCCAGGGCACGGCCGCCACCAAGAACCGCAAGCTGGTGGCCGGATCGGGCAAGAAACTGTGGAAGCAGAAGGGTACGGGCCGGGCGCGCATTGGCTCGGTGCGCTCGCCGCTGTGGCGGCATGGGGGCACGGTGCACGGACCGCAGCCGCGCAGCTACGAGTATCCATTTCCGCGTAAGAAGCTGCTGGGCGCGCTGCGCGCTGCGCTGGCCGCCAAGCTAGCCGACGGCAAACTGACGGTGGTGGATTCACTGGAGATGAAAGAGGCCAAGACCAAGCTCTACCGCGAGGCTCTCAACAAGCTGGACGCCAAGCGCACCGTATTGCTGGTGGAGAGCGGCAAAACGCTCACCCAGGCGCTGATGTTGGGGACGCGCAACCTGGAGGGCGTGGAGCTGATGCTCAACAACGAGGTGCATCCCTACGATCTGCTGCGCTGTGAACGGGCGATTTTCTCCCAGGCCGCCATCGGGCAGTTGGCCGGGGCTCTTGAAAAATCAGCCTCGAAGCGCAAGGCCGCCGCGCAAAAGGAGGCCGCGTAATGCAGACTGTATACACCTTGATTCGCCGCCCCATCATCACCGAAAAGGGTTTGGGCGTGAAGGAAACCGAAGGGACGCTGGTGTTCGACGTGGTGCGCGAGGCCACCAAGATCCAGATCAAGGAAGCTGTCGAGGCGCTTTTCAAAGTGAAGGTAGCCGCCGTGCGCACGGCTAATTTTGCGGGCAAGGAGCGGCGCCGCGGCCGGTACACGGGCTTCCGGCCGGACTGGAAAAAAGCATACGTGAAACTGCGGGCCGGCGAGAAGCTGCCCGAGTACGTGAGCAATTTGTAAGAACAGCTATCAGATCTTAGCTTTTAGCTCCGGAAGCGGGGCAGCCGAGTTAGGAGAGAGAAGTTAGTTGAGTAAGTCACAGAAGTTTGCAGACGCAAGGTGGGCTAAGGGTTAGCAGTCAATAGCTTGTCAAGGGAAACCACGATGGCGATCAAGACATATAAGTTCGGCGTGCCGGGACGGGTGGCGACCATCGAGTACGATCCCAGCCGCTCGGCGCGGATCGCGCTGGTGCACTATGCGGACGGCGAGAAGCGTTACATTCTGCAGCCGGTGGGGCTGAAGGTGGGCGCCACCGTGAGCTCGGGACCGGAGGCTGACATCCTGGTGGGCAATGCGCTGCCGCTCAGGAACATTCCTGCGGGCACCACCGTGCATGCTGTGGAGCTGAGGCCGGGCAAGGGCGCGCAGATGGCGCGCTCGGCGGGCACGCAGGCGCAACTGGTAGCCAAGGAGGGCGATTACGCGCTGCTCAAGCTGCCTTCGGGCGAAACCCGCAAGGTGCTGGCCGAGTGCATGGCGACGGTGGGCCAGGTAGGCAACACGGATCATGAGAACGTGTCCATCGGCAAGGCGGGACGCAACCGCTGGAAGGGCATCCGGCCGGCCAATCGCGGCGTGACCATGAACCCTGTCGATCACCCCCACGGCGGCGGCGAGGGCAAGACCTCGGGCGGACGCCATCCGGTAACGCCGTGGGGCCAGCCGACACGGGGATACAAGACGCGCAACAACAAGCGCACCGACGCGTTTATTGTCAGCCGGCGGACGAAGTAGGAAAGCAGCCGCTAGCTTCTAGCTTCTAGCTACTAGCTCAACGCGGCGAAGAGAAGATTTCAGGCGAAAGCCGGGCAGCTAGCTTGGGCAGGGACAAGCTGGAAGCTAGAAGCTAAAAGCTAGGAGCTTAGCAGTTATGGGACGTTCGACAAAGAAAGGTCCGTTCGTGGATGCGCACCTGAGTGTGAAGATCGAGGCGCTGAACCGGACCAACGAGAAGAAGATGGTAAAGACCTGGGCGCGGCGCTCGACGATCTTTCCCGAGTTTGTGGGCCACACCATCGCGGTGCACAACGGCAAGAAATTTGTTCCGGTGTACGTGACCGAGAACATGGTGGGGCACAAATTGGGCGAGTTCGCGCCCACGCGGATCTTTAAAGGACACACGGGAGGCGCCAAGGCTACCACCACGGAGGCCGTGGCCAAGCCGCGCTGAGAACGGCAGCTTTTAGCTGTTAGCTCTTAGCCTTTAGCTTTTACCGGGGTTGGGCGCAGTTGAGGCAAGGCTGCCATGAGATGAGGAGCTGCTGGCAGCGCAGATCAAGCTAAGAGCTAATAGCTAGGGGCTAATAGCTCGCATTGAGGAACGAGATGGCAGTGGAGACAAGAGAATACCGGGCTGAGGCGAAGTTTCAACGCGTGTCGCCGCAGAAGGCGCGTCTGGTGCTGGGTCTGATCAGAGGCCGCGGCGTTCAGGATGCGATGGAAACAACAGCGTTCGCCAAGAAGCGCATCGCTCCGGTGATCTATAAGCTATTGGCGTCGGCAGTGGACAACGCCAAATTTATCGCCAGCGAAGAGGGCTTCGATCTGGATGTGGACAATCTGTATGTGAAGCAGGCGTTGGCCAATGACGGGCCGCGCATGAAGCGCATTCGTCCGGCGCCCATGGGGCGCGCCTTTCGCTACCAGCGCCGGCTGGCGCACATCGTGGTTTCGCTTGCCGAACGCAAGCCCCAGGATGGGCTGGTGACGAGGGTTGAGGAGCCGGCGGCCGCGTCCGCAGCAGCCAAGCCCGCCAAGGCGAAACCGGCTAAAGCGAAAGCTGCGAAGGCCAGTAAGAGCAAGGTTGAACCCGAAGCGGCTAAGACCGAGGCGCCGGCGCCGGCGGCCAATGCCGCCAAGCCGTAGGCAACGGTAGAGGCCGCACAAGAAGAAGCGAAACCGGCGAAAAAACAGTTGGAGCCGCCAAGAAGAAGGCCGGCAAGAAAACCTAGAGATTTGCGAAAGGAAGCACATGGGACAGAAAGTCCATCCTTACGGATTCCGGCTGGGCGTGAACAAACCGTGGCGCTCGCGCTGGTTCTCGGAGCGCGATTACGACAAGCTGCTGGTCGAGGACGTGAAGCTGAAGGCGGAGCTGCGCGAAAAGCTGAAAGCGGCGGGCGTGAGCTCGGTGGAGATCGAGCGGCCGGGCAACAAGCTCCGCTTTTTGATCCGCACCGCGCGGCCGGGAATCGTGATTGGCCGCAAGGGCGCGGAGATCGAGAAGCTGAAGACGGACCTGGGCAAGCGCACCAATCGCGACGTGTTCATCGACATCATCGAGGTAAACAAGCCGGAGTTGGACGCGCAACTGGTGAGCGAGAACATCGCGCTGCAACTGGAAAAGCGCGTCAGCTTCCGCCGCGCTATGCGCAAGAGCGTGGATTCAGCGAAGCGTTTCGGGTGCAAGGGAATCAAGGTGCGCGTTTCAGGCCGTCTGAACGGCAATGAGATCGCGCGTTCGGAATGGTATCTGGACGGGCAGTTGCCGCTGCACACGCTCCGCGCCGATATTGACTACGGCTTTTCCGAAGCGCACACGACTTACGGCGTGATCGGCGTGAAGACGTGGATCTACCGCGGCGACATTTACGAGCAGAAGCGCCGCAAGACGCCGCCGGTGGGAACGTCGGTGTTTTAAAAGCAGCTTTTAGCTCCTAGCTTCTAGCTACTAGCTAGATTGGTGGGAAGTCGGGCTGTGATGCAAATGGTTTGAAGCTAGAGGCTAGTAGCTAGGAGCTAGTAGCTGCTTTTGAGGTTCTTGTCATGTTGATGCCAAAGAAAGTGAAGTTCCGCAAGCAGCAGAAGGGCAAGCGCCGCGGCAAGGCATGGCGCGGCTCCTCGCTGGCTTTTGGAGAATACGGGCTGAAGGTGATGGAGTGCGGTTACATCACCGACCGGCAGATCGAGGCCAGCCGCGTGGCCATGACGCGCTTTGTGAAGCGCGGCGGCAAGATCTGGCTGCGGCTGTTTCCGGATAAACCCATCACGAAGAAGCCGGCCGAGGTCCGCATGGGCTCGGGCAAGGGCGCGCTGGATCATTGGGTAGCTGTGGTGCGGCCGGGCAAGATCCTCTTCGAGATGGAAGGCGTCTCGCCGCAGATTGCCGAAGAAGCCATGCGGCTGGCTTCGCACAAGCTGCCGTTGAGGACCAAGTTTGTGGAGCGGCCGGGCGTGGAACGGATCGCGGCCGCCGTGAAGTAAGGAGTGCAGCTTCTAGCTGCCGGCCTCTAGCTTTTAGCTCTTTATAGCTGTATAGAAGAGCGGCGCGCAGGCGGGATGAAGCTAGGAGCCGGAAGCTAGGAGCTAAGAAAAAATGGAACTGCACAAAATTCGCAATCTGAGCGACGCGGAGCTGGCGCACCAGCAAAAGACGGATTCTGATCAGCTCTTCCGGCTGCGCTTTCAGGTAGCCATGGGGCAGAACGACGGGGTCAAGAAGCTGCGCCGGCTACGCACGGAGATCGCGCAGATTAAGACCGTGGCGCGGGAGCGCGAGCTGGGGATTCACGGTGAAAAAGCAGATACAGCGGCCGTTGCGGAGGACAGCAACCGGAAAGGGAAGGGAACTCAATGACGGCCACAAAAGAAACGCCGCCCGGAGGCGGCTCGCGGCGCAACGAGAAGGTGGGTCAGGTGGTTTCCACCAAGATGCAGAAGACGATCGTGGTGGAGGTGGAGATGCGCAAGGCCCATGCCAAATACAAGCGGATCGTGCGCACGACCAAGAAATTCTATGCGCACGATGAGCAGGGTTCGGCGCGGCTGGGCGACATGGTGCGCATCCGCGAGACGCGTCCGCTGAGCAAGCTGAAGAGGTGGTCCCTCGAAGAGATCGTGCGGCGGTCAATGCTGGCGCAGGTTGAAGATACGGCGCACGAGGCGGCTAACTAGCGCGCCTTAAGGAGAAGAACCATGGCAGTGCAAATGAGAACCATGCTCGCGGTGGCCGATAACTCCGGCGCGCGCAAGCTGCAGGTAATTCTGCCTCTGGGCGGGGGATTGGGCCTGAAGGCCGGCCTGGGCGACATCGTAACCGCGGCGGTGAAAGAAGCCTCGCCCGACGGCACGGTGAAAAAGGGCAAGGTGGTAAAAGCGGTGATTGTGCGCACGCGCAAGGAGCACCGGCGTCGCGACGGCACCTATATCCGCTTCGACGAGAACGCGGCGGTGGTGATCGGCGACGACCACGAGCCGGTGGGAACGCGCGTCTTTGGGCCGGTGGCCCGGGAGCTGCGCGAGAAGCGGTTTTTGAAAATTGTTTCGCTGGCGCCGGAAGTGGTGTAAAAACAGCTTCTAGCAACTAGCCTCCAGCTTCTAGCTCGCTGGCGGTAGTCCGAGCTAAGTTGGAAAGGTCGAGGGCTGGGCAAATAGGGCTAGAAGCTAGAGGCTAGAAGCTAGGAGCTAACACAGATGCCGAGTTTACAGATTCATCGCAACGATACGGTCACGGTACTTACTGGTTCGGACCGGGGCAAGACAGGCCGCGTCCTGCGTGTCTTTCCCGACAAGAGGATGGTGCTGGTGGAGCACGTGCGCGTGGTTAAGAAGACGGTTTCGAGCCGGCAGGGACAGAATACGCGGGGCGGAATCGCGGAGCAGGAGTCGCCGATCCACGTTTCCAATCTGGCGCTGGTGTGTCCTAACTGCGGTGTGGCGCAGGTAGGCCACAAAGCTGAAGGCCATATCCGGACGCGGATCTGCAAAAAGTGCGGGCAAGAGCTGCCCACGAAAAAGTAGCTTCTAGCTTTTTCTTGATGTATCGAAAGAGCGGGCGGAAACAAAATGAGCTAGCAGATGGAAGCTAATAGCAGTATTTGGAGCGAAGCAACATGGCGGCAAGACTGAAAGAGAAGTATCAGAAACAGATTAAGCCGGCGCTGCAGAAGGAGCTGGGGCTTGAGAATCCAATGGCGGTGCCGCGCCTGGAAAAGATCGTGATCAACATGGGTTTGGGCGAGGCTACGCAGAACACCAAGCTGCTGGACCCGCTGGTGGCCGATCTGGCGCAGATCGCCGGGCAAAAGCCGGTGACCACGAAGGCGAAGAAATCGATCGCGGCCTTCAAGGTGCGCGCCGGCATGTCGATCGGAGCCATGGTGACGCTGCGTTCGGACAAGGCGTACGAGTTTCTCGACCGTCTGATTTCGATCGCGCTGCCCAGGGTGCGCGACTTTCGCGGAGTTTCGACCAAGAGCTTCGATGGGCGCGGCAACTATACGTTAGGGCTGCGCGACCAGTTGATCTTTCCGGAGGTGGATTACGCGAAGGTGGAAAAGCTCAAGGGGATGAACATCACGATTGTGACCACGGCCAAGGATGACAACCAGGCAAGGGCGCTGCTGCGGCACTTCGGGATACCGTTCCGGCAGGGTGCGTAGAAGCAGCTTCTGGCCGCTAGCTCCTAGCTTCTAGCTGCACTGGGTTGGAACTGGCGGTTGAGGCCAAAGGGAATGAGCTCGCTCTTGCTGGTAAAAAAGGTGACTTGCCAGGGAAGGGGCTTGAAGCTAGTAGCTAGAGGCTAGTAGCTGGGGTTGAAGAGGATTTATGGCAACTACAGCAAAAAGGGTGAAGGACGCGCGGAAGCCGAAGTTCAGCAGCCGCAAGCACAACCGCTGCAAGCTCTGCGGGCGGCCGCGGGGGTTTCTGCGTAAGTTCGGCATTTGCCGCCTGTGTTTCCGGGCGCTGGCGCTGAGAGGCGAGATTCCCGGCGTCAACAAGTCGAGTTGGTGAGAGATACGGCTACTGGCTGCTAGCCTCTAGCTTCTAGCATTTCGTGTGACGTGGAAGCTCGGCGAAGCTAGAAGGGCTAACAGCTAGAAGCTAGCAGCTAGGAGCTGTTTTTAGACATTCCCGCAGGTTCCCGCCGCGGCGGGCGAACGGGGAATGAAGGAGAAGCGATGAGTCTGAGCGACCCTGTAGCGGATTTTCTAACGCGGATGCGGAATGCGATCCGGGCGCGTCATCAGAAGCTGGATGTGCCGGCTTCCAAGCTGAAGACCGAGATTGCCCGCATTCTCAAAGAAGAGGGTTACATCTCGAATTACAAGACCCAGGAGGAGAATGGCAAGCTGATTCTGCGCGTGTACCTGAAATACGGGGGCACGGAAGCGGCCATTCGCGACCTGGCGCGCGTTTCGCGTCCGGGCTGCCGGGTCTACATCGGGCGCGACGAGATCAAGCGCGTGCAGGGAGGGCTTGGCATCTCGATCATGACCACGCCCAAGGGCGTGATGACGGGCCGTCAGGCGCGCCGCGAGGGCGTGGGCGGCGAAGTGCTATGCGAAGTGTGGTAGAGACAGTTATTAACTTTTAGCCATTGGCTCTTAGCTTATCGCGCCGAATCGACGACATTGGCTAAGACGTGATGAGGCTAAAAGCTGAGAGCTGAAAGCTAATTGCTATTGGGCCTTCGGCCCGGCCGGCTGCAGTGGAACGCAATCGCACTCAGCTTTTGCGGGACTCGCAAGCCAAGAAGGATTGAGCAATGTCACGCATTGGAAACAAACCGATCCCGCTTCCGGCGGGGGTGAAGTACTCGGTCGAGGGCAACACGGCTTGGGTGGAGGGGCCGAAAGGCAAAGTTTCGGTGCTGGTTGCGGCAGGGATTTCACTGAAGACCGCCGACGGACACTTGCTGCTGGAGCGGGCGAGCGAGGACAAGGCTGCGGTGCATGGGCTGACGCGCGCGCTGGTGAGCAATGCAGTGCAGGGCGTGACGCAGGGCTGGAAGAAAGAACTGGACATTGTGGGCATCGGCTACCGCGCGGAGTTGAAGGGCAAGAGCACGGTGGTGTTTACGCTCGGCTATTCGCACCCCATCGAGTTTCCGCTGCCGGCGGGGATCGAAGCGGCCATCGACACCAAGCAGACCCACCTGACCGTCAGCGGCGTCGATAGGCAGAAGGTTGGGCAGGTGGCGGCCGATATGCGCGCGCTGCGCAAGCCAGACCCTTACAAGAACAAGGGCGTGCGCTACACAGACGAGCGGCTGAAGAAGAAGGCCGGAAAGACGGGAGCGAAATAAGGCAGGGACGTAGGGACTAGGGACGTAGGGACTAGGGACGTAGGGACTAGGGACGTAGGGACTAGGGACTAGTAAAACGAATCGCGCTACTACTAGCTTCGCTGACTCCGCTAACGTTGCTAACTCCGCTAAAAGAATCCGAACGGAGTCGCGGGGCGGCTCCGCCGATAGGTGAGGGAAAGACATGATTACGCAGACCAAGAGGAACGCCATTCGCCAGCGCATTCACGCGCGCATACGCGAGAAGCTGGCCGGAACCGGTGAGCGGCCACGGCTCAATGTGTACCGTTCGCTGAACCACATCTACGCGCAGGTGATCGACGATGAAAAGCGCGAGACGCTGGTTGCAGCTTCGACGCTCGAAATGAAACTGAAGAGCGGCGGAAATGTGGCGGCGGCCAAGGAGATTGGCAAAACGGTGGCCGAGAAAGCGTTGACCAAGGGGATCAAGCGGGTGGTTTTCGACCGCGGGGGCTACCTCTATCACGGGCGCGTGAAGGCCCTAGCCGACGCGGCGCGCGAGGCGGGGCTGGAGTTTTAAGTGCAGCTACTAGCTACTAGCTTCTAGCCGCTAGCTGGACTGTGGTGAGTTGATGATATTGGCAACGGCGAGGAAAGATCTAGGAGCTAGCAGCTAGAAGCTGAAGGTTGGGTTTTCCGCGGCGCCTGGCGCCGGGAGGGGCAGACGAAAGCAATGGCGACGTTGAAGAACAAACTCGATGCCAACCAGTACAACCTGAAGGACCAGGTGGTGGCCATCAATCGCGTGACCAAGGTGGTGAAGGGCGGCAAGAACATGTCGTTTGCGGCGTTGGTGGTGGTGGGCGATGCGGCTTCGGCCGTGGTGGGCTTTGGATCCGGCAAGGCCAAGGAGGTTCCCCAGGCGATTCGCAAGGGAATCGAGAACGCCAAGAAGAATTTGGTGAGGGTGAACCTGACCGAGACCACGATTCCGCATCAGGTGCTGGGGCGGTTCGGGTCGGGACAGGTTTTGTTAAAGCCGGCGCCGGAAGGCACGGGCGTGATTGCCGGCGGCGCGGTGCGCGCGGTGATGACCTCGGCTGGAGTGCAAAACGTGCTCACCAAGAGCCTCGGCTCGCCTAACCCGCACAACGTGGTGAAGGCCACGTTCGCCGCGCTGGCGCAGTTGCGCGACAAGGCCGAGGTGGCCACGACGCGCGGCAAGCGTGTGGAGGAACTCTAATGGCTAGCCGCAAGAAGATTCGCATTCAGTACTACCGCTCGGCTATCGCCACGCCGACCAAGCACAAGCTGGTGGTGAAGGGGCTGGGCTTTACGCGGCTCAATCAAATTGTCGAGCGCGAGGATACGGAAGCGGTGCGGGGGATGGTGAAGGCGATTCCGCACCTGGTAAAGATCATCGGGCCGGAGGCCCAATAGCTATTAGCTTTTAGCTATTAGCCCGCAGCTTTTTCTTGCGAAGGACGCGCACTGTTGGTTCAGGCAGGAAGGAGCTAAAAGCTAAAAGCTATTAGCTAAAAGCTGATTTTGAAAAACGCGAGTCGGGGCTGCCGGGACGGCCGGTCCCCGGCGCTTGAGCGAGGAGAACATGGCAAGGAACTTATCGAATTTGCACGCGCCCAGGAAAGCCAATACCGGGCGCAAGCGCGTGGGCCGGGGGATGGGATCCGGCATGGGCAAGACCTCGACGCGAGGGCACAAGGGCCAGGGTTCGCGCTCCGGCTCCAGCCTGATGCGGGGTTTTGAGGGCGGACAGATGCCGCTGCACCGGCGCCTGCCCAAGCGCGGCTTTACTAACATCTTTCGCACCGAATACACAGTGGTGAACCTTGACCGGATAGCCGCCCGGATCGCGGAGTTGGGCGTAACAGAGATCGGTTTAGACGATTACCGGAAGCTGGGGCTGGCTTCGAGCAAGAACGCGCTCATCAAGATACTGGGTTCGGGCGAGTTAACATCGGCGGTCACCATCCATGCGCACAAGTTTTCCAAGTCGGCGGCCGCAAAGATCGAAAAGGCCGGCGGCAAGGCGGTGATTTTGGGCGGCGCCGCGGCGCCGGAGGCGGCGTAAAAACGGCTTTTGGCCGTCAGCTATCAGCTATCAGCTTTCTTGTGCTGAGTTGAGGGACGAGGTTGGAGCGAGATGAGGCTGAGAGCTGAAAGCTGAAAGCTAATGGCTGTTCTTCGGTAAGGCAACGTAGATGCGGCGTCTTCCGGTTTTCCGAACGCTTATGGGAACTGGATAAACGCCGTAAAATAGGATGATCGGAAGATTTCGACTGGCGCCGTGGGCGCTGAAGCGGATTGCACAATATGCTGGAGAAGTTTCTCAATATCTTTCGGATTCCAGACCTGCGCAAGCGGGTGTTCTTCACAGCTGGGGTTATGGCCGTGTACCGGCTGGGATCGTGGATTCCGACGCCGGGCGTGAATACGGCCAAGCTGGCCGTGCTGTTTAATTCCCAGAACAGTTCAGCGCTGGGTTTGATGAACCTGTTCAGCGGGGGCAACCTGATGCGCATGACCATCTTTGCGCTCGGCATCATGCCCTACATCACGGCCTCGATCATCTTTCAGCTTTTGACCGTAGTGTACGAGCCGCTGGCGCGGATTCAGAAGGAAGGCGAACTGGGCCAGCGCAAGATCACGCAATGGACGCGCTACCTGACCGTGGTTTTGGGCGTGTTGCAGTCGATTGGGATCGTCACGATTCTGACCAAGCAGGGCCTGGTGCTGAATCCGGGCATGGGCTTCGACCTGCTGACGGTGTTGACGATGACTACGGGAACCACGTTCATCATGTGGCTGGGCGAGCAGATTACCGACCGCGGCATCGGCAACGGCATGAGCCTGCTGATCTTCGCCAGCATCGTGGTGGGGCTGCCCGGCGGCGTGTACGGCCTGCTTCAGAAGGTGCAGAGCGACGCCTGGGGCGCGATGACCCCTCTGGTGACGCTGCTGCTGCTGGCGGGCATGTTGGCCGTGGTGGCCTTTATCATTTTCGTGGAGCGCTCGGAGCGGCGCGTTCCGATCCAGAGCGCGCGGCGCATCGTAGGGCGGCGTCTGATGGGCGGCCAATCCAGCCATCTTCCCTTGCGGGTGAACTCCGGCGGCGTGATGCCGATTATCTTCGCCAGTTCGATCCTTTCCGCGCCCATGCTGTTCGGCAGCTCGGCGTTCGTGCAAAACAGCCGATTCCTGGAGCCCATCTTTCAGGCGTTGCAACCCGGCTGGCCATGGTACGAGCTCCTGGACGCGCTGGCGATCATTTTCTTTGCCTATTTCTACGTCTCCATCATCATGAAGCCGGACGACATTGCCGACAATTTCCGCAAGTCGGGGTCGTTCATTCCCGGCATTCGTCCGGGCAAGCGCACCTCGGACTTCATCAATGACATCCTCACCCGCATCACCTTCGTGGGGGCGTTGTATCTGATTGTGGTGCAGACGATTCCTACCTTCCTTCTTTCAGGCCTCCGTTTCGATAAATTATGGCTGGTGGGGAAATACTTCGAGCATTTGCCTAACTTCATCATTCATGGCATGCAGATCAATTTCTACTTTGGCGGCACTTCATTGCTGATCGTGGTGGGTGTGGCCATGGATACGATTAACCAGATCGAATCGCAGCTCGTCATGCGTCACTATGACGGCTTTTCCCCACGTTCCGGTCGCATACGCGGAAGGAAAACCTGGTGATGACGTCAGCAGCAAGTTCTGTGAAAAATGGCCGGGGGGCGGAGAAGATGGCCGTTCCCGGCCCTATTCTTTTATTGGGCGCGCCGGGCGTGGGTAAAGGAACCCAGGCGAGGGAACTGGTCAAGCTGTGGGGCATCCCGCAGGTCTCCACCGGTGATTTGTTGCGCGCCAACGTGGCTGAGCAGACCGCGCTGGGCCGGGCGGCGAAGGAGATTATGGGACGCGGGGAGCTGGTACCGGACTCCCTGGTCGAAGAGATGGTTGCTGCGCGGCTCGAACAGCCGGACACGGTTCGCGGCTACATCCTGGACGGGTTCCCGCGGACTTTGGGACAGGCCGGTTGGCTGGACAGCCGCATGGCGGCACAAACCGGCGCGAGGGCGGTGGTTGCGGTCAGCATTCACGTGCATTATAATGAACTTTTGCGCCGCATTACCGGGCGCCGGACTTGTCCTGTCTGCCAAACCATCTACAATATCCACGCAAATCCGCCCCGGCGGGATGGATTTTGCGATGTAGAGGGAGCGGCGCTCATCCAGCGGGCAGATGACACGGAAGAGGTTTTCAAGGAGCGCATGCGCGCTTACAACGAGCTGACTGCGCCCGTCATTGAGCACTACCGGGAGCAGGGACGATTCGCGGAAGTGGATGGAAACCGGCCGATTGCCGTGATTACGGCCGGAATTGTAGCCGCCGTTGAACGGTTGCGCCGCGAGGTGTAACCGCTGAGGCGGGTTTTTTGCGTGAAGCAGGGTTCAGGTTTCAGGGGTCAGTAAGGCCCCGGCGAAACGAGCGGCTTCGGCTCAGGGACGCTGCGAAGGATGACTGGGGATACGCGGGTGTATAGGGGGAACGGCGCTGCTTGCAGCAGCGAGACGAACTGAGCCCTGAACCCGGCCTCTGATAGCGGGTTGAATGGCTGTTGTACTGAAGTCGTCTCAAGAGATCGAGAAGATGCGCCGCGCGGGCCGGGTGGTGCGCGAGGTGCTGGAACTGGTGCGCAGCAAGGTTAAGCCCGGCGCCACGACCTTCGATCTGGAGAAGGTCGCCGTGTCCCGGCTGAAAGAGTTGGGCGTGAAGGCCGCCTTCAAGGGCTACCATGGGTATCCCTGCGTTTTATGCACTTCGGTGAACAGTGAGGTGGTGCATGGCATTCCCTCGCCCAAGCGGGTGCTGAAGGCCGGGGACATCGTTTCAGTGGATTTCGGGGTGGTGGTGGACGGCTACTATGGCGATGCGGCCATCACCGTCCCGGTGGGCTCCATTGACGCGAACGCCGAGCGGCTGCTCAAGGCTACGGAAGCGTCGCTCCAGGCGGGTATTGCCGCAGTGCGGCCGGGAGCCACGCTGGGCGACGTGGGCGCCGCGGTGCAGGGCGTGGTCGAGGGCGAAGGCTTTTCGGTGGTACGGGATTTTGTGGGCCACGGCATCGGGATGCACATGCACGAGGATCCGCAGGTGCCGAACTTTGGCGAGGCCGGCCAGGGGATGAAGTTGCGCACGGGCATGGTGATCGCCATTGAGCCTATGGTGAATGCCGGCAAGCCCGATGTGATGGTCCTGGACGATGGCTGGACGGCGGTGGCCAAAGACGGGAGCATGAGCGCTCACTTTGAGCACACGGTGGCTGTCACGGCGACCGGGGCGAGGATTTTGACCGAGTAGCAATACTCCGGTCCAAAACGCAAAGGCGCTTCAAGCGCCAGAAGTGGACACTGATTGTCAAAGGAAGACGCGATTGAGGTGATGGCGACGGTAATCGAGACGTTACCCAACGCCATGTTCAGGGTCAAACTCGAGAACAGCCATGAGGTGCTGACCCATGTTTCGGGAAGAATGCGCAAGAACTTCATCCGCATTCTGCCCGGCGACCGCGTGGCTGTCGAGTTGAGCCCTTACGACCTGAATCGCGGACGGATCGTGTACAGGTACAAGTGAACAGGTGCCAGGGGTCAGGTGTCAGTTTTTCCGAGCGGAGCGATAAGTATCGGCCGCGCACGATGCGGCTGAGAGCTGAAGGCTGATAGCTGAGAGCTTGAACGAAAGAATTCCGCGCCGGTTTGTCAGGCGCAAAGAAGGGTAGTAAGAACCATGAAGGTTAGGGCATCGGTGAAGAAGATTTGCGTCAAGTGCAAGGTGATTCGGCGCGCAGGCGTGGTGCGCGTCATCTGCGAGAACCCGAAGCACAAGCAGCGCCAGGGGTAAGGTACTGGCGCTCGAAGGAAGCTCCTAGAAAAGGGGGCAGGGTTCAGGCTTCAGGGATCAGCTAAAACGCAACAACGAAGCGGCGCGAACTTGCCCCTGACACCTGACACCTGGCACCTGAAACCTGAAAGGAACAAAGATGGCACGTATTGCAGGCGTCGATCTGCCCCGCAACAAGCAGGCGAGGATCGCGCTCACTTACATTTTCGGGATCGGCCAGCCGCGCGCGCGCAAGATTCTGGACAAGGCGAACGTTGACGCCTTCAAGAAGATCCAGGATTTGGGCGAGGACGAAGTGAACCGCATCCGCCAGGTGATCGAAGACGAGGGCGACGTGGAGGGCGACCTGCGTAAGGACGTCCAGATGCACATCAAGCGCCTCATCGATATTCAAAGCTACCGCGGCAGCCGTCACCGGCGCTCGCTGCCGGTGCGCGGACAGCGCACCCACACCAACGCCCGCACTCGCAAGGGCCCGCGCAGGGGCACGATTGCCAGCAAGAAGAAAGCGACGGCGAAGACCTAATGGCCAAGACGGAACAGAAAGCCGGCGCCGGCAAGGCGGGCAAAGGCGGCAAGGGCAAGAAGTTTAAGAAGCGCGAGCGCAAGAATGTGCCTTTCGCGATTGCGCACATTCAGGCCTCGTTCAACAACACCATCGTCACCATAACGGACCCCGTGGGCAATACGCTGAGCTGGAAGAGCTCGGGGTCGCTGGGCTTCAGGGGGTCGCGCAAGGGCACGCCGTTCGCGGCCCAGCAGGCGGCGTCGAATGCCGCCGGCATGGCGCGCGATCATGGCGTGCGCGCCGTGGATGTGCGCGTCGCAGGTCCGGGCTCGGGCCGCGAGTCGGCCATCCGCGCCCTGGCCGCAGCGGGCATTGAAGTCAAGACCATCCGCGACGTGACGCCGGTGCCGCACAACGGCTGCAGGCCGCCGAAGCGGCGCCGCGTCTAAGAAACAGCTACTAGCCACTCGCTTCGAGCTGCTAGCCCGTACTCAGAAGGTTGAAAGGCTCGGCAGCGGCAAGAAAAAGTTGGAGGCTAGAAGCTAAAACCGGGCCGGGATGAAGCGTCCCGTGCAGCGAACTGCTCCAGATCGAGCCCATTGCTCTTCATCACCGCACGATGAGCTAGGGGCTAGAAGCTAGTAGCTAAAAGCTGCACTACGCGTAAACCGGCCGGCATCCGAAGTCAGGAGAAAAAATGGCACGTTATACCGGAGCAGTCTGCCGTCTTTGCCGCCGCGAGGGCGCAAAGCTTTTTTTGAAGGGCACGAAATGCGCCTCTGATCGCTGCCCCTTGGAGAAGCGCAACTTTCCGCCGGGGCAGCACGGCAAGGACCGCAGGGCCAAGATCGTGGGCTACGGCCTGCAACTGCACGAAAAGCAGAAGGCCAAGCGCATGTACTTCACGCTCGAGGGCCAGTTCCGCGAGTACTACGAGAA
>JABEBX010001926.1_pt1 | contig 15407 bp, 18 predicted proteins | sample 7245971 | NCBI WGS metagenome assembly JABEBX01 (sample SAMN14506365, study PRJNA622280) | hot springs metagenome | biome: hot spring [ENVO:00000051]|acidic hot spring [ENVO:00002120]; feature: spring [ENVO:00000027]|sediment [ENVO:00002007]; material: sediment environment [ENVO:01001048]... | reverse complement strand
TACCGATAAAGAAGTCAATGGTAGAACCAATCAAAAAATTGATGCGGAATCTGCAGAGTTGGACGCGGAATTCAGTGGAGAAACAGCCCCAAGCACATCAAATAACCTTTCGATGAATTAAAAAGAAAGGGGCTTAATGCCCCATTTCTTTAGTAAAGAAATCACCACAATCATTCTTCTGGTGATTCCGCTTTGCCCCCTTCACCCCCACCACCCTGACCAGCGGCTTTACCGCCACTCAATGCCTCCATCAATTGGGTATGTTGGGCGTCAGCCTTTTTGGCTTTTTCCTGCTTTTGTTGGCTGTCTTGACTACTGGCAACGGCGGCTGCACCGGCACCTACTGCACCATCAAAAGCGCCATTGAGTTTTTCGCCGCCATACATCCCGTATTTCTGCGCACCCTGACCGGCACTCTGTACCGCATTCGTCGCAATATCCGCTTCGCCCATGCCTTGACCGGAATGACCACCAATCCATTGTGGCGCACGGTCGGCTAGATGGGCTTACCTTTTTAACGATTCTCAAAAATTGTGCATGAACAGGGCGCTACGCGCCGCCTTCCCCGTCCCGCAAGCGGGTCCCTCGCCCAAGGCGGGGCGGGTTGTCCGCCCCCTGTTCTTTGATATGTCTGTGCCGGTCATTATGTTGCTGGTCACCAAATGGACGCGGTTTATGGGCATCGGTGGCCGCTGGCGCGGATATAGAGCGGTGGCGATCGTTACGGTAACAAATGCCATTTACAAATAATAGTAGTAGTAGTAAAATTATTACTATTACTTACTGCTAATGAGGCTAAAAATGGAAAATATAAATGAAATCAACATTGAAAATAAAAACCGTATCTTTGCTGCTGCTGATAGGCTGTATGAGGCGTGCGGTCGGGAGTCGTTTCCTACGGTTGATGCTGTCAGGCGTGAGGCCAAGGCTGCTATGGGTGACGTTTCTGCTGTCATGAAAGAATGGCGGAGAAGTCAGACCGCACAGGCTGTAACGCCTGAAATACAGGCTCCTGATGCCATTCTGCAATCTGCCAAAGTTTTGGTGTCTGAAATCTGGAAGCAGGCCCATGAGTTAGCTACCGAAAGTCTGAAATCCGCACAAGCAGCATGGGATGCCGAACGTGCTGAGAGTGAATCTATGCGAGCAGAACTCGGTCAGGCATTTGATGATCAAGCTCAAGAACTGGAAACCGTAAAGGCAGATCTAGAATCGGCGAATAGCACATTGGAAAAGCTGAAAGTCGATTTGGAAGAATCGTGCGCTCACCTAGAAGAGGCAACTAAAGACCTTGATGCAGCACAAGCAAAAATCAATGATCAGTCTATCCATATTTCAAAGCTGGAGGCTCAAATTAAAGATATGCAGGTGCAAGCCAATGAAGCGGCCAAAAAGTTGGATGCATTGATGATTGAAAAAACAGACGCAGAAAAAAAAGTGGCCGTGTTGGAAGCGACGTTATTTGCAGAAAAAGAAAAAGTCGTATCTTTGGAAAAATCATATAGTGCAGAACGTAAGCAGACGGAAATTGCCTTGGCTGCATACCAGGATTCCCAGTCTCAAGATAGAAAGGCTTTGTCGGCTGCTGATTCCCGTATTGCTGCGCTGGAAGATCAAGCGATTCGTGATCGTGGAAAATTGGATGATCTTCACAGTGAATTGGCACAGGCGCAAAAAGAAGTGGTCCGGTTATCCAGTTTGGATAAGTCGCAAGGTTCAGGCGGTGAATGGGCGTAATAGTTATGGTGCTTAAATGGTGACATTTTTGTGACATTGATGCGGTGTTTCGTTCGTGGAAAATCTCAGCGTATGATGGTTTGTAGGTGGGGGGTTGAGCGTTTATATTTTAACCTACTAGGCGTAACATAAAAAGACCTATCGGTTCTTTTTATGTTACGCCAGTAGGCAAAGGGGACAAGCCCCTTTTGAAACCCTATGCGTGCATTGATTTGAGGTGATTTATGACCATGACAGTAAGCACACGAATTAAAGGTAAGTCGGCTGCATTGGCCGCTGGCCAGCGTCGCCATGATTTACGCTTAGGCCGTATCCCTAAATATGTTTCCATTGGAAAAATCAAAGATAATTCCGTTATTCTCAAGACCCCGCTTGAATCTCGCATTCGTCGTGAATGTGAGGAACTGCGCGAACTCAATCCGCATGAAAGAGATATGAAATCCGATGCCGCTATAGTTACCGTTGGCATTATTACGTTTGGAAAAAAAGCGCAGCCGATCATCAGGGCGCTTTCTGTTGAAGAACAAGATGCAATCTATTTGGATATTGCGGAGCGCATCGCCAAAAAAGGCGATACAAAACTCCTTGGTTTGGTTGTGCATCGTGATGAAAGCGCACCGCACGCACACTACACTTTACGCGGAGTAAATAACAAAGGTTTTCCTATGTCAGAAGTTTTTAAAGCAAAAGAAACTGCAGAGCTTCAGGACTTGGTTGGTCAAGTCCTGGCAGATCATGGGCATGGTGAAATCAAACGCGGAAAGCCTAAAAAAGACCGGATGCGTGACAATGAGCCTACGGCGAATTGGGTCAATAGGAGCGTCCGGCAGTTGCATGATGATCTGCCCGCCGAGCTTGATGCAGCACAAGCGCGATTGAATGAGATTTATGATCGGCAAGATGATGCCGATTCTTTGCTTAAAGAAAAAATGGATAAAGTTCGCTATTACGAGGCGTTAGCTGAAAAAGCAAAAGCTCAAGCAGAACTTGAAAATGCAAATCTTGAAAAACTTAAAAAGCGCGTTTCTACATATGAAAATCGCGTGAGCAAATTACTTGAAGATATTGCAAAATTGGAGAACTCTGACAGTAAAGAAGTACGGGAAGCATTGGAAAGCACGGGCGTTGTTAGTAAACGTGAAGTCATTTTCGCCGGTTCCGAAAATGAAGAACCTGAACCGATATTTCAGGTCAACCATGATAATGATCTGGATTGGGATTAGGTCTGATTTATCTTTTTGTCTCATGTTTCCAGATCAATAATTTTCTGAATATCAAAAAAAACAACAAGTTAAAAATTTGTGTTTGATCGTTTATCAGACAGAATGATGCATTCTGTCTTATAATAATTTGCTTAATTTTTGTCAAGTTGATGATTTTTAGAAATTAATGTACGCTCGACAGATTATGTAATTTTTTGTTTTGAGGTATTGCCATGTTAGATAAAGCAATGCCCCACGCTCGAAAGTTCTCTTGGCAGGGACGCGAGCAACGGGGCAAAGATCCAGCGACGGATGCAGCTAGTATAACAACCATTTGTTATGCACGCAAAGCCACCGTCACCATGCAACGCATTGGTTTGACAGGTGGCTGCGATGGAAGCCTTTGATGCCCTTTCCGAAGCTTTAAGCTACCACGATACCGATTCATTCGGTTTCTTTTCCATATTGCATGCTGACGGGACCACTAAAAAGCAGCGGTCTTATTTGCTTTCAGCGATGCCTGAAGTGCTGCAAACGCTGGATGGCTCCCATGATACATGGATTTCCCAAGCCACTTTTACGCGCCCTAACCGTCGTGCTGTAAACGTTTTTAACGTCGGGCTGCTGTTTTGCGACCTCGATACTTACAATCTGCCAGGCGGGGCCGATTTGTCGCCAGAATGGCTCGCAAATATGGTTTTGCAGGTGTGCGATGAGGAAGGCATACCGCCGCCATCCCTGATCGTTTTTTCGGGTAGAGGGCTTCAAGCAAAGTGGTTGCTTGATAAACCGCTACCAAGGCAGGCTTTACCGCGTTGGAACGCCTGCGAACGCTACCTTACGCAGTTTTTGCAGCGTGCAGGTGCAGACTCTAAAGCCAAAGATGTAAGCCGCGTTTTAAGGGTCGTCGGTACCGTCAACAGCAAGAGCCAAGAGATTTGTCGGGTGGTCCATGTCGAAACTGATCGAAGTGGCCAGCTCCTGCGTTACGATTTCGATTATTTGTGTGAATACATCCTTCCTTTTTCTAGGGAAGAACTTCATGAAAAGCGTGATGAACGCGCCAAACGGCAGAAGCCATCCCTGAAAAGCGTTAAAGGCGGCAAGAAAGGCCATTTAAAGGGTTTTTCCGGTCGAACGCTGGCATGGCATCGCCTTGAAGATTTACGCACGTTAGCAAGCCTCAGAGGCGGCATCAAAGAAGGCGAACGCATGCAGCACCTTTTCTGGCAGATTAACTTTCTGTTGCTGTCTGGTGCAGTCAATACAGCCACAATGTACGCTGAAGCCTCAGAATTGGCTCGACAGATCGATCCAGCGTGGGGTTATAACTCCCATGAACTGATGACCGTTTACGCGAAAGCTAAAGCTCATGAAGCCGGTGAAAAGGCTTAAAACCATTGTATCCTGTAGCGTTGCGGCAGAACGCCATAGGGACCGCGATACAGCAAAAAGGCGGGCTTCCGGTGCAGTTGATCGTCAAAGCTATTTGGATGGCTCTGCAAGCCGTTTAAAGCCGTGGGAAAGCCTGAATATGAGCCGTGCAACATGGTACAGACTCGGAAAGCCAAAACCCCAATAAAATCGGGGGGTTCAGCGTGTTTTTTTCTCGTGAGACAAGTCCCTGCGTATTACTAATGGCGAAGCCCTATGTAATTACCATCCATTCATTAGCCAGCGAAGCGCCGCTAATGAATTCCGTTTCTTGGTGGTTGTGCGGTATTTAGAGGATGGCACCCATTTTTGTTCCTGCACCCAAACTTGAGGATGGCACCCATTTTTGTTTTTTTGCTTCCAAAAAAGAGAGAGCAAACAGGCACCAACCTCAACCAGTCCATCAAACGGTGGTATGGCGGACTGGTTTGATATGGGCACAGATGCAGGATGTTTGGGTGCAGGTTTTCGGTTTACGGACAAGATCCAGAATCGATGCGAAAACGGACACACACACAAAGCGAAGCGGTATAAAAGGGGCATGGGCAAGGCCGAAGGCCGGTATACTGCCCATGCCCCGATATAAGCCTTTCCGCCACGCGTTATTTAGGTGAACCCATTCATAACGTAGAAAAGAAGCCGCTGCCGCGTCTCCTTTTCCCTGCTCGCTACGCTCGTGAACTATTGTGCCAGTGCAAAAAGCATCATCAATGACAGATCGTGCATGACTTCACAAGTGAACTTGCACAGGTATTCCACTCCCGCCCTGATTTTTGTGGCATTCAATAATTTCCCTTATTTCATTCAACCATCGTTTTGCTCCTATGTTTCAGTTGTTCAGTGTGTACATAGTATCATATTCGACATGACAAATCAAGTGTTTTGTTTGCGTTTATCGCGTGTTTCGTTCGTGCGAAAAATAAGTGTATGCTGGTTTTTAGGTGGGGGGTTGAGCGTTTATCGTGTAACCTACGAGCCGTAATATAAAAGTACCTGACGGTACCTTTATATTACGTCGTAGGCAAAGGGGGTACCCCCCCTTTTGAAACCCCATGCCGTGCATGGATTGTGAGGTTATTTATGACGATGACAGTAAGTGTTCGCATTAAAGGTAGGTCGGCATCGTTAGCCGCTGGACAGCGTAGACATGACTTGCGACATGGCCGGATTCCGAATTATGTATCGATTGGTCGGATTAAAGAAAATTCTATTATCATTAAGACGCCGCTTGAGTCGAGAATTCAGAAAGAGTGCGTTGAGCTTCGAGAGTTAAATAATCATCACAGAGCAATGAAATCCGACGCAGCGATAGTTACGACCGGCATTGTAACTTTTGGCAAAGAGGCGCAGCCCATCATTAAATCACTCTCCAAAGAAGATCAAGACGAAATATATTTAGATATTGCACAACGCATTGCACGAAAAGGAAACACAAAACTTTTAGGGCTTGTTGTGCATAGGGACGAGCAAAGCCCCCACGCACATTTTACGCTTCGCGCGGTGAATAATGATGGTCTTCCCTTGTCGAAAGTTTTCCAATCGCAACAGACAAAGGAACTCCAGGATTTGGCCGGACAGGTGCTTGCTGAACACGGATATAACGAAATCAAACGCGGGAAGCCTAAAAAACAGCGCATTGAAGATGGGGAGTCTCCAGATAAATATACACATAAAACGCCGTTTGAGATGCGAGTGGAAATGCAGCATGAACTGGCAGAAATAAGAGCCGAGGTTGAGCAGGAATATATTGAACTTGATATTGTAAAAGCTTTAAAGGCCGAAGAAAAAGCAGACTTTGAAAAGTATCAGCGATATATAACAAAAACCAAGGAAAAAGATAACATAGAGGAATCTAAGCGTAAAAATCGCATGGAAACATACGAAAAACGTATGCAAAACGCTATTGATAGCTTTGCAAAACTTCATGAGGCTTCGCCAGATAAAGTGCGTGAGGCTTTTGAAAAAGCCGGAATTATCGAACCGCAGGTTATGTTTGCAGGTTCAGAAAATGCTGATTACGACCATGAACATGACGATTATGATCGTCCAGATTTTGATTGATTCATCATTTTGCCCCATGTTTACTGATTAATAATTTTTTATAACTATAAAAATCAGTTACTTGAAAATATTTTCTTGATCACTTATAAGACAGAACGGCGCATTCTGTCTCTTATCCGAAACCCATAGGAAGATTTACTATTTCCCCCCGCATACGCCCTTTATGATGGCCGCACCAAGCGTGCCGGGGGCTCCATAGTAGGCTTCCCCAGACCCCGGTCCGGTGTCGATGACGGCGCCGTGTAGGTATTCAGTATCTTGTATGTCTCTGATCGAGCCTGTAGTGCAGTTTACTTTACTGAGACTCACTATCTCGTCATAAAAATGAGCGCCCCCTTCCTGTCGGTGGTCATCTTTAATTTTTACCCAAACCTCCCCAGGGGAAGTCGCCCGCATAGCCCATTCAGTTTCGCCGTTACCCGACGCCAGCTTCACCCATTGTCTCCCTCCAGAATGGTATTGCATCCACCATCTGCATGGTAACTTGTCCGTAATATCGTGACTATGTGGTGCATTGCGTCTCATGCTATTCGACCGAGGAACCCTTCTCAGGATTACTCATGACCGATGAATTCTGGGATTATACGCCTATGAACTACAAGACAGTGTCAGGGGAACCAAAAGACGAAGCCGACCTACCTTTGGTGCCTAGGCTGCGGTTCCCGGAATTCAAAAATTATGGGGAGTGGGTATCAAAAACTTTGGTTGACGCTTGCAGAATGCAGGCAGGGAAATTCGTGGAGGCAGCCGACATCGAAGAACAAAACACTGGCGACAGGTTCCCCTGCTACGGTGGAAATGGCCTCAGAGGATTTACGGCGACATTTACGCACCACGGAGTTTACCCGTTGATTGGTCGCCAAGGGGCTCTTTGCGGTAACGTTAAGCTCGGTTCCGGCCAGTTTCACGCCACGGAACACGCTGTCGTTGCCACCCCAAATCAAGGCGTTGAAGTATTATGGCTTTATTACCTACTAGACCTCTTGAACCTGAATCGTTTCGCTACGGGGCAAGCGCAGCCGGGCCTCTCGGTCGATGTATTGGGAAAAGTGTTGGTAGCAATTCCCAAGGATGTAAGCGAACAAAAACGCATCGCCGATTGCCTTTCCTCCCTCGACGACCTGATCACGCTGGAGGCGCAAAAGCTCGATGGTCTCAAGGCCCATAAAAAAGGGCTGATGCAGCAGCTTTTCCCCCGCGAAGGTGAAACACAACCCCGTCTGCGGTTTCCTGAATTTCAAGGGGCGGGAGAGTGGAGCGTTAAGCTCTTCGGTGAACTTTTTACCGTTGGAAACGGCAGAGACTACAAGCACTTGGATGCAGGAGATGTTCCCGTATATGGCTCAGGCGGCTACATGCTATCGGTGGACGATTATCTCTACGACGGGGAAAGTGTTTGCATTGGCAGAAAGGGGACCATCAATAATCCAATGTTCCTATCCGGACGTTTCTGGACAGTGGACACATTGTTTTACACCCATTCTTTTAAAGAATGTCTTCCTAAGTTCATCTATGCAATTTTTCAGCAAATTGATTGGCTTAAACACAACGAGGCCGGTGGTATTCCAAGCCTCTCAAAAACCAATATCCAGAAGATCGAAACGGCTGTTCCTGCACTCTCAGAACAACAAAAAATCGCTGATTTCCTAACCAGTCTCGATGACCTGATCACCGCTCAAACCCAAAAGCTCGAAGCCCTCAAAACCCACAAAAAAGGCTTGATGCATCAGCTATTCCCGCAGGTCTCTGAGGAATAGACATACAGGAGTCCATCTGGACCTATTTTTGGGGCCCTTCAGAATTCGGAAAAAATCGTACGGTAAGCCTCATGAAAGTCAGGAAATAAAATGGCTGTGGGATTTTCAGGGTTGTCACCGGGAAAAATTGGCCAGCGGTAATGTCCGGTCAGTGGTCCGCACAAACGAAGGTTTGCTCGATAGTTGATGAACCCCCGGTTTTACTGATCTCCACCGTTGCAAAATCTAATTGCAGAATAAAAACGATTGGCAACAGGAATCTGCGTTGTGGTCGGCCTTCACCGTGCCAACTTACAACCTGCTGCACTAACGTACGATTTTTTCCGAATACTGAAGGGACTCCATCCTGGACTTTTTCCAAGCGCAAAAACGCATAAGAAAAACGTGAAAAAAGTTTCTGACTATAAAAATAATTTGCAAAAAACATTTGATTTGTTGTCTAAATCTAATAAATCTAAAGATATTAAAAATAATATGCAGGTGAAAAAGATAAAAGCACAAGAGAAAACCATAACCCAGCTTACCAAAAAAATGGAAGAAAAATCCACGCTAATTAAAGAAAATAAGCCGTATCTTGACATTATGCGTATGCTCTCGAATGATACCATCATCGGCTGTTTTTACTATCCTAAATCTGCTTATGCGGATTATAATTTCAAGAAAAGGTTTAACGGCATTGACTTTATAAAGCATGTCGAAAAATGCGATTTTAACCAAGCTTTGGTTATGCTTTCAGAGCGTTTTTCACCAGATGATATATGTATGGTTGCATCGCAATCTGAACAGTTGATGCGATCAATTCAAAAGCGTATGCCTAAAATTGAGCGTGAACAGATCCCCTATGATCTGGATGACCATGCGGAATGTGAGGATAACCAAGGGCGCAACGCGCCCGTCTTTGTCGACACTTCGAGAACTGAACAATAAATGCACGGTGAAAAAATTATGCGACTTGTTTGCCCCAATGTTCGTCAAATAGAACACAATTTGATGACATGTCTTTAACAGTAATTTTTCTTGGTTCTTTTATTTTTCTTATATTTTCACTTATTTCTAAACCAATAACAGTCATCTCTTTTGAGGTCTTTTCTTCATCTTCAAAAATAAACATGTGATCACCTAAAGTGGTGAGAAAAGATATGTTCATAGTGTGTTTATCTATGCTCATATCTTCGCTTTTCAACCTGATAACTCCACCACTATCAGCAAAGCATATTGCTGTTCCAGAATCATCCTTTTTGAAGTACACGCTTTTTATCTCTCCAGATGTTAAAGCATATATAAACGCCAAGTGGGCAATTGGATTTCGAGCGGAAATAAGTAAAGATTTTGATCCGTCTTCCAGTGTGCCTTCTGTTACTCCAAAACCAACCTTCATCTTGCGCCAAGGCCAATGCTTTGCGCTCCTGATTGTTATCTTTTTCTTCATAGAACGATCCAATGAAAATAATGGGTCCGCTATCCTTGAATCAAACGTTGGGAATTTAATAAATGCAAGAGGGTGATTTTTATGTAGGAATGATGACGAATAAAAATTAGCTTCTTGATCTTCATCAGACAAAAAGAATGTTGGTCCGCCAGTGGTGTTTTCTACAGAAATAAAATTTGAAATATCATCCAATGAATCAACTTTATGCACGCTATATCTATAGTCTGAAAATTTTCTTTCCATACATAAGTCTCCTATAAAACAGATTCAACAGATTTAATTATACTTTCTGTTTGGTGAAATTTTTGCCCACAATCTTCTAATATACGCTTTGTCTCATCCAGAAACAAAATAAGAACCGATTTTACATCACACGGCGTATGCTTAACGGTTTCTTTCCCGCATTCGTGTTTATGAACAAGTCCGTACTTATTATAATGTGCATCATCGTGATAAGTATCATAAGCAAGTAGTCTGTCGTCTTTACCTGGGCACATACCATACATTATTAATCTATATTTAAATCTATACTTATCATCCTCGATTTTAATTTTTTTTACATCTTTGTCTATTGATAATATCACCTGACCAGCATAGTAAGCAGATTTCTTTTTTGTTTTTGTTGGCACATTGTAATGTCCAACCAGTGCAACATCAGACACAAAACACCTCTTGTTAAAATTATGGGTAGTTTTACTATGGAAGTGCTTACCCGCTGATTATTTCCTGATCCTCTCTGAAATTTTCGGCCCGTGCATGAAAGAACAAAGATTTTCTAAGTCTATTATTCATCTCATCGGCAACCTTGGTCAAGTGCTGATGGGAGTATTGCGAGAGAGGTGATCCTTTGGAGAGGTACTGTCGGGCAGGCCGTTGGTATTTTCATTGGTCGGGCGTTGCCAGGAACTGTGCGGATTCTGGACAATTCCAGTCTGCCCTCGATGCTCTCGATACGTTCAGTGATGCGGTCGTATTTGACGTGCTGATCAACAATATCCGTGTGGTTGCCTGCCATTGTACGTACAAGGCTGATCATCCTTGATTTATTCGCGGATGTCGTCGCGCATAGCAGGCTGATCTGAGCGAATGGCCCGAAGATGCTCCAGAAGGAGGTTTTCAATGTTGTCGGTCATGATTAAAGCCCCTTAAAGCTTGTTTCTTTAGCTTAAACGGTTTGACGTTTCTGGTACACTATTAAGGCTATCAGCAGTGCCGTTTTTCATACTCATCAAACGCCAACCGCAACAGTTCATTTAACTTCAAATCGTTTGCAGCGGCAAACATACGAAATCTTCTCCGAAAATCCGCTGATACGCGGAAATTGAGCGGAACGTTGTTGGCTTCATGATCATCAGATACAGAGCTTCTGGTCTGCACGTTGGTTACCGGCGTGGCCTGCCCCTTGGTGGCGACCAATCCTGAAAGGTCTGAAACTGGCTTTTTAGCAGACATTTACAATGGTTCCTTTTTGCTATTTTTCTTTTTTTCGTGCAAACGTTCTTGCACGAAAGACAGAAGAAGCCTCATTTCTTCCGCGCTTCGACTTTTCGTATCTACTTCATTTACGGTACGACCATCAACCATCGAGGCGGCATAATCCACGCGGTCATGAACGATAATGGGCGCAATAGTACCGTGCGCCGACAATGCTGTAATGGCTTGTACGGTAAGTCGTGCCGTTTGCTTCGCTTGAGTCACCACAAAAACAAACTCTCGGCCAGCTTCTTGAACAATATCGACTGTGCTACCGACAGCTCTCAAATCGTGCGGACTCGGCCTCGTTGGAATCAGCACAAAATCAGCCAGGCACACCACATCACGAATGGCCGATGTAATGGCCGGAGGGGTATCAATCACGACTAATGCAAAACCAGCATTCGCCAAGTCTTTTAGCTTCATCGGGAGGTCCGATAGTCTAGTAGACGCCAAAGATGGCTTTTCAGCTTCCCGTGCATTCCACCATGCAGCCAAGCTCCCTTGTGGGTCCGTATCAATCAACACGGTTGGCATGCCTTCAAGCTCTGCAACCACAGCCAAATGCGCAGCTAACGTGGTTTTTCCCGCGCCACCCTTTTGGCTTGCAATAACGATAACTTTCATTATTTATTTCTTGCCTTTTTGTTGTAACGCAAAAAAACTAAAACTATATTTTTTGCACGCAAGAAAGTCAAGCATAAAGCACGCAAGCACGCATTTTATAAAATGCAGGCTTCACAAGCATCTGCGGACCATATCGGGTCTATCTGCGGTCCATCCAGATCATGTTCTGAAAACGTTCGTTTTAGGAATATCTCGCGGTCTTCAAAAAAATGATAGCCATAATCCCCAAAAAATACCTCTTTTCCTTGTTCTGAAACTTGGATTCCTTTATATTCTCACAAATACCTTTTAAGAACATATTAAGGATCGTCATGCTGATCGGTTATGCCCGTGTTTCGACTGTTGACCAAAACCCATCACTCCAGATAGATGCCCTCAAGAATGTAGGTTGCGAAAAAATTTTTACGGAGAAAGCCTCAGGCTCGCATCGGGACCGGCCACAATTACAGGCGGCTCTGGATTACTTGCGTAGTGGGGATACGCTGGTGGTCTGGAAACTTTCCCGTTTAGCCAGGTCGTTAACCCAAGTCATCAAGACGGCGGCTGACATCCATGAGCGGGGGATAGCTCTTAAGGTGCTAACCCAGAACATCGATACCAGTACCTCCGAAGGGCGTCTTTTTTTCCATATGACTGCTGCTTTCGATGAGTTCCAACGAGAATTGATTGTCGAGAATACCCGTGCAGGCCTTGCTGCAGCGAATAGGCGTGGGCGGCGTGGTGGTAGACCCAAAGCCATGAATGAGCAATCCATCAGACAGGCAGAAGCCTTACTCAAAGATACAGAAAACTACCCTTTCATTGGTGACGTGATTGACCAGCTGGGGATCGGTAGGACGGCCTTTTACCGCTATTTTCCGACAGACCGGATCAAGATGCTCAGGAATGAGCATTCAGTAGAAGCTTGAATGGAGGCTAAATCCTGTGGGACTCTGGGTGCTCTTGTTGGTATGAAACCTGCGTTTTTAACCAAATCAGTCCGATTGGTAATCCTCTGTTAAATCATTTAACTTTGTATTGTTTTTGTCAAGCTGCTGATTTTTTTGGAATAGTTGATGTCTTTGAAAAATTAGTGTAGTCTTGTACGGTTAGTAACAGAGTATATGGAAAAGGCATTGTCATGATAAAAATGGTAATGCCCCGTAGCCTGAGAATCTTGGCAGATAAAGGCATACGAGGCATCGCATATCCGGCGACGGACAGGTACATTATAGCCATTCTTGGCTATGAAATCAAAGCCTGTCCAGTCCTGCCGTGTTTGAATTCCGGTATGACTGGAGGGCGCGATGAGCAGATTTGACTCCACAGCTTCTCGTGTTCTTGACCGTTTTGCCGAACACCTGCCCCGCAAGCCGTATTGCACGGATGATCTGACTACAGGTCTGCAAATTCGGTCCTTAAAAAACGCCTTACAACGCGCTTACATCCAGCCGAACGGGCCAGGTATGATTTGGACAATGGTTTATGACATAGACCATGCCTGCGTGAATCCAGAGGACTGGTGGCCGATATGGGAAACTGCCGGACTGCCTGCTCCTAATATGGCCGTCATGAATCACCGGACGAAACGTGGCCACCTGATTTATTTGCTGGAAGCGGGCGTCTGCCGGACCGAACTCGCACACCTCAAACCATTGCGATACATTGCCAGCATCGAGAGGGCCTATACCGTCGCCTTGGATGCAGATATCGGTTATGCGGGACTCATCTGCAAAAACCCGTTTAACGACCGCTGGCAGGTTTGGGAGATCCACGGCAACCCGTACACGCTGGCCGAGTTGGCCGCCTATGTGGATTTGACCGCCAAGGCCGCTAGATTGCCCTCTAACGCATCGGAAAGCTTCGGGCTGGAACGTAACTGCACCATGTTCGATACAGGCCGGAAATGGGCTTACAGAGCCATCAGAGAGTATTGGGCACCCAATGGGCTTGATAGCTGGTCAAAAGCTGTCTTAGAGCGATTACAGGCCATTAACGGCGAATTTCCTAAGCCCTTACCGTTTGCTGAAGTGAAAGCCACAGCTAAAAGCATCACCAAGTGGACCTGGCGAAACATTACCCCCGCAGGACTACAAGACTTGATCGAGCGCACCCATACGCCAGAACAGCAGGCGGAGAGGGGCAGAAAAGGCGGCATCGCCAGTGGACAGGTCCGCAAGCTATCCAGAGAGCAGGACAGGGCCACAGCACGGCTGATGAGGGCGCAGGGCAAGAGTATCCGTTCCATAGCTGACGCGTTGGGCGTTCCTCATTCCACCGTTCAAGGTTGGTTGTGAGGTGTACGGTGAAGCCTATATCAGATAATAGCCCACTGAGGGTGGCTTGCCGCCCATTCAGTGGGTCTTGAAGATTGGTCCGTTCATTAGCGTAGCGAAGCGGAGCTGATGAACTCCGTTTTATGTTGGTTGTGCGGTATTGGAGTGATGTCACCCATTTTTATTTTTTCGCATCCAATTAAAAGAGAGAGAGCAAACAGGCACCAACCTCAACCAGTCCATCAAACGGTCGTATGGCGGACTCGTTCAGGTATGGGCACATATTCCAGCATTCCGGCGGGTCGGTTTCCGGTTTTCGGACAAGGCATGGCACAGATGAGAAAACGGACATACAGAGCGAAGCGGATATAAACGGGCATGGGCAAGGCCGAAGGCCGATATACTGCCCATGCCCGTCATATGGGCTTTTCCGCTACGCGTGATGGTTAGTGGAATCGATATGGCGTCAATACTGTTGGTTGGCTGCCTCCAACACCATACCCCCAATTCGCTCCGTGATAGTGAACGCAACCTTGGGTATCAGAGGCAAGAACTATCCCTTTTGGCATCAGTTTCAGGTTGTATTGGCAGGCGGGCAAATATTGTTTCGCAGAGAAAGACAGAACGTACTTACCTTCGTTCTCCACGAGTTTTCCTGTATGGCTCAAACCTTTACCTGGCATACCAGCGGCATGAATTTCCTGTTCAGTCGGGTTGTATGGTTCTCCATTGAAACCAATCACAGGGATTCCGCCCATAATGACCTGATGATTCGGATAAACATGCAGTACCACCAGTGCACCATCTCCCAGACCCGTATAGTATCCTGGAGCGATTCCGGATGCGGCAGATGCCGCCAATGGCAGTGTCAGCCCAGCAAACACAGCAACAGCAAACAAACAACGTTTCAACATGAAAAAACTCCTTGGTATGCCTTATGGATATAAACCTTTACTGGTTGCTATGATAACAGTATGCAGTGGAACCAGAAATCATTGAAATCACCATCTGAAAGGAGCATGAACATGGGCGTTATGGATTATTTGATTGGTAAAAATGTTGGTCGTGAAGAATCTCGGAATAACGTAGATAACCGATCGCGTGTAGATGCAGAGATTGCACGCGGTCATGCTGCACAATCTCAAGATGCCGCATTGGCGATTGCCCTTGCCTTGAAAAATACCCGCGAAGAATTGGCCATTACCAGAAAGCGGTTTTTTAAGGAGCGCCAAGAGCGTAAAAATTGGCGGAAAACGGCAGAGTTTCGCAAACTGTCTTTGTTGAACCATGGACTGACGGAAGAACAAATTTATGCAGAGCAGAATCAGTTTTTTACCGATAAAGAAGTCAATGGTAGAACCAATCAAAAAATTGATGCGGAATCTGCAGAGTTGGACGCGGAATTCAGTGGAGAAACAGCCCCAAGCACATC
>JABEBX010022069.1_pt1 | contig 15424 bp, 12 predicted proteins | sample 7245971 | NCBI WGS metagenome assembly JABEBX01 (sample SAMN14506365, study PRJNA622280) | hot springs metagenome | biome: hot spring [ENVO:00000051]|acidic hot spring [ENVO:00002120]; feature: spring [ENVO:00000027]|sediment [ENVO:00002007]; material: sediment environment [ENVO:01001048]... | reverse complement strand
CGCTTGCGGGCGCAGGTCCCTATGCTGCCACGGTCCAGAGTTCACCTCATGCGACATGGGCTTTATATGCTGGGAACGGACAAAACCTCTGTGTAACGTGTCATATGTATAATGCATCGTACCCCACTGTTACAACAGGGAATCACAGCTTTGCCATGTCAGACGGCCTTGTTGACGATACGGAGGCATGTGCCCAGTGTCATATCGTTGAACAGCCAACAGGTGCAGGGGATAATAATATAGTAACGGGCTTCGATACATGGGTTGATCCATTTCTTGCAGAACCTGTTCCAAACTGGGACGGATCAACAGCAGCCGTTGGTCAGGAGGGCGTCCAGGACCGTGTGCAGGGGCTTTTAAGCGTGCTTGCATGCGCAATTACTACGACCAGCACACCGACAAACCCTGGCACTTGTACAGCAACTACGGTTGATATCAACGGTAATCCTATTTCTTGGTCCGTTTATATACCTACTACCAGGGGGATTGCCAATGTTTTACCGCTATCAAATGGTACCGCAGGATTTACCTTTACGAATACCTTTACTCAACAAGAACTTGATGCTGTATACAACTACAATCTTGTTGCGAACGAAGGTAGTATGGGTATTCATAATACACGGTTTGATGTAGAATTGCTGCAGAATGCGTTTAATAATCTAACAGGTGCCAATATACCTGGCGCGACGCTGTATTAAATTGTTAGAATAGCACAAGTACGGGCGACCAGTTGGTCGCCCGTTTTTGTGCGTCTCATGTTAAAATTCCTGTCATTTCTGCGTAAGATCGTGCTACCTTTGCCTCGCATGGGTGCCCCGCACGAATAAGTAAACTTCCTTATTGCATTTTCCGGGTTAACCAAAAGTTGCATTCTTTCTTGACGATGTATATTGTATGCAATATCCTTTAACTTCATTGTGGAAAGTGAGGTAGTATGAATAAAGACCGAATCGTAATTATAGGTGGCGGCGCATGCGGGGCAAAGGTAGCAGCACGGGCAAGAAGGAATGCTGCGGATGCAGAAATAATCATGATAGAAAAAGGCCCTTATGTATCATACGCTGGCTGTGGTATGCCGTACTACATAGCAGGGGCAGTTGAGCATTCATCGGATCTCATGAGCATGCTATGGGGAACTGTAAGGGATGAGAAATACTTCAAAGATTCAAAGGATGTTACTGTCTATACAAATACTTCAGTGCAATCAATAGAACCCGCCAGCAAGACTATAAAGATTGTCGCCAAATCAAGCGATATCAAAACTATGGATTATACAAAACTTGTTCTTGCGACAGGTGCAAAGGCAAAGGTCCCTCCGGTTAAAGGTATACAGTTAAAGAATGTTTTTGTTTTGAGAAGCCTTGAACAGGCAGAAGAGATCAGAAAGGCCGTAGAATCGGAAGGCATGGCTAATGCCGTGATAGTAGGAGCCGGCAGGGTCGGTCTCGAGCTTGCCGATGCATTTAATGCGCAGGGGCTTGATATAACGATAGTAGAGATGGCAGAACAGGTACTCCCTGATGTGCTGGATAGCGATATGTCTCAATATCCTATCAATACAATCCATTCCGAGAAGATTAATCTGCTTTTGCAAGAATCCGTTGTAGAGCTTAGAGGTGATGAGAATAACAGAGTAAAAAAGGTTATAACAAATAAAAGAGACCTCGATGCCGATATCGTTATATTTGCGGTCGGCATAAAGCCGGATATAGAACTTGCAAGATCAGCAGGCGTAAAAATCGGGGAGACCGGTGCGATAGTAGTTGATGAATATATGCAGACAAACATACCGGATATTTATGCAGGAGGGGACTGTGTCGAATCTAAAGATATTATTACACTTCTGTACACGACAGAAGGCTACTTGGTGCACAGATTGCCGGAACAGGAGATATTGCAAAAAGGCTCGATGTCGCTGCTACCGCCTTATCTTTTAAAGCTAAGATCGACGATGTCGCATCGCTGGATCTCTGCTATGCTCCTCCATTTGCAGAAGCAATGGATAGTCTTATCCATACTGCAAATATTATGCGTAATAAATTAACAGGCTCGGTGGAAACCATTAAACCACTTGAAGTAAGACAGCGGCTGAATACCATGGATGATTTTCTATTACTGGATCTACGTACAAAAGAAGAAGTAGCCGCGGGTAAGAGATTGGATGACAACAGAATAATGTTCATACCATTGGAAAATCTGCGTGCCCATATTCAGGAATTGCCGCGGGACAAAGAGATTATATGCACGTGTCAGTACGGTACGCGTGCTTATGAAGGATATACCGTATTGAAGGGTAAAGGCTTCAAGCATATCAAGTACATGGAATGCGGTATGTTCGGATATACCTGGCTCAGCTAAGTCCTTTTTTGTCAAGATGCACACAATACAAGAATTTACTTGACATAAATTAAATATATTGTATATTGTATACATAATTAATAAATGAAAGGAGGTAAAAGATGGGACAATTAATTTCACCGCATGGATCTAAGGTTTTAAAGCCCCTTCTGTTGGAAGGAAAAGCACGGGAGGAAGAGCTTAAGAAGGCTCAAGGCTTACCAAAGGTTAAAATGACAAGCAGGGAAACATCCGATCTGATCATGCTTGGGATCGGGGCATTTACACCGCTTGAAGGATTTGTGGGATATGATGATTGGAAAGGTATATGTGCAGAATATAAAATGAAAAATGGTTTGTTCTGGCCTATTCCTATAACCCTTTCAGCATCAAAATCTGTTGCAGATGGCCTAAAAAAGGGTACAGAGGTTGCTCTTGTAGACGAGGAAACTTCCGAAATTATGGGTACAATGAAGCTAGAGGAAAAATATTCCATTGACAAGACTTATGAATGCAAAGAGATTTTTAGAACAACCGATACTGAGCATCCAGGTGTTCAAAAGGTAATGGCACAGGCAGATATAAACCTTGCCGGACCGGTAAAGGTATTGAGCGAAAGTTATTATCCAAAACAGTTTGGTGATATTTATATGAGACCTGCAGAAAGCCGTAAAATCTTTGAAGAAAAAGGGTGGCGTACAATAGCAGCATTGCAGTTAAGAAACCCGATGCACAGATCCCATGAGTATCTTGCAAAGATAGCGATCGAGGTTGTCGACGGCGTATTTATTCATCAGCTTGTAGGAAAACTAAAGGAAGGCGATATACCGGCGGACATAAGAACAAAATGTATAAACGTGCTGGTAGATAAATATTTTGTAAAGAATACCGTCGTGATGGGCGGGTATCCGATGGAAATGAGGTATGCAGGACCGCGCGAAGCATTACTTCACGGTGTGTTCAGACAGAACTTCGGATGTACACATTTGATAGTAGGAAGAGACCACGCAGGCGTTGGGAGTTATTATGGTCCCTTCGATGCGCAAAAAATATTTGATGAGATACCAAAAGATGCACTGGAATTAAAGCCATTCAAGATCGACTGGACGTTCTATTGCTACAAATGCCGTGGTATGGCTTCAACAAGAACCTGTCCGCATGGCAAAGAAGATAGATTACTTCTGAGTGGTACTGCTCTTAGGAAAGCTCTTTCAGAAGGGAAAGAAGTTTCAGAGGATTTCAGCAGACCGGAGGTACTTGCGATTCTCAAGGACTACTATGCCCATCTTGAGCACAAGGTTGAAATCAAGACCCATGCAGCTTCTGAAGGCATTGGTATGGATGTAAAAAAATAAAATTAGGATAAAAAATAAAGGGAGGTTAATTTATGCCAAGTTATGTAATAACGGAAAAATGTGATGGTTGTAAGGCGCTTCAAAGAACAGCGTGTCAGTATATATGTCCGAATGACCTTATGGTATTGGACAGGGAAAAGATGAAGGCATACAACAGAGAGCCGGAAATGTGCTGGGAGTGCTATTCATGTGTAAAGATATGTCCTCAGCAGGCAATTGACGTGAGAGGTTATGCGGATTTTGTACCGCTTGGTGCAAGTGTAACACCTATGAGAGGTTCACAGGATATTATGTGGACAGTAAAATTCCGTAACGGAACAATCAAGAGGTTTAAGTTCCCCATCAGAACAACAGCAGAAGGTGAAGTTAAGCCATATGCAGATTTCAAGCCTGGTTCAGATGATCTAAAGAGTCCATTGCTTGTGACAGAGCCGGATTCATTGGGATTGGCTGAACTTTCAGTGCCAAAGAAGTAAGGAGGAAGACATGGATAATTTTGAAACAATAGAAGTAAATACGGATCTTTTGATAGTTGGTGGTGGCATGGCAGCATGTGGTGCTGCTGTTGAAGCATCTTACTGGGCAAAGAAAAATGGTTTAAAGGTAACGCTTGTTGATAAGGCTGCTATGGAGAGAAGCGGTGCAGTTGCAATGGGCCTTTCTGCAATTAACACTTACATCGGCATAAAGGACGGCGCAAACACGCCCGAGGATTTTGTTAAGTATGTAAGAAATGACCAGATGGGCACTGTAAGAGAAGACCTTATATATGATATAGCGAGACACGTAGATTCAACAGTCCACCTTTTTGAAAAGTGGGGATTACCTATATGGAAGGACGAAAAAGGGAATTACATTCATGAAGGCAGATGGCAGCTCATGATAAATGGTGAATCTTACAAGGTAATTGTGGCTGAGGCAGCAAAAACTGCACTTGGTATGGACAATATCTATGAAAGGGTGTTTATCGTAAACCTTCTTGTAGATGAAAAGAATCCCAATAAGATAGCAGGTGCGGTAGGATTCAGTGTAAGAGAGAACAAATTCTATGTATTTAAGGCAAAGGCAGTTATTGTTGCAGCAGGTGGCGCAGTCCACATATTCAGGCCGAGATCAACAGGTGAAGGCTTCGGCAGGGCATGGTATCCGCCATGGAACGCAGGTTCGAGCTATGCAACGATGTTGCAGGTTGGTGCAGAGATGACCCAGATGGAAAGCAGGTTTATTCCTACAAGGTTTAAGGATGGATATGGCCCTGTAGGTGCATGGTTTTTACTCTTCAAGTCAAGGGCAACAAACGCATTTGGTGAGGATTATTTGCAAACACAGGCAGAAGAGATCAAGAAGTGGGAGCCTTACGCAAGTGCAAAACCAGTACCAACACCTCTTCGTAACCACCAGATGATCAAGGAGCTGAGCGAAGGCAGAGGACCGGTTTATATGAGAACAGAAGAGGCTATCAAGAAAATCGCAGACACTACACCAGGTACGGACAAAGATAAAAAGAAGAGATTAAAGGAACTTGAAGCAGAGGCATGGGAAGACTTCCTCGATATGACAATAACCCAGGCCGGTCTATGGGCGTCGCAGAACATCGCACCAGAAGAAAAATCTTCAGAGATTATGGCTTCAGAGCCGTACTTTATTGGTTCACATGCATCTTGTGCAGGTTCATGGGTAAGTGGTCCACCGGATATTGCACCAAAGGAATACACATGGGGCTACAACAGAATGAGCACTGTAGAAGGACTGTTTGCAGCAGGTGATGGCGTAGGCGGAAGTGCGCACAAATTCTCATCAGGATCGTGTACAGAAGGCAGGATAGCTGGTAAATCAGCGATAGCTTTTATAAAGGATCACCCTGATACTCCAATCGTAGATCCAAAGAAGATAGATACATTAAAAGAAAGAGTATATAAACCATTAAAAACCTTCGAACAATTCAAAAATTTATCCAGTGATGCAAATATCAATCCCAACTACATACGGCCAAAGATGCTCCTTTTTAGATTAAATAAGATTATGGATGAGTATGTAGGAGGAACATCAATGTGGTATACAACCAACAAGCCGATGCTCGAAAAAGGACTTGAATTGCTAAATATGCTAAAAGAGGACGCTGAGAAGCTTGGTGCAGAGAATCTCCACGAGCTTATGAGGGCATGGGAGAATTATCACAGACTATGGACGGCAGAGGTTCATCTAAGACATGTAATGTTCAGGGAAGAGACTCGTTATCCTGGTTACCTGTACAGATCGGATTTCCCCAAGATTGATGAAGTAAACTGGAAGGTATTTGTTAACTCACGATGGGATCCACAGACAGGAAACTGGCAAATGATGAAGAAACCCGTAGTAAGTATAGTAAAGTAGAAAAAAATCTGACGCAGGGGCGGTAAATACGCCTCTGCGTTTATTAAAAGATAGCAGGTGCGTATGGCAATCACAAATGACAATAAGAGTGTGTGTGTAATTGGTGGAGGGATCAGCGGGATGACAACAGCCATAGAAGCTGCAGAGGTAGGGTATGAAGTATACCTTATAGAAAGGTCCCCTTCACTTGGTGGTAGAGTTGCACAGCTTAATCAATATTTCCCTAAACTTTGTCCTCCTCAATGCGGTATCGAAATAAATTATAAAAGAATGAGGGTAAATCCAAAGATCCGAACTTTTACGCTTGCAGATGTTGAAAAGATTTCAGGAACACCAGGTAATTTTGATGTAACAATACGTTTGAACCCAAGGTATGTTAATGATAAATGTACTGCATGCAATAAATGTGTTGAGGCATGTCCTGTTGAGAGGCCGAATGATTACAACTATAATATGGATAAAACGAAGGCTATTTATCTAACTCACGAAATGGCCTTTCCCATGAAGTATGTTATCGACGATAAAGTTTGTCTTAAAGAACAGTGTGCAAAATGTATTTCTGCATGCAAGTATGATGCAATTGAATTATCCATGAAGCCAAAGACATTCAATATAAATGTTGGTTCCATTGTTTTGGCAACAGGGTGGTCGCCATATGATGCAACAAAAATAGATAATCTTAAATACGGAATTTATAAAAATGTTATAAGAAATGTAGAGATGGAAAGGCTTGCTGCACCGAACGGCCCTACAAAAGGTAAGATTCTAAGACCGTCAGACAAAAAAGGGATAAAGAATATAGCCTTTGTGCAATGCGCCGGGTCAAGAGATGAAAACCATCTACCTTATTGTTCATCTATATGTTGCCTTGCTTCGATGAAACAGGCAACGTACGTGAGAAGCCAGTATCCGGATGCAGATGTTTATATATTTTATATTGATATTAGGGCAACAGGCAGGTTTGAAGATTTTTACACAAAAGTCCAGGCAGACAACAAAATATATTTTATAAAGGGTAAGGTTGCAAAGATACTCGAAGATATAAACACAAAAAATCTTACTGTAGTTGCAGAAGATATCTTTTCAGGAAAGAAGATTTATAAAACAGTGGATATGGTTGTACTGGCAACAGGTATGATGCCGAACGGCATAAAAGCATCAATGCCTGCGGATATTGTTTACGATGAATTTGGTTTTGTTGTTCCCGATCTTCAATCACCCGGTATATATGCAGCAGGCTGCGCTAAGAAACCAGCAGATGTTGCAAGTTGTATTCAGGATGCGACCGGGACTGCACTGAAAGCCATTCAAATATTTGTTTAGGTTTGGGTTAGGAGATTTGGAGGTATAAACCGTGGATAAAAAATTAGGTATATATATATGTTCAGGATGTGATATTGGAGAGGCAATCGATGTGGATAAACTTCTCACCGTTGCGAAAGAAGAGCAAAAAATACCGATATGTATTAAACATGCAAATCTATGTAGTGCAGAAGGTGTAGAACTTATAAAAAAAGATATCAAGGATCAAGGCGTAAATTCGGTCATTATTGCTGCGTGTTCGCCAAGGGTTCACTTCGATACATTTTCTTTTGATCCTTCGGTCTATGTAGAGCGGGTTAACCTCAGGGAGCACGTTGCCTGGTCGCATGTACCTAAAGAAGAAGACACACAAATGCTGGCAGAAGACTATGTGAGGATGGGTATTACAAAGGCGAAGAAGGCAAATCCACCAAAACCTTATATAGAAAATATCAACAAAACACTCCTTGTTGTTGGTGGAGGTATAAGCGGAATGACATCAGCTCTTGAGGCTACAAAGGCCGGATACAAGGTTATACTCGTGGAAAAAGCTCCGGTGCTTGGAGGCTGGATGCGCAGATGGTACAAGCAGCTTCCACAAAGGCCTCCGTATAAAGAACTTCAGGATGTTGATATCGATAAAACAATTAACGACGTAAAAAAGAACCCTGATATAAAACTTTTTACCTCGGCTGAGATCGAGAATATATCCGGCCAGCCAGGCATGTTTGATGTATCAATAAAACAGGATGGAAAAACCATAGTAGAGAGAGCAGGTGCCATTGTTGTATCAACCGGCTGGAAGCCTTATGATGCAGGCAAGGTGGATGGGCTTGGCTTCGGAAAGTATACCAATGTTGTTAACAATGTTATGATGGAAGACATAGCGGTTCAAGGAAAGGGTAAGATTAAACGCCCGTCCGACAATAAAGATGTAAAATCCGTCTTATTTGTGCAGTGTGTTGGTTCAAGGGATAAGAATCATCTTCCATACTGTTCTTCCGTATGCTGCCTGACCTCTTTAAAACAGGCGTCGTATGTAAGGAGCAGTAATCCGGATGCGAAGGTTTATATAGTTTACAAAGATATGCGTACGCCTGGACAATATGAAAATTTTTATAAAGACAAACAGGCAGATAACGGGGTATTTCTTACCAAAGGAGATGTTGCGGGCATAACAGAGAACCCGGATAAATCTCTTATGGTTAATATCAAAAATACATTGATTGGGGATGATATAAGTATAAAGGCCGATATGGTTGTACTTGCAACAGGTATGGTGCCTGCTACGGATTCAAGCATATTAAACCTCCACTACAGGCAGGGTAAAGAATTACCCATGCTAAAGTATGGATTTCCGGATTCAAACTTTATCTGTTTTCCTTACGAGACACAGAGAACAGCTATCTATGCAGCAGGGTGTGTTAGACAGCCTGCGGATAGCAAGACGAGTAAGGATGATGCAACAGGGGCAGCATTAAAGGCAATACAGGCCGTTGAACTCGAATCAGTGGGTTCTGCTGTTCATCCGAGGGCAGGGGATCTATCATACCCGATATTCTTTATGCAAAAGTGCACACAGTGCAAACGCTGTACCGAGGAGTGTCCGTTTGGGGCAATCGATGAGGACGAAAAGGGCTCACCGCTGCCAAATCCAAACAGATGCAGAAGATGCGGTGTATGCATGGGCGCTTGTCCTGAGAGGATCATTTCGTTTGAAAACTATTCAGTTGACATTGTATCTTCGATGCTGAAATCCATAAAGGTTCCTGGAGAAGATGAGGAGAAACTCAGAATACTTGCATTTGCTTGTGAGAATGACGCATATCCTGCATTTGATATAGCAGGTATAAACCGCACTATGCTCAATCCGAATATAAGAATTATACCGGTTAGATGTCTTGGTTCGGTCAATATCGTCTGGATAGCGGATGCACTTTCCAGAGGCATAGATGGCATAATGCTCATGGGATGTAAATATGGTGAAGATTATCAGTGCCATTTTATAAAGGGAAGCGAGCTGGCCAATAGAAGGATGGAGAATCTAAAAGAAGTGCTACAAAGGCTTGTACTCGAACCTGAAAGGGTTAAGGTTATGGAACTCGCAATCTCGGATTACGACAGGCTTCCTGAGATCATGAATGACTTTATGGCAAAGGTTACGGAGCTTGGGCCGAATCCATACAAGAGTTTTTAGAGAGGTAACTATGGCTAACAATGTGGTAGAAAATGATATCGATTTGATAAAGGATATAACAAAACTTGGTGGCGGTTCTTTAAAGAAATGTTTTCAATGTGCTACCTGCTCCGTTGTGTGTAACCTGTCATCGGATGACAGGCCGTTCCCAAGGAAAGAAATGATATGGGCTCAGTGGGGATTAAAAGATAAGCTCCTGTCTGACCCTGATGTCTGGAGATGTTATCAATGTGGAGATTGTTCTGTGTATTGTCCAAGGGATGCAAAACCCGCAGAAGTAATGGCCGCGATAAGGAACTACAGCTTCAAAAGCTATGCCTTTCCTAAATTTATGGGTAAGGCACTGAGCAGTCCAAAATACCTGCCGCTGCTCTTTGCAGTGCCTGTGATACTGTTTCTGCTGGTGCTGCAGTACATAGGGGCACTTTCGTTTGTACCAAGCGGTCCTATTGCCTTTACCAGATTCGATAATTACGTCGATGTGATCTTTATAACGATAAGCGTACTCGCCCTTCTTGCGATGGCCAAAGGGGTTGTGAAGTTTTGGAAAAACATGGATCAAAACAACGCTCATGGTCTCGCATATGGAAGTGCTGGAGTCTACAAAAGTATTTTGTTAGCAATTGAAGAGGTTTTGACGCACAGGAACTTCAAAAAATGTGATGCCAATAATATAAGATATACAGGACATCTTGGAATATTTTACGGATTTATAGCCTTGTTTATAGTTACGTCTATTGTATTTATAGGAGACCGCATATTTCACATGTTATTACCCATGAGTTTGACAAACCCGGTAAAGATATTAGCAAATCTTGGAGCCATTGCGCTTATTATAGGCTGCTCAATTGCATTTTATAACAGATTAGACAGAAAAGATAAAGCAGGTGAAAGCTATTACTATGACTGGCTTTTCCTAAGTGTATTGCTTTTAATAGGAGTAACAGGTCTGCTCACAGAGATTATACGGCTTTCAGGGTATGCTGCTGCAGCATACTGGACATACTTCATTCATTTAACATTTGTATTTTTCCTTATTGGATACTTTCCATATTCAAAGTTTGCCCATTTTATCTATCGATTTGTAGCAATCATATACTCAAAGTATGCAGGTATGAGTGAACCTGCAGGAGAGGTAGTATCTGAAAAAGTAGCAGAAAAGAGTGTCGCATAAGATAGTACATCGTCATAGACTCTTTTTTGAAAGGAATAAAAAAGGGCGCAAGCGATGGATATTTTAAATTGGATAGCACAAATATCTCAAAGTACCACCCCTGGTAAAGGATTCCATGCACATTGGCTTTATGTTGTTTGCGCAGTTTTTGTACCTGCAATAATAGGTGCGCTGATAACATATACTATAATGTTTTTAGAAAAGGTTTTTAAGATACATATTGGGGGACATTGAACGTGTACAGTATATATCTGCCCATTGCCAACGTACATGTTAATCTCTTATGGATGTTGCTTTTTGGCTTTGTTGTCGGGGGGATGGCTGGGTTTTTCGGTGTTGGTGGGGGATTTCTTATTACTCCCATGCTAAATGCTATATTTGGTGTTCCATATACTGTTGCAGTTGGTTCAAGTCTTTCTTTGCTTGTTGGTATTACAGTAGCCTCAACTATCAGACACAGCAAATATGGGAATATCGACTATAAATTAGGGTTAGTTATGGTGATAGGAACAGCCATTGGTGTTGATGTAGGTGCAAAGCTTTTAATCCTGATCAAGGGGTTACAAAATCTGATGCCGACTATCGGTGGGCATCATATAGATGTATTGGAGATCATACTGAGCATTTCCTATATAGTGATGCTAAGTTTAATAGGCTTGTCGATCTTTAGAGAGTCTTTAAAAACAATGAAAATGACAAAAAGTGTGTCGTCCGGAGTCCAGATATCGGGCGAGCCAGAGGCCTCCGAAGGCGTAAAGAGAATAAGAGCATTAAAGATTAAACCAATGATCCGTTTTCCTGCATCGGGTATATCGGGTATATCTCTGTGGGTTATCATGGGTATTGCTTTGGTAGTTGGCATGATGAGTGGATTTATGGGTATAGGTGGTGGTTTTATACTGATGCCTGCACTTATATATATCATAGGTTGTCCTACGGTTATTGCTGTAGGAACAAGTTTGTTTGGTATCCTCTTTACAGCTGCATATGGATCCTTCACCTACTCGCTTGAAGGCAATATAGATTTAGTACTTGTTACGTCTCTTCTTATAAGTTCGACCATAGGTTCTGTAATAGGTGCATCATTTACAAGAAAGGCTGGCGGACCTAATGTAAGGATGCTTTTCTCGCTCATCGCTTTTGTTGCCGTTATAATCGTTGCTGTAAAGCTTGGCACAACGGTACTTCGCAAATAATTTGTCTTCAAATTTTTTAGGAAGTATTATACAATTGAAACAATAACAAGGATTACGAAAAGGTGAGGATTAATCTTTTAAAAGAAAAAACATCTTTTGATACCGTGGTATTGCAACAAAAATATATCGATTATCTAAGATTATTATCAAACAACGATCTTGTGTTGCGTATCATGTCGGAATTAAAAGAAAAATCATCAGGCGATGATGTATTTGAAATAGGCTATTTGCGTTTAAATGCCGAGGCAATGCTAACAATTATCGGAAAGATAATTAACCGCCTCAACAGGCTTTCCGATAATAAATATGTAGGGCTACATAAGATATACGATGAATTAAAAGAAAATATTAATAAAATCCTGTCTCAAAAAAAAGATATACCTTTTGACGAACTTGCATTGTCTTATGAAAATATAACAGCGGAAAAAATCAATAGTGTTGGTGGTAAAAATGCTCAGTTGGGCGAGATTAAAAACAGACTCGGTTTGACCGTACCCGATGGTTTTGCCGTAACCGCATACGCATATAAGACCTTTCTTGAAAACAATAATCTTGAACAGAAGATAGAGCATTTACTTTCGGGGCTCGATATAAACGATTTTGAGTCTACAATAAAAATAAGTTCACAGATTCAGGATATGATCAGGAATAGCAATTTACCCAAAGCACTCATTCAAACTATCGAATCTCATTGCAAAAGGCTAATGGATAAGAACGGCGATAGTGTTTCCTTTTCTGTCAGAAGCAGTGCAGTGGGTGAAAGTACGGAGTTTAGCTTTGCAGGCCAATATACCACAATACTCAACGTAGATGAAAAAAATATTGTTCAGGCTTATAAGGATGTTGTTGCGAGCCGGTTTAGTCAAAGAGCGTTGTTTTATCTTACAAATAGGGGATTCAGGCAGGATGATATAGCAATGAGTGTTGGCTGCATGATAATGGTGCGTTCAAAGTCCAGTGGGGTGATATATACAATGGATCCTTTTACCATAAATGGTGAAAACAGCATTATTATCAATGCTATCCTAGGACTTGGTAAGTATATAGTAGACGGGGACATAGTACCAGATCTATTCATCGTATCAAAGGTGGATAACAGTATTATTGAATCAAAGATAGCAAATAAAACTAAGATGCTGGTCATGTCGGAAGAAGATAGGGGAATTACAGAGCTCGATGTAACCGAGGGGGTATCTGATAATCCATCCATTGATGCACGCCGGATCAAAGAGCTTACGGACTGTGCTATAAAGATAGAGCAGCACTACAGATGTCCGCAGATAATAGAATGGGCATACGATAACCATGATAGACTTTTTATACTACAAACAACCCCGCTCGGCATGATGAAGCGAAGCGTACAGGATGTTCGTGTTGATACAACAAGACATAAGCTGCTAATCAGTAATGGAGAAACAGCATCGTCGGGTATTGGCTACGGACCGGTATTTTTTGTAGATACTGATGAAGACATCTCAAGATTTCCCAACGGCGGAGTTGCAATCGTAAAACATTCTTCTCCTAAATTTGTCAGTATCATGAACAGGGCAAAGGCAATCATAGCCGATATCGGAAGTCCAACGGGACACATGGCAACGCTTGCAAGGGAGTTTCAAATACCTGCAATAGTCAACACTTATAATGCCTCTGCCACAATAAAAAATGGAATTACGGTTAGTGTAGATGCGGATCATGGAAGTGTATATGAAGGTTATGTAGAAGAGTTATTTAAGCAGCCTCATTCCAAGAAGGGTATTTTTAAAGATACCCCGGCTCTTCTTATGATGAATAAATTTCTTGAGTATGTTACGCCATTAAATCTTATAGATCCTTACGATCCTAATTTTACTATGGAATCCATTCATACCGTACATGACATTATAAGATTTGCGCACCAGGCATCCATGAATGAAATGTTCCTTATTGCGCAGAACGTATCCGTAGACAAAGTCTCTGCGATAAAGCTCAGAACAGCGGCAAAGTTCGAGGTTTATATCATAGATCTCGGAGGTGGTTTAAAAAAAGAAAGAGAAATAACAGAGACATCGGTTATATCCATACCATTTCTATCGTTCTGGAACGGCATAAAAAAAGAAAATATATCTGTAAGGCCTATCAGTAAAGATGGATTTGTTTCTGTGCTTATGAATACCATGGCGAACCCGCAGCTTCAGGATAGACTGTATGAAAAGAATCTTGCATTAATAAGTAACGAATATATGAATTTCAACATACGTATGGGATATCATATCTCGACGATAGAGGGGTTGTGCACTAAAGAGCCAAACGATAATTACATAAGATTTATCTTTCAGGGCGGAGGTGCTGATCTTGACAGAAGGATAAAAAGGGCACAATTGATAGCCAGAATTCTCCAAAAGTATCAATTCTACGTAAGGCAGACGGATGATATTGTCAGAGGAATATGCACAAAATGCGAACAAAAAAAATTCGAGGATATTATGGGTATGCTTGGAAGATTGACTATTTATACAAAACAGCTTGATATGGTTATGCCAGACAATAGGCTTGTTCTTGAAGATTATGTGGATACCTTTATAAAAGAAATTATGCAGGGTTAGAGAGGAAGAAAAATGAATATATCAATGTACAGTAAGTTTAGGTTTTCGTGTCACAGAGGAATCTCGTGTTTTACAAAATGTTGTAGGAACGTAAACATTTTTTTAACGCCGTACGATATTCTGAGAATGAAAAACAGACTCGGTATTTCATCAGAAGAGTTTCTTGAAAAATATACAAGGACGCTGGTTGGCTATAAGTTCAGTCTGCCTGTAGTTTTGTTGAAGATGAGCGAAGACGGGGATAAACCATGCCAATTCCTCACAGAAGAGGGATGCAGCATATATGAGGATAGGCCATGGTCATGCCGCTTGTATCCGCTCGACAAAGACAGTGAGGAGGAGGACGAGTTCAAGCTTATAGTCGGTGAAGATTTTTGTTTTGGTTTGAAGGAGTCTAAAGAGTGGATTCTTGAGGATTGGCTTGAAGATCAGGGCTTCATAACCTACGACAACATGAATATGCTGTTCGAGCAGATTACCAGTTCGGAAAGCGGTTGGAAAGACAAAGTCCCGGACAAATCCGTAATAGATATGTTTTATATGACATGTTATAACATAGATAAGTTCAGAAAATTCGTCTTCGAAAGTAAATTTCTCGATCTTTTTGAAGTGGATCCGGTTACGGTGGATCGCATTAAAGTTGACGATCAGGAACTTTTGAAGTTTGGTTTCAAATGGCTGAAGTTCGGTTTGCTTGGAGATAAAACCATGGTAATTAAAAAAGACGCAGAGAAAAAGAAAAAATAATTGCAAAGGTAAGGATTAACCCAAAAATGCAATAAGGAAATTTTTTCATTCGCTCAATCCTACGATCCATCTGATATCGTTAAGTTTTCTTATAGAAACGAGGTTTTAGTCCTCTGTATGCTTATATGCTATTACCCTGTGTTTTTTCCTCATCGTATTTT
>JABEBX010019857.1_pt1 | contig 15448 bp, 13 predicted proteins | sample 7245971 | NCBI WGS metagenome assembly JABEBX01 (sample SAMN14506365, study PRJNA622280) | hot springs metagenome | biome: hot spring [ENVO:00000051]|acidic hot spring [ENVO:00002120]; feature: spring [ENVO:00000027]|sediment [ENVO:00002007]; material: sediment environment [ENVO:01001048]... | reverse complement strand
AGTAGCCACGAGGAAGAAACTGCCATCCCGACGTGTAAGTGATTGATATACAATCACTTACTGATGATTCCGCCGATACATCTGATTGGAACATCCGTTGAAATATCAAAATCTCATGCCTGTCAAAATCTCATGCCAGGCGAATCGCAGATACTGAACTATTTTCAGACAGAGTCAGGTTATTGCCGGTCGGACGTGCCGGGGATCGGTGTTGAATCCGCCACCGCCAGTACGATGGCGTTGATTGAGGCGGGCCGCATCCCCGCCGGCGCGTTGCGCAAAGCCGACGCGGCGGCGTGCAACGTGGCCCCGGTTGTGCATACATCATCCACCAGCCAGACGTGCATGCCTGATACATTTACCGTCCGCCGCAACCGGAAGGCACCGCGGACATTATCCGCCCGGGCGGTGGCGCTTTGCATGGCGGTTTGCGCGGTGGTGGCGCGCTTTCTCCGCAACAGTTCATCACACTCAACATCCAGAATCTCTGATAATTCCGCCGCCAGTTCATACGACTGATTAAATCCACGCCGCCATTGCCGCATCCAATGCAATGGCACGGGTACCAGTTGATCCACCGGGCCGGCTCCGGCAAGGCGTATGGCCTCGGCCATCCAGGCGGCCAATATCGGTGCCAGCGCCCAATGCCTCGCAAATTTAAGGCTGTGGATCAACCGGCTCAGTGGCCCGTTGAGTGTGCCAACGCGGATCAGGCAATCCAGCCCCAGCTTTCTTTGTCGGCACTGCTGACAGCCCGTGCGTGCGGAATATGGCCCAAGCGTGCTGCCGCAGCGCTGACAATATGGCCAGGAAAGTTGTGCTTGCAATTGAGTTTGAATTCGCGGGGCCAGCCCCTTGTCCGCTGGAGCAATCGGCTCTCCAGACACCCAGCATGTCGTCGGAAAAATGGCCGCCAGCGGTTCTATGGAATTGAGCGTTTGCCGGCCTGATCGGAAAAACGTTCTAATCATGCCCGCAACTCCCCCAGAAGATTCATGAATGTGGTGTTTAACTCCGCAGCCTGCAAATCAGTCAGCGCAGTCTTCCGCCAGGTCATGCACAGATTCAGCCGCGATTGGAATGTAGTAAGTGCGAAGACCACCGGTAGCAGCGGTCCAACCGGTGAAATGCGAATGTAATCCTGAACCAGCCGGCCCGGACCATCACGGCGGTCCATCCACGCGCCGGTGAGATTCACGTTGGAAATCCCCGCCAGCAGGGGGCAATTTTTTTGAAAAAATAATGCCTTATGCCGCGGTTGCTGATAAAGCTCTGAAAAATATCGCACCACCGCTAATTCTCCAAAGGCGGCCACCGCGCCACAGCGATCCTTAAAGGCACGGGTCTGACACGCCGCCCGCCGGATCAATTCCGGCAGTGTGTGTTTCTCAGGCTTGGAAAAGATGTTGATACAGGAGCTTAAATAAAGTCCAAATGTCTCATCCAGCGGTTGAGCGGCCAAAGCGCGAATATCGACAATCGATCCCACACTGACGCAATTTCGCCCGCCGGCCCACCAGCGGCGCCGCAACTTATAGCGTTTGGTCGCGGTGCAACGCCCGATGGCCATGGCAATGGCGGCTAAAAAAAGATCGTTGACACTGCACGCCTGGCTCCGGGCGCATTGGATCAAAGTATTGACAGTGCCCTGCGGCAGAACGTGCATGGATAAGCCCGCGGAAAAATCCATGGGATCCGCCAGATCAAATCGCCACGAACGGCGATGGGTGAAATACCGCCGCGCCGCGCGCAGCACGGTCTTGGGCACCTCCAGGCCGCCTGTTCTGCTGTGAAAGAGTGTGTCAAAGCTCTGATTTGTGATGTGCAAATCGCGTTTCTCTTCGCTGGGATCACCACAATAAGCGGAGAGTATCAACCGCATGAATTCACGGATCGTCCAACTGTCAGCAATCCAATGATCGTAAATCGTCAACAGCCAATGGTCCTGGCCATCGGGAACTATAAAAAAGCGCAAGGGTATTTCATTGGGCATAAAAGGGCGATTGATTTCATTTGTTGCCGATTCCGCCAGGCTGCCTGCGCGGACCAGATGTACGGTTGCCGTGCTTGATTGGAACTCTACGCAATCACCGAGCACCTGGGGCGTGCCCAGACCGATCCGGCGGATCACAGCGTTGATGGCTAGTTGCCATTGCGGCACATGGGCGGTTCCGGTTAAACGCATGGCCTGCCCGGCATTGTATGGTCCCAGTGATGTCCAGCTTCGCATAAGTTCTTGAAAGATATTCAGCCGCATTGCAGGACCGCTGTGCGCCGCCGGAGAAGCACCTGGAGAAGAAGTTGGTGGAAGGTTCTGGTTCATTGCGGTTATGCCATGCCTTGTCGGGGTGTTCCAATCACACGGGGAATAAAGCGCCCGGTTCGCAAGCAATATGCAGCATATTGTTCACCATGAATTTGCCGCAAATATTGCTCTTCCCGCAGTGCCTCAAGCGTGATAAGCGCAATATGAATAATCGCCGTTGCCAGCATCAGGATGGTTGGAACGGCAGTGAGTGTGCAAAGCATGAGAATAATGGAAAGTGCATAAATGGGGTGACGGACAAAGCGATATGCCCCGCGGATGACCAGCTCCGTTTTTTCGCCGGGGTCAATTCCAATTCGCCACGACCGGCCCATCTGGTGCCAGCATATAAACGTCAACGCCAGCGCCGCTAGTCCCAGCATCGCCGCCACAGCACTTAGCCATTGGGCGAAAGGTGTCATCGGCCATAAGGACCGCAGCCACCATGTTCCGGAAAAGCCCCTGAAGACGGAAAGCCAGGGAATAATGCACCAGGCAATAATGGCTGGGGCCCAAAGTAAACGCAGACTCCGCCCGGTATTTTCCCGTGGCAGCACGTTGGGGTCTTTGCCGATCTTGCGGCTCAACCGCACGGCTTTCACAATCACCGTTCCCCAGTAGATCATGACCCATAAACCTGAAGCACCAGCAGATAATCGTGGTGTCATCAACATTTGTTAAACTCCATCACCACCATCATGCCGCCGTCATGGCGTTGCGGTACCATTGCACCGTCTGTTCCAGGCCCTGATCAAAATAGGTTACCGGTTCGTATCCCACAACATCGCGGGCCATGGCAATGTCCGCCAGTGAATCGCGCACATCGCCGGCCCGGGGGGGGAGATATTCCGGCGTTACGCTCCGTCCCAATGCCCCGGCGATTTTTTTCAATAAATCATTGAGGCTGATGTTCTGACCGCAGGCGATGTTGATCACCTCGCCCGCGGGCGCTTTTGCGCAGATACCGGAAAGCATGTTGGCATGTACAACATTGGTGACGTGGCAAAAATCCCGGGTTTGTCCGCCATCGCCATAAATCTGCGGACGCCGGTTTTCCAGCACCGCCGTGATAAATGCGGGAATCACCGCCGCATATTGACTGCGCGGATTTTGCCGCGGGCCAAAGACATTAAAATATCGCAGACTGATTGTGGACTGGCCATAAACCTGCGCATAGACCGCCGCATACAACTCCCCGGCGTATTTGCCCACCGCGTAGGGGCTTTTAGGAGCGGCCTTCATGGCTTCATGCTTGGGTAATGCCGGGCTTTCACCATAGGCGCTGCTGCTGGCGGAATAGACAATTCGCCGCACTTTTTCCAGCCGTCCGGCTTCCAATACATGAAGAGTGCCGGCTATATTCACGGTGTTATAGCGGATGGGATCCGCCACCGATCCCGGCACACTGCCCAATGCCGCCAGGTGAAAAATAATCTCCCGCCCCCGCGCCGCCCCGCGGCAATGCTCAAGATTGGTAATATCACCGAGCGTGAATTCAATCTGTGATTCAACCTCGGCCAGATTGGCCTTTGATCCGCCGCTTAAATTATCCAACACGCGGATCTTTGCGCCCGCCGCCAATAATCCGCGCACCAGATGTGATCCAATAAAACCCGCTCCGCCGGTTACCAGAACCGGGGTGTTTTTATACGCCGAGAAATCCATCGTCATGACAAGTTCCTGTTAAGCGTTTTCCCGCAGCCACCCCAGAATCTCTGAGGCATAATAGGTGATAATAAATGCCGCACCCGCCCGGCGAAATGCGTGCATCATTTCCAGCACACACTGTTTTTCATCAATCCAGCCCGCCTGCGCCGCCGCCTTGAACATCGCATATTCACCGCTGACCTGATACACCGCGCAGGGGACATCAACAGCCTGTGAAACCGCGGAGAGAATATCCAGGTACGGCATACCGGGTTTCACCATCACCATGTCCGCGCCCTCCCGCACATCCAGTTGGGCCTCACGGACGGCCTCGCGGGAACCCCGCCGAAAGTCCATCTGATAATCCCGGCGGTCTCCAAATTGCGGCGGAGATTCCGCCGCCTCGCGGAATGGGCCGTAAAAGCCGCTGGCATACTTTACCGCATAACTCAAGATGGACCGATCTTGAAATCCCGCCAGATCCAGCGCCGTGCGAATGGCCTCCACCGCATGATCCATCATGCCCGATGGGGCCACAATATCCGCTCCAGCCTGTGCGTGCAGCACCGCCTGCTCCCCTAGCTGCGCGATGGTCGCATCATTATCCACCTTGGGCAGTTCAGAGGCTGATGCTGTGCGCTGCCGCATATTGGGCCGGTTGCCTTTTCCTGATTTGCGGCGGGCTTTAGCGTCCGGCGGTACCAGCGGGCCACAATGGCCGTGCCTAGTATACTCGCAGTAGCATAAATCGGTTATCGCCAGCATGGCAATGTCGGCATCGCGGGCGAGGCGCAGTGTCGTGCAGACCGCATTGTTCGGGTCATGGGCGTGGCTGCCGGTATCATCTTTATCTTCCGCATCCACCACGCCAAAAAGCAGATACGCCTTTATCCCGCGGGCGGCCATATCGGATAGTTCTTCCAGCGCCATATCCGGCGAAAGCTGAAATTGACCGGGCATACTTAAAATGGGCCGACGAATGCCTTCTCCGTTGCGGACGAAAAGTGGCGCAACGAGATTGGCCGCCGTCAGGCTGGTCTGTGCCAGCATATTCCTGAGAACAGCACTCCGCCGCAGTCGGCGCATACGCACAAGATTGGACACCTCTTTCATGTTCAGCATCATAAGCGAATTTATATCCGGGTAAATAGCGGCGCCAAATCGCAATGCGGTGAAAGCCCGGCGGCAATCCCCGCGACATCTCATTCGCACGTGGAAGTGTCATTGACTATAATTCCTGCGATGTTGACGAAGCGAATTATTCCGTGTCTTGATGTCGATGCCGGGCGGGTGGTAAAAGGGGTTAAATTCTTTGATCATGTGGATGCCGGTGATCCGGTGGAGCAGGCTGTGTTCTATGATCAGGGGGGGGCGGATGAATTGGTATTTTATGATATTACCGCCAGCCATGAGGGGCGGCAGATCATGGTGGATGTCGTGCGGCGCGTGGCGGACAGCGTGTTTATGCCCATCACGGTGGGGGGTGGAATTCGGACGTTGGAGGATGCCACGGCTTTGATTCAGGCGGGGGCGGAAAAGGTCAGCCTGAATTCAGCGGCGGTGAAAGATCCAGAATTGCTTTCGCGTATTGCGCGGAAGTTTGGCCGCTGTGCCACGGTGCTGGGACTGGACGCCAACCGGGTAAAAAAGCCGGATGGCCGTGAATTCTGGGAAGTGTTTGTCAATGGCGGGCGCGTGGGAACCGGGCGGGAGGTTCTGGCGTGGGCCAAAGAGGCCGAATCACGCGGAGCGGGGGAAATTGTACTCAATGTGATGAATTCCGATGGCACCCTGGAAGGCTATGACATTGAAATGACCTGTGCGGTCAGTGAAGCGGTGCATATTCCAGTGGTGGCCAGCGGTGGGGCGGGCAAGCCGGATCATTTGTTAAAAGTGCTGACCGCGGGCAAGGCGGACGCGGCATTGGCGGCGTCGATTTTTCATTTCCGTACATGGTCGGTGCAGCAGGTGAAAGAATATCTGGCCGCCCATGGCGTCAATGTGCGGATGGCCGCTGGCCAATGAATCATGAATAATGAAACATGCGCAAATTGGCGTTGCAATCAAAGATGCTCCCGGAGCGCCGCATGATAATGGGGTGGCTGATTGTCCGCTCCGCTTCCACTATGGATTGCCGCGTTATGCGTACCGGTAATTGTTAACCCTTTGGAGTTTGGCCTATGCTCGATACCGTATTGCTGTGGATTGAAAAGAACCGGTCTCTGTGGATGCATGATCTCAAGCAGTGGCTGGCGATACCCAGCGTTTCCGCCAAGCCGGAACATGAGGGGGATATGAATGCGGCCGCGGAATGGGCGGCGTTTTATCTGCGTGGCGCGGGGCTGGAGGCCACGCTGGTGAAAACCGCCCGGCATCCATGTGTGCTGGCTACCACTCCGGATGGGCTTTGTCCACCCGATGCGCCGCATATTTTGTTTTATGGGCATTATGACGTTCAACCGGCGGAACCATTGGAACTCTGGACTTCTCCACCTTTTTCGCCCACGGTGCGGGATGGGAAAATTTTCGCCCGCGGGGCCAGCGATGACAAGGGGCAGGTGTTTTGCCACCTCGCTGCCCTGAACGCATGGAAGCAAATTGCTTATGAACTGCCAGTTCGCCTGACCGTGTTGCTGGAAGGGGAGGAAGAAATCGGTTCACCCAATTTACGCTCTGTGATAACGGAAAATGCGGAACGCCTGGCGTCAGCGCGCACGATTATCATCAGCGATTCTTCACAGTTTGCCTCTGGTGTGCCGGCGATTACCACGGGCCTGCGCGGGCTGGTGTATTACCAACTGACCGTAACCGGGGCCAATACGGATTTGCATTCCGGTATTTATGGCGGTGCAGTGGCCAATGCGGCCAACGCCCTGTGCAAGATGCTGGGACAACTACACGATTCGCAGGGGCGCGTCACGGTGCCGGGGTTTTATGATCAGGTGCAGGTGCCGGAACAAGCCTTGCGGACCGCCTGGAAGGCTTTGCCATTTGATGAGCGCCAGTTCGCCGTCGAATTGGCGGTGCCGGAACTCGCGGGAGAAACTGGCTACACGACGTTGGAACGCCGCTGGTGCCGGCCCACCCTGGATATCAACGGTTTGACCAGCGGGTATCAGGGGGCCGGTGCCAAAACCGTGTTACCCGCGACTGCAGCGGCTAAAGTCTCCATGCGGCTGGTACCGAATCAAGATGCAATCATGATTGCCGAGGCATTTGAAAAGCATATTGCACAGCTTACACCTCCCGGTGTGCGCGTGATGCTGGAGCGCCTCAGCGCATCGCCGGCGGCATTGACACCGACAGATTCCCCGGCCATAGCGGCGGCGACTGAGGCGTGTCTAGTGGGCATGGGGAAAAAGCCTGTGCTGGTGCGCGAGGGTGGATCGATTCCAGTGGTGACATGGTTTAAGGAAATTCTGGGCCTTGATGCGGTGCTGCTGGGCTTTGGATTGCCGGATGACAATTTGCACGCACCCAATGAAAAATTGGATGTCGAATGCTTTTACGCCGGTATCCGCACGGCGGCGGCCCTGTATGACCGGCTGGCCCGGCGGATTCGGTAAGGATGGGGTTAAAAATAACTTACGTAATCGTAGAGTTCGTAATTGTGAGCATCGGATGAAATCCGGTGGCTGGATTGAGAAGTGTGAATCCACCACCGCATTATTCATGCGGTGCTCTCGACAACTTGATGCGCCACGAGCACCGGATGAAATCCGGTGGTTGGATTGAGAAGTGTGAATCCACCACCGCATTATTCATGCGGTGCTCATTGTATCTCGTAGCGCTATGGGCATCGGCGTAAATACTGCCGCGGCTTTTACGTTTTAACCATATCCAGCATGACAAACGCCAGCGGCCCAAAGAGCACCACGGGCAGCCACGCGCCGGCAAAGGGTGAAAGACCGGCCCCGGCAAGCTGGAAAAATACAAATGTTGTCACGAAGCACCCGGCGCTGATGGCACTGCACCAAAGCATGTTGCTGACGAGTTTATTGGGTTCCCGCGCCAGGAGAAATGGAATACCGATCAGCAGCATAATCATGTTCATAATTAATTGTGTGATGCGTGTGTACATGATTTTTTCCAGTGAAATACGGGTGGCCGGCGTGCTGTACAAAATCAGTTTGTTGATCTGAGCGGTGGAAAGATATTCCACCGCCTTTTTCTGGAAAATCAGATTCAATTGCCCTGGTGTCACCGGCGTCTGGTAGGTCATCTGTTTTACCGGTTCAGGACGGTCGTTGGGGTTGGCTGCTTTGGCGGCGTTGACCTGCACGACATCGCTCATCAGCCAACCGCCGGTGATGGGGCCTTCGCCAACGTCATTTTTCCACACGGCTTTTTTGGCCAGAATCATGGCTTTGGCTTCGCCGTACCTATTACGCTGAATGATCCGCACCTGCTGCATGGTTTTGGTTTTGGCATCATAGTTGGAAGCCAGCACCAGAGAATTGTCGCTTTCAGGTACAAAGTAAATCGGTTCATTTTGTACAAAGGATTCGGAAACATGTCCGCGTGTTCGCAGCAGCTTGTTTATGCTGGCCGGTATGAGCACTTCCTGATCCATCACCACCAGAAGGTTAAAGCCCACGGCACAGAGAATAATGGGGGCGGCCACTCGATACAGCGATACGCCGCTGGCCAGAAGGGCAATAAGTTCCCGGTTGCGGGTCATGCGCACCATGGTGAAACCGGCGGCCAGCAGTGGAATAATTCCGGAAATCATGGCGAAAATGACCAGTGTGCGGTACATGTAGAAAGTGGTAATCTCCTTTAGTAAACCCCAGAAAGCCTGCACTGCGGTGGCATGTTGATACGATGTCCCGTGCGCAAAAAGTTCAAAATTAACAATAATATCCAGCAGAATATACATGCCGATCATCACCGCCATCGCCAGTATGCAGTTGATCAGGTAGTTGAGGATGATGTATCGGTCGAGAATTTTCATGCCAGTTCCAGTTTATCGCTTCAGCAGCCGGGAATAAATAACAATGTTCAAAATAATCAGTAAGCCGTTGCCGGACCAGATCAGCATGGTGCCGGGAACATCGGATGTGGTGGTGCGGGTGATCATCTCACGCCCGGTGTTGATGAGCAGTACCAGTACCATGGCTGGTACCACGCCCACCACAAAAACCGCCAGAGGATTGCGGCCCTGCAGAATAATTCCCAGGGCCGTTCCCAGAATCACCAGCACGATACAGGAAAACGCAAATGACCCGCGGCTTTGAAATTCAGAGAGTATCTGCCGCCGCAGGTGGTCTTCCTGATATTGAATGGTGTTGATGAGTTTCGCAACCGTGGGGGTGGCCTTGTTGACGGGGGGGATCGCCGGAGTTTGCGAATCCGGCATTATCGGGATAATCGATGATATCACGATGATCGGCGGTCCGGCATGAAAACGCCGGTCCAGACCGATATTTTTCTCGCGGATGCCGCCGGTCAATTCAAGCGCGGCGGTGAAGCGCGGCGCTGTGATTGGCCGATGGATTGGTACAAGATTGGTTGGCGATTCTTTGCGGGATACCAGTAGTGTTGCGCGTTGGGCCCAATAAATCTGTGTAATATGGCCGCCATGGATAACCTGGACCTGCACAGGTTTGCCCGGAGCGGCGGCAAACAGCAGATTTCCGTGCGTGCCGGTCAGCGCGGAAGATGGGCTGCTGACCAGTGCCGCACCATTTGAACGGTCAAAGCGCATGGGCACGCCGGGGCGGAAATCATGGAGATACTTCGCGGAGATGTTCTGCATGCGTAATTCGCGCTGCAGTTTGTGTAGATTGCCGGCGATCGGCGGAAAAAGCGTGGGGTTTTTATTGAACTGCTCAAGGCGGAATAGATCAAGAAATTTTGGCTTATTTCCAATGAGTTTTCCCATGGGTTGGGGTCTTCCATCCGGTGGCAGATATCGAATGGTGCCGCGAATCTGCTGCAGGCTGTTGGGATCAAAAGCGGTGCCATCTTCCAATTGTACGCCCACGCTGACCTGATTATGAGCCGGGTCTTTATCCACAATCACATTGGCGGCTTGGGCAATGATGATGGAGGTTGGCTGGCCATTTTTCAGCGGCATGGCCGCGAGTCCGCGCAATTGGATAATGCTGCGGATGACGCCCGGTGGTGGTTGATCATTGGCGGGAGTAGGCACTTGATATGCTTTGTCCGCATAGACCACCATGTTTTGCAACTGAAATGGTTGCCGCTGATCCACCTTGTGCAACAGCATGGATGCCACATCCATCTGCACCACCTCGGATGTTTTTTGAAGAAACCGAGGCACCACATAACCCACAAACACCAAATCCACGATGCCCACCGCCAGGCCCAGTATCACAGCGGGCATGACCAGGGAAATATAACTCACACCGCTGGCCCGGGCGCCGGTTAATTCGTTATCCGTGGCCAGACGCCAATACACAATGACGGCGGCAAACAGCGCTGCCAGCGGAATGGAATACGCCAGCATGGCGGGTCCCAGGTCCAGCAGGACTTGAAGCAATTGCACCAGCGACAGGCCTTCTTTGGTCAATGGCCTGAACGTTCCGCCAAAGGCCAGAATGGTGGTCAGTACAGAACTTGTCAGGATGAAAATCCGCAGCAGTTCTCGGAGAATATACCAATGCAGCGTTTTACTCATTAGGCATGCTCCCAGTCGGCAGGTCGCTCCCGCATAGTCACATTTCCCCCACGAATAGCATGCCATACATGAATCACGCGGCCAGCCTGAATGGCGATGTTTTCATAGTACCGGCAGCCTGGGAAGAGCTGGTATTGGATCCGCTGCGGTCCGCCGTTGATAATCAAAAAACGCTGTTGGGCCATGGTTATTTACGCTCCGCCGTTGGCGCGCCAAGGACCTATTCCATGACGTGCGGGCATTTTACTGCTTTGCGTGTTCGCACGCACTTGTGCACATTGAAGATTGAAAGCCGGTGATGGCGGATTGGCCAAAACGCCCGTTTTCTGTCTGAAAAAATCAATGCAATTCCCGCCTCCAACCGCGGATAGCCACAATGGCCGCGCCCGGGGTCACCAATCAAAAGGCACTTGTGATTGCCGGATGGCGGCGTGCAGGATTTCTACAAGTTGTGCCGCGGCCAACGCCCCTGCCGCCTTTGCGGTGGTTGATTCGATCTCCGCAGATTCGCTTGTGGGCAACATCTGCAAACGCATACCGGGAAATATCGCGTTGATGGCTGCGGTGTTTGCGGCGTTCTGATGCAGCACATATTGAGCGTTAACCCCGATGTCATGCAATCGTTTAAGCGCGGAAGGCTTTCGTGTGATGCGGGCTGAATGTGCGATATTATTATCCATAATCACGTATGGTACGCCGGTTATTTCATAGAGCCGCCACGCGACATGGCCGCTGATTTCCAGATCATTGGCCAAAAGAATGTCTGGCTTTTGCGCATGCACCAAGTCCACCAGCTTGGCGCCAATGAATGGAAACGCAAATCCTGCACCAGGCCAGAAGTGCATCAATTGCGCTGTGCGTTTGCGAGCGTATCCGGGCCACCTGATGGCATGTGTCTCCAGTATTTTCTGTGAATCTGCGGAATCTCCCCGGTCCGCGGCTTTGGGAACAGCACGAGGTTCCCGGCCCGGCAACCATGGGATTAGTGCAATGGCGCTGACTTCCACGCCTTGCCGCATCAGCCCGCGGGCAATTGGATTAAGTGTGTATGGTATAGCCGCGGGCGTTGCATCCGCTGACGATTGGCAGAGGGTTATCAATAACACCCGCAAATTGCGATCCTTTTTCTGATTGTCCATGCCGGGCAGAACCTTATTGCAGAACGCTATTATTGAGACAGAGCTGAATTTGTAAACCGCCGGAAAGCCGGCGACGGGATGAGGGCGTGGCAATTTTATCCGTACCAGTCCTGGGATCGCGGGTGTCCCACCCGCTTGGGCCGTTGAAAACGTCTTCGCAATGCGTCTAATCTTCCTCGTTTCGCGACGATTTCGAGACTTCCCGGAAAAATTGCCACACCCGTGGGATGACACCGCGGTTGAAGTATCTGGGCGAAACGGCAAAATGCCGGTGTGCTATGTTCCAGCATGTTCCAGCATGGCTGATGTCCGGGTCTTTATATATGCTCATCCATGGGTATCTTGGCGGATCGGGTTCTGCGGTTACAATACGGTGGAAATTCATTTCCCGCGGGCGTGTGCGGGCCTTTATAATCCGGAGTCGTTATGATCCTTGCAGTCATTCGTATTTTGTTTATTTCCCTGGTGGCGGCGGTGGCGCTGGCTTTTCTGTCTTCGACGGTGGCGGCTGGAAATGCCGCATACATCATGATGGTGGCGGCGGTGGTTATTGCCATTGCGGTAATCATGCTGGATTTTTTGATCAAGCGGAAAAATCTGGCGGCCATGTCGGGGTTGTTTTTCGGGATATTGGTGGGGATTCTCGTGGCGTTGGCGCTGGATTACCTGATCAGCGAAGTCTTGCAGATATTTTTTGTCCCCGCGCAGCTCAGCAGTGAACAGCCTTTGATTACGGGTATCAAATTGCTGCTGGGCCTGATAACGTGTTATCTATCCGTCTCGCTGATTTTGCAGACGCGCGATGATTTTCGGTTTGTAATTCCTTACGTGGAATTCACACGCGGCAAGCGCGGCACGCGGCCATTTATTCTCGATACCAGTGTGATTATCGACGGGCGAATCGCCGATCTGGCGGCCACCGGTGTTTTTGAAAGCCGGATTATTGTGCCGCGGTTTGTGGTCAATGAATTGCAGGCTGTGGCGGATTCCCAGGATAAGCTCAAACGCGGCCGGGGGCGGCGCGGCCTGGATGTGCTGCATAAACTCCAAATGCTCCCTAAGGTGGAGGTGCATATCTGGGATGGAACCCTGGTGGATGCCAATCTGGTGGGGGTGGATCAGAAGCTGGTTTCCCTGGCAAAGCAGGAAAATGCCCGGATCGTCACCAATGATTTTAATCTCAATAAAGTTGCGGCTGTACATGGGGTGCAGGTGCTGAATCTTCATGAATTGGCCAATGCCATTAAACCCACCGCACTGCCGGGAGAGACCATGCGTATCCGGATTATCAAGCCCGGTGAGGCGGCGCTGCAGGGCGTTGGTTATCTGGATGATGGCACAATGGTGGTGGTGGAAGGCGCGCGGGAGTATGTCGGACAGGAGGTGGCCATTATGATCAGCAACACCGTTCAGACATCCGCCGGACGCATGATTTTTGGCCGCGTTGAACCCGCGGGTGCCAATGTCGGTCACACCGGTACCGCGCTGCCGGCGGCGTCCGGCAGATCATAGGGAGACTTTCCGGTTTTCTGATAAATGAGTTGAGGAGTAAGGGATTGTGAAAGAATTTTAATTATTCCATCCTTCGTGTCCATTGCGAAGTTCGCGTCCGCACACGTCCATCCACCGTTGGATAAATCCACCGGCTAACATTTCTCGCACTGATCAAATATTCGAACCATCACAATAGCTTGACCTAAGAAGAATTCATCCACATTTTAGTCAGTGTCTCCTTCATCTCCCATAAACTAAATATGGTGCCCTCGCCGAATTCCAATGTCTGACCGTGCCATAACCCGCCCGTCCAATGATATTTTATTGATTCCGCATGATGTTAGCCGGCACATTTATGTGCCGGTGCGTGAAGATCGCGTTTTACATCGCCCTCCATCTCTACGGCCTGACCGAAGAAGAATTCATCCACATTTTGGCCAGTTTCCCCATCGACCCCCATAAAACCAAATCCGCCGCCCTCGCAGAATTCCAACGCCAGAACGTGTCTTAACGCGCCTGCCTGATGACATCTTATTGAACCCGCAATATGTTAGCCGGCACATTTATGTGCCGGGAAGCACGGATGCCGATGTGTCCATCGCCCAAGTTTCCACCTCGCCGTCCCACCTACCGGTGGATAAATCCACCGGCTAACATTGCCATTGCGGCACCCCAACAATACCGCAGGGTTCGTTACGCATGGTCATCAATGACGGGCGGAAACGCAGTTCCATCGCTGCGGCAGCAACCCGGCTTTGATTGGATTGTTCTCAACGTATGAAATCGCGCGCGGCAACTCAAATCGATTCAAATACCCGCACCATTTCCCCTCCCCCCATACCGCACCACATCCCCCATCACCGGGGACCGCCGACCGGGGCGATATTCCCTCCATATTCAGGCGGTGCGTCGCTTTTGCCTTGAAATGACCGATGGTGATCCCCAGGCTTCTCTGTGGACAGCGTAGAATAATATGAACATGATTCGGCATGATTGCACAGGCATAAATGTCATAGTTGGCCTCGCGCTGTGCTTCGGCAAATCCACGCCCCACCGCCCGGGCCTGAACACCCGATAAAATCACCGGCGGAAATTTTAACGCCGCTTTCGTCGCCACCCGTAATACATTGTCATGCGGCTTGGCCGCCACTGATTGGCGGTGTTTTCCGCCGATGGACGCGCCGCCGGCATCATACAAAGCCTTCGATCCAACATAATCCGACCATGACCCGCGCGGATCATTGGGCAACCAGAACCCATACATACAAATCACCAGATGCCATGCGATGATCGGTTCCTTGGCCGGTTTTTGTGCATGATTTTGTGTCACCATCATGTATCAATTTAATTGTTCCATCATTATGTGTCCATCCGCGAATCCCGTATCCGCACCTGGCTACCCACCTGTGGATAAATCCACCGGCTAACATTACCCACTAATTATCGAAGTTAGCCGGCATATTTATATGCCGCAGCGTGAAGATCGCGTTTTAAATCGCCCCCCATCTTTCCGGCCTGACCGAAGAAGAATTTTCCCACATTTTGGCCACATTCCCCATCGTCCCCCATGAAACCAAATCCGCCGCCCTCGCCGAATTCAAGCGCCAATGACATTGATACTGCCGCACGTCGCACCCACCATGCGAGCCGCCGGGTTTATCCCGGCGGACCGTTATTCTCAAAGAACGTAACGTGGACACAGCTAGTTTTTGACCGTCGTATGATCCTTGGCACGCCTTGCGCCCGCGCCAAAGCGGGTTGAACGCTGGTAAGTGAAATGGGTACGCTTTTGCCATTATTCTCCTCCATATTGATTCCTCTATTTTGATTCCTCATCTGCCGACCTACGATTCATACTGTACATTCACGCCCTACTTGTACCAATGTCTTTCCGATCTACCCACCTTAAACTTCATATATAAACCCTCGGCCTTTCCTTGCGCAATGTTTCATTCGCACAATCCGCAGTGTTATATCCGTCGTGTCGTCGTGCCGTAGTGGTGAAAATCAGTTGATCGTTGTCGTGGTAAAACTTTTTGGTGGTGGCGACTTTTCCACATACATCGCGCTGGACAAGACCACGCGGCTAAAAATATTCCCTGTAACACATCTCTGAGACCTCTGTCAAGTCCTGATCTAAACTTGTCACTTTCTTATTCATTATTCCCATCCTGAAATACGTTCCAAAGGGGGTTAGCGCGGGGGGCCTGCGCAGCGCAG
>JABEBX010024325.1_pt1 | contig 15449 bp, 14 predicted proteins | sample 7245971 | NCBI WGS metagenome assembly JABEBX01 (sample SAMN14506365, study PRJNA622280) | hot springs metagenome | biome: hot spring [ENVO:00000051]|acidic hot spring [ENVO:00002120]; feature: spring [ENVO:00000027]|sediment [ENVO:00002007]; material: sediment environment [ENVO:01001048]... | reverse complement strand
TCATAGACAGCGCATTCGGAGATTTTGTCCCTGAATATTCGGAAAAACTGGCAGAAATAGCCCTGAAAAATCCGAATGTACTGCTGGGTCGGTCACTGACGAAGATCTTTGCCATGCCTTCACTGAGGCTTGGATACCTCATATCAAGCGAAGCAAATATAATGAATTTTAAAAATCTTATGGAGACATGGTCTGTATGCCAGCCAGCACTTGATTTCATATCCGGAATTGATATGGATCACGTGAGGGATCAGGCAATTGAAAATACAGAAAGGGAACGGCACTTTATGATCTCCGGGCTTGCTAAACTGGGGCTTCAGATAATTGGAGAACCCGTAGCAAATTATGTTTCATTTTCAATTGAAGATCCGGAAGATCTTGAAAAATTTGCCAATCAGAGGGGAATCCTGGTCAGGGTCCTCGATGATTTTCCCGAACTTGGGGGAAGGGCCGTAAGAGTTTCCATAAAGAGAAGAAAAAAGAATGAACTGCTTTTGCGCACTGTTGCCGATTTCTTAAAAACTCATGAAGATAAATACCGGTAATGCGTTCATCTGGGAACAGGGGTGGTTTTTTTAGTGAAGGAGAGGTTATGCTTGAACAGGTAAAAGAGCAATGCTGCGGATATGCCGAAGACGTCTATTGCTGGCCATATAAGGTACGGTTTTATTATCAGCAGGTACATGACGGCAGTTCCTATTGATGGCCCGGCTGTCCTTCCAACCTGGTTCATCATGCCTATGAAACCCATATAACGGCCGGTCATTGTATCCGGCGCCATGCTGGATACTATGGTGCTGATGCTTGGTGACGTAAGATTCTCGCCTATGGTTATGACGACCATATCGCCCATGAGTTTCCAGAGGGAATTTGAGAAGGTTACCAGCAGGTATCCAAAAACGTAGAAAATAGATCCATATATCATAGAGTATATCTGTGGATATCGGGACATAATTTTGGATATTGGGTACTGGCCTATTACAACAACAGTGCCGTTCACGGCATAAAAATACCCAAGATTGCTTACCATTATTTTAAGGATTTTAGTGACGTACAGCGGAAGGGTTACTGAAAACTGCGATGCCACTATCATTATGAGGAGCACCGGAATGCTGAACAGAAAAAGGTTGCTGTCCCTGACAAAGAACGAATTTTTTGTTGATTTATATTTAATATTCTTCTTTACGAATATGTATGATACACCGAATGAAAAAACATTTGCAATTGCCACAAATAAAAACACGAATGAAAAACCATACGAAAATATAAATGCACTTACCAGCGGGCCGATAGCCCATCCGAGGTTGGCCATTATCCTGTAAATGGTATACCCCATTTTCCTGTTATCTCCGGAAGTGACATCTGACACTATAGAATTGGCTGCCGGATAGACCATTGATCCCGACAATGCTGTCATTACAAAAAGGAAAGATATCACAAAAATAGATGCATGTATAAATGCTGCAAGCAGGATATAGAGTATGAATCCAACTGCTGTTCCAGCCAGAAGTGTCCGCTTCCGCCCCATAACATCGGATATGTAGCCGCTTGCCAGGCTGAATACAATCGAAAGTGCAGCATTAAGTGTGAATATTATACCGACTATCAGCAAATTCACATGAAGGTATTCATCAAAATATACAGCCATAAATGGCCATGTGGCCCCGTATCCTATAGAACGCACTGAAGCCGCTATACTTACGCCCCATAGCGTTCTATTATTGAACATAAAATCTTTTGATGAAAGAAACCCCACAACTCTGGATATATCAAATGGATTTATTGATTTTTTGATCACGGATTTATATCGAGTGAATAAAGGACATCCAAATGAATTCCACCTGTTCCAGAGTATGGCTTAAGCTCATTTATAGAGAACATCTTGTCATCAGGTCACATGTGATAAAAAGTATGGAAAATAAATAATTATAAAAAACAATATTGATAAATATTTTTAGAATTTTGAAGTTTTTGTTTCTATATCAAGCAATTTTGCACCATAATCGAGCGCTTTCTGCCAGGTATCCTTTCTTATCAGGGCCAGGTATCCGCCTATAAACATTGCCATGAAAAATACCATGCTTGTAAATGCTATTTCTGGCGATGCATGAATGAATAGATACCCTTCTATTAGAGCACTGAACGCACCCACAAGGTTCAAGAGGCCATTGTATACCCCATAGACAGTAGCTGATGTTCCGGATGGTGCTATATCAACGGCGTTAAGTGAGTATGAACCGGATGTGGACTGCATAAAGAAGGCTGCAGTTGCCAGTAATGCAGCTGTTGGTACGAGCTCATGTGCACTGCCTGTGAAATAGCTTAAACCGACCATTACCAATGCACCTATCATCGGTAGGACACCGCCCATTCTTCTTGCAGTTACCTTGGGGTAGTGCCTGATGAGATAATCGTTTACTATTCCTCCCACTATGAATCCTATAACAAGTCCGGTATCTATAAACGCCGAATAAAGGGCACTTGAACTTACGGTATGCGCAAAAGTGGCAAACATAAGGGGAGGCAAATAGTAGAGGAATGAATAAAGCATATATCCATATGCAAGATATGTCAACAGTATGCCCCATCCTGCCTGCGTACCAAATACGACTTTAGCAGTTATTCTCCATGAGGATGCTGCACTTAGTTTTTCCTTTTCTATGCCGGCAGATTTTGGCTTTCCGTCTTCTATGTAAGCAAGTTCAGCCTCATTCACACGCTTATTTTCACTGGGGAGATCCCTCATGAATACATACCAAACAACGGTAAGTATCAAGCCAAGGGCACCGAATACCACAAATGTCAGTTCCCATCCAACGGCCGCATATATGGCGGCACCAAGTACAAGGCCAACTATAGGCCCGAATGATTGGCCAACACCCGCAAAAGTGAATGTTTTTGATTCATCAAATCTATTGGACCAGTTTTTTGTTATCTTTGAATTGATAGGCCATACAGGTCCCTCACCTGCACCCATAAACGCCCTTACTATAACCATGGAAATGAAATTGAAAGTGACTGATGTAAGAATGGTGAATGTGGACCATATTCCAAACATAAGTGTCATGGCCTTTCTTAAGCCAAGTTTGTCCGTTATCCAGCCGCCAGGAAAATTCATGATTGCATAGACCAGGCCCCATATGAAAAGTATCAACGATACGTTTCCAACTGCCAATGCAGATTTCGAATAATTGCTCAAGGGACCGCTGTACCATCCAAATGAATGCGCAAAAGCTGGTTCAAGAATGACCCATATTTCCCTATCGGCATAATTGAAGAGAATGGCTGTAAACATCAGGGCAACCACAAACCATCTAAAAATACTGCGTTTGGGTTTCACAAAACTTTTAACTGTATCTTCCACCTGTATGGCAGTTTATAAATTCCTATTAATTTTTTGCCTTTTATAAGAGTATCAGCTTTTAGTTGAAATTTTCAGATTCTCAGCTTCCAGACCGCAAACATAACGTCACAAGCAATAGCGAACTCATGGACAGGATCGGCGCCTCCGATCTGTACAGAAGGTTCTCCCTTGACCTGATCAGAAAGCTGAATCCAGGTTCTGTTGCCGTACCATAAAACGTCAGTACCGTCATATTCCATTTACAGGGTATTCGAATTCATACTTGCAAAGGATCAAGACTATTTGGAACAGGTGAAATTCTCCCTGGTCTTTTAGAAGACTGGTAAGGTTCGCCTTTTTACGAACCGTGTCCAGGAAGCACCCAAGGTACTCTTACATAAAAAAGAACGATGGATTGCTTTTCGCTCTTTACCCGGAAGATAGAAATAATCTTGGATCGTGGTTAATCCGGGCATCCCCCGGTATAAACCTTTCTCAGCGATAGACTTGTCCAGTTCTATATAGGTCCACCACTATGATCTGAACCCCTTAAAATTGGAGACCTATAAGATTAACGGAGGGGAATCCAGAGGAAAAAATATATTTATAAATAATTGATAGAAGTTAATTGATGAAAGCTTGAATATGAAATCTATTGTGGTAAAACCACCAGCAAGCGGCTTTGAATTAAAGGACGTCCAGATTCACGAAGATAATGGGATCAGGGTTAAGATCCTTGAGAACGGCATATGCGGTACGGACCGTGAAATTGTGAATGGACAGCTGAAATCTGCTTCAATGCCTTCCGGTTATGATTTTCTGGTGCTTGGGCATGAAGCAGTAGGGCAGATAATGGAAGACGGAAATGGCTTCAAAAAGGGCGAAATTGTGATGCCGGTAAACAGGAGGGGGTGCGGCAAATGCCTGAACTGCATGCTTGGCCGTCCGGATTACTGCGATACCGGAGATTTCTTAGAAGCTGGCATAAAGGGGATGCATGGCTTTATGCGTGAGTACATTTACGACCAGCCGGAATTTCTGGTCCGTGTTCCTGAAGATATAAGGAACATTGCAATAATGGCACAGCCGCTCTCAGATCTGGAAAAATCCCTTGAGGAAGTATTTGCAGTACAGCAAAGGCTTTACTGGAAATGCAGGGACGGCACCTATGACTGCAAGAACGCTGTCGTTATCGGGAGCGGGGCCATTGGCATCCTTTTCTCATTATTGCTCAGGAGCAGGGGTTTCAATGTGACGGTTGTGAATAGAAGAAGTGCATCGACACAGGAATTGCTTATCTTCAGGGAAGCTGGACTGCAGTATTTTAATTCATCAAATGGTTTTGAAGAATTGGGAGAGATGAAAAAATTTGATCTTGCGATTGAAGCATCTGGATCAGATGCCGGGATACTGCAGGATATTTTGCCACTTCTGGGAAATAATGCAGCACTTGGCCTGTTCGGTTTCATGAGGAGCGGTACAGCCGGCCTTACGCATGAGGCACTTCAGGATGTTGTTTACAGGTCCATTGCAATTGTCGGGCTCATCAATGGACAGAAGCCACATTTTGAGCAGGCTATGAAAGATCTTGTGTCCTGGAAGCACATGTGGCCTGAGACCTCTGGATCATTCATAACCGGTACGATAAATGCTGATGATATTGAACGCAACAGGGACGTTCTGTTCAGGAAGAAACCGGGGGAAATTAAGACAAAGATAATATGGCAATAGGCGGAATTCTTAAAAAAAAGAAATTTTTTTAGGATGATACCATTTATTATATATATTTTTATATAAATTATAACATATCCAGGGTCACGGAAATACACCGGCATCACGTGGTTATGATCAGACAAAATTCTTGTTAACGAGTCTTTTCAGAAGACTTCTGTTTATCGATTTGCTCAGTACAAACGTAAGGGATATAATCCACATGGCCGCGATAAGAAACACAAAGAGATCACCCAGGTATATGAATGCAACGCCAACACCAAAGAATGCAATGAGAATGATGCTTCCCAGAAAGCCAACTCCCGAGGATCTGTAGCCGGAAGGGATGTCGTTAAGATCTATTATCTGATGCACATTTATGACGCCGGAGATGTAAATTGAGATTATCGACATTGCCGGCGCAACAAGAAGAGTATATAAGGCAAGGATCAGCAAATAAAAGTTGCCTGTAACGAAATATAAAACCATGTTTGCAACGAAAAGTGGAACCAGGGTTAACATTATGGATAATGCCTTTGAAAGGGACATATGCAGCATGTACGTTTCAGCAGGCAGTGACATAAATGCCAGCCACAGCCTCTCGGAGGAGATGACACCGTAACTTCTGGTCATCGGGAATATGAACACTGCATATATAGCATAATATGGGATTACGAATATATATAAGCTCCTTGGAATAAGGTAAATCACTATTCCGTAGACCACCGCAATCAGTGAAAATATCCCAACAATTCTGGACGTTCCCGTCCGTGATGAGTATGCCCTTGTATTTGATCCGTATCTAATCATGCCGGTGGAACCTGCAATTTTAAGGTTTAATTCGTATATTACCCTGATTGGCGAATATCCTGAGAAACTTTTATTGTTTTTAACATCAGCATTTAATGATTTAAAGTATGATGCATATGTCAGCGGCATATTTCCTATGTTTTTTATGTTGATAAGGGTTAGGGGCACAAACAGGGCAAGGTCTATTATCGTTCCAACCAGCAGATGGCCGGTAAACGATCCCGTCGGGGATATGTAGATTCCCGTGAAAGCCGGAAGGGAATACCATAATATAATAAGGGCAAGAACCAGGATGCGGTATACCGTCCTGTATTTTTTAAGCAGAAGGCCAAGGTCAAGGGCGATCAGCGATACCATGGCGAGATCTGCCAGGCCGACAAAAACATAATATTTGTATTCAACAACCGGAAGGAAAAAGCCGAGAAACAGCATAGAGAATGTTGATGTCAGGGCCGATGCCAGATAAAATGAAAGGGCAATATCGTTCTTTTTCAGCGGTATTTCGAAAAGAAAATCAGTATCGGATTTTTTTATCATGAAGCCCGAAGAAAGGTAAGCAAATACTGAAAAAAACGAGAGGAAGTATATCATTTCTTTATAGAATGTGGGAACTGGCCTGGCCACACCCGACGAAACAAAAAGGTAAAAGAGGAGAAAGACTGCAATCAGAAGGTAAAAGACAAGTACGCCGGTGGTGAATCTTGTCTTGACGACGAATTTAACCAGCTTAAGGTTCACCGGTTCCACCCATTATCTTGGTAATGACGCTTTCTATGCTCTCATCGCCCTCCCTGCTTTTTTCCTTTAATTCGGAGATATCCCCTTCCCATATCTTCCTGCCGTGGTTTATTATCATGACCCTGGTGGTAAACCTTTCGGCAATCGACATTATATGCGTGGAAACCAGGAACGTGGCGTTCATGTTCTTAAAATATTTTATAACGCCTTCCTGTGCAGGTATGTCAAGGTAATTCAGCGGCTCATCAAGAAGCAGGACCTTCGGATCGTGAATTATTGCAAGGGAAAGGGACAGTTTCTGCCTGTTTCCCCTGGAAAGCGCGCTTACCTTGGCCAGTGAATATTCCTTAAGATTCATGAAATCAAGGATAAAATCAACCTTCTCCTTGATATCCTGGACCTTTCTCAGTGCACCGATATACTCAAGATTTTCCCTGACCGTGAGCGTCATATACGGCGTCGCATCTTCCGGTAAATATCCAATTATGCGCTTTGCCTCCATTGATGATGGGTTTTCGTTCATAACCGATGCCGTGCCGCTGTCGGCTTCCAGAAGTCCGGACAGAATTTTAAGGGTCGTGCTTTTTCCGGCGCCGTTAGGGCCTATAAGGGCCATGCTCTCACCGCATTCAACGCTGAACGACAGATTGTCGAGAGCCCTCTTCTGGCCGTACATTTTTACTATATTTTCCATCTCGATGCAGGGCATATATAATAGGTTGACAGATCAACGTGCCTTATATAATTTTTGTAATAATATTTTATTTAAAGCCTGTTTTCAACCGCAATCCATGAAAATAATGGCAAACTTATTTTATGCTCCCATCTGATACTGAAGATACTTCATTTCATTCATGAATGTAAAAGTAGTTAAATAAAAATTTAATAGAGGATGTGTCTCATTAATTAGTACCACGATCGATGAATGGTTACGACGACGTGAGACCATAATTTGCCTTGCCATGGGCCTCGGATTGAGATAAAGTGGTGTAGCTTTCAATGACAATCCGATCAGAGGCTGGCGAATAATTTCCCTCAGGGTCAGATGGCACGAAACGTGAATGTCTTTCGTTACTTCAGGGGAATAGATCGATATAAAAACTGCAGGGAAGGATACTAAAATGGATCAGACGATGAAGGTTCAGAGCGAGGATCTTGAATACGTAGTAAATGTGATCCGATCAAAGTTAAACATATACGATGTTGTTGTAAATCCCGTTTCAATAAAATTCTATTTCTTTGACAGCGACAACCCCGACGTGGATGGCGCCTTTGATGAGATAAGGAAGGAGCTCATAGATAAGGGCTACATCCCGTTTCTATCCAGGGATGGAGAAAATTTCATACAGGTAACGAGAAGGCCCAGGACAAGGTATATGGGAAACATTGTAAATGCAGTACTGCTGGCTGCAACAATCATCTCGACAATGTACGTTGGTTCCGTTTATTCCACAAATTTTGTCCCCATGGGCGCCAATTACACGCTTAGGCTCTGGCTTTATGGTTTTATATTCTTTTCCGCACCCTTACTCCTCATACTGGGAATACACGAGAGCGCCCACTTTCTGGTGGCCAAGAAGCACCATGTAAAGGCTTCGCTTCCCTTTTTCATACCGTTTCCCCTCGGAATAGGCACATTCGGCGCATTCATATCACTCAGGGATCCGCTTCCGAACAGGAAGGCCATGGCCGAGATAGGGGCTGCCGGGCCGATTGCCGGATTCATAACGGCGCTTCCACTGCTGTTTGTTGCCGACTACTTCCAGAGGATATTTAAGCCGATACCTCCTTACTACATTCCGTTCAGGGTCACTTTTCCGCTCATTTACCATATACTCGGGCTACAGATACCCACAGGCCCGATATTTCCCATGGTATTCGCTGTCTGGGTCGGAATGTTCGCGACTGCAATGAACCTTATCCCGGCGGGCCAGCTGGACGGTAGCCACATTCTCAGGGGAGTCCTTGGAAGACGCGCAAACATAATGTCATATGTGTTTCTTGCATTCCTTTTCGTGATAGGATTCTTCTATGACGGATGGTGGATAATTGCCATATTCGTCATATTCACAGGGCTTGTGCACCCACCGGCGCTTAATGACTACTCAAGGATTTCGAAAATTGACATTGCCATAGGAATCGTATCACTGGTCATGTTCATCATAACTTTCACCATAGTGCCTATAGTAGCAGCTTAGCCGTTTCATATTACGCCCTTTTTTTCAAGCATATCCAGGATAAGCTTGAAAATTACTATTATTGCAAGAACGGAAATTGAAGCGATGATGAAAGGAATCGCACTGTGTATTATGTAAGAAAATATTGTAAGGGCCAGCGCCGGCGGATGAGCGTATTTTGTGTATGAAATGAAGATTGAAATAACGATGACATTAATTAACAGTGGTATGTAGGAAAAACCGAGCAGAAAATGCAGGATTTCTGTTGTAAATATGACAAGGAGATACGAGAACGCTATATTTTCCGTTTTCGAATACTTTCCCTTTGGATCCATGGTCACGAGATAAGCTGTAACCGCATATGGCGGGGCGAGAACAAAGAATTTCCTCTCGAAGCTGATCATGACTATGATGACAAATAACGTTAAGAACAGGATGTGCCTTATGTGAAACTTTTTACTGGAATTCAATGCATATCGATTATAACAACGTTCAAATTTTTTTGCACTGTCCTGGCATTCTTGTTTCATGGCAATTTTCCATAAAATTTTAAATGAATTTCGTGCAAGGTAACAATTTTTTTACTTACCCGTATATATATCATCCTGAAATTAGTTATTATGGAAGAAAAAAGGGTAAAGCTCAGGGTATATGGAATGACGTGCGATGACTGCAGGGTAACAGTTGAAAAGGGATTAAAAAACGTAGACGGCGTGAAATCCGCAAAGGTTGATTTCCCCTCAGGATACGCAACCGTTGTGATAGATCCTGGAAGGGTCAATCCAGAAACGCTGGAAACGATCCCGGTGTTCAGAGAAACGAAGTACAGGGCCCAGTTGAGGGATGTTGAAGATGAGTGAACGCTACTATGATCTGGCCATCATAGGGCGGGGCGCTGCCGGTTTTTCAGCTGCAATAAAGGCTTCAGAGATAACTGGTGGGCAGGCATCAGTAGCGATGATCGGATACGGCTTTCTTGGAGGCACATGCGTTAATGTCGGATGCGTACCATCGAAAATTCTCATTGAAGGATCGAATTCTGTGAAGGAATTCCGGCATCCACGATACATCGGGATAAATGGTGAAGTGAAGCTGGATTTCAGGGCGTTCATGGCATCGCTGAGGGATGCAGTTAAGAGCGAGAGGCAAACGAAGTATTACGATGTTGTCCCAAATTACCGCAATGTTGACGTTATTGACGGAAAGGCTTCTTTCAAGGATAGTGAAACGCTGGAGATACGTGACGGGGAAAACGTGCATGAAATAAAGGCATACAACTTTCTGATAGCCACCGGATCAAGGGCATCCATACCCGGTATTGACGGCCTTAATGACGCAGCTTTCTACACAAACGAGAATATATGGAACATAAACGAGGTTCCTGATACAATGGCGATCATCGGTGCCGGTGCAATAGGCCTGGAAATAGGCCAGGCATTCTCGAACTTCGGTTCAGAGGTAACGATAATAGAAAAAACCACAGGGGCCATGCCGGGAATAGATGCAGAGTTTTCCGGCAGAATCGTTGAAATCTTCAGGAAGCAGGGAATAAACGTAATGCTTGGGGCATCAGTGGATTCAGTAAGGAAGATTGATCGGAAAAACGTCATAACATTTACTGATGATCAGGGAAAACATGAGATATACGCCGATCTTATTTTCATTTCAACAGGCAGGATTCCGAACATAGAAACACTTTCACTGGAAAAGGCCGGGGTGGAATATTCAAGGAGGGGAATAAGGACCAGTGGAGAGCTTCAGACATCAAATCCCAGGATATATGCTGCCGGCGATTCCGTTGACCAGAGATACATGCTCGAAACGCTCGCTGCACGCGAAGGTGTAATAGCGGCTGAAAATATGTATGATCATGCGCACAGGAAGATCGATCTGGATGAGATACCGTTAGCGGTATTCACAGAACCGCAATTTGCATCTGTGGGGATGAATGAAGAAATGTGCAGGCCGGCTGGCATACAGTACGGGTTCAGGCTGCTGGAAATGAAGGATGTGCCGAAGGCAAGAATACTGGGAAGAACTGACGGCATGGTGAAAATAATAGTGAAGAAGGACGACGGGAAAATACTTGGAATGGAGGTGTTATCTCCGTACGCAGCGGAAATAATAGTGGAAGGTGTTTATGCAATAAGGAATGGCCTGGCATATAAGGATATAGTTGACATGCCCCATGTATTCCCGACGGTTTCGGAATCCATAAAAATAACTGCGCAGTCATTTCTTCGTGACATAAACATGATGAGCTGCTGCATGGAATGAAAATATTATTTTTATATATTATATTTTTATAAGTTTATAGAATAAGGATGAGAGAAGAATCGTTGCAAAAAGTATGACCCACAGGTACCTGAAGCCTACGGCGTATATTACGATAGAAGAAAACACCGGCCCGACGATGCCGCTGGCCTGCCAGAAAAGATTTGCTATGCCGGAGGCGCTGCCCGAATCCTCCTTTCCTATTGCCGTTATTAGAGATGAGTTTCCTGGCGTTATTATGAACCTAAAGAATCCCATGAAAAGCGCAACGACCAGGAATATTTCAGCGCCATGAAAGAGGGAAAACGGTACCATAAGCGAACCGTAGACCACAAGGGAAATTATAACAGCGTTTTTCGATCCTGTGCGTTTCATCAGGTATCCTGAAATGATCGTAGACAGTATTCCGGCGATGGCCATCGATGAATATATTATCCCTGAAATATACCCGTTTATTCCGGTTGAAACAAAGTATTTGTAAGCGTACAGCGTGAGTGACCAGTATGAGAGGAAGAAGATGAAACCGCCGATGGATATCAGCATTATGTTCCTGTTGGTGAAAAGCGAGTAATTGAACTTCCTGTGATCGGATCTGTGCTTTCTCAGAGGTATGGAAGCGACTGCCAGAACGGCAGAGCTTATCGCAGATATATAATATCCCCATTCCCAGCCGTACGTCTTTGCAACGAACGGGAGGAGAATGCCCGCCATGACTATTGCCAGGGGCCATGCTATGCTGTAATAACCTATGTAAACACTTATGTTTTCGCTATAATAGGCGTGCATCACATTTATGGATGCCGGGTAAACCCATCCTGCAGTCAACCCCATGAGAATGCTTGCAATGTACTCCTCGTTTATGTTATGTGCGTATCCTGAAAGAAACGTCGCAACTGCAAGGCCTGAGAGGGATATAGCTATCACAAATCCACCGGAAATCCGGTCCGATATCATGCCGGAAGGAATCTGCACTATAATATAGCCTATGAAAAAAAGCGAGAAAACATAAGCCTCCTCTGCGACTGTTACATGGAATGGCGCATATAAGGATAGAATGCTCCATGAAAGCCTGCCGAAATAGCTGAAGAAGAATGCAGAACTTGCAATGAACATCGGGTATGGGTTGCGCATTATTGCCCGGATTCACCTTCCGTATTAAAAATTGCCTGAACGGGTACCTTTTGCTGGCTGCGATAAATTTTTATGCAAACTATGTTTGCTGGCATACATTGAACAGGATTCCACTGATCTACAGAAGGTTTCGTCCCATTAGCATCCTCATACTCGTTGAGCTGTTTCTTCTCGGGATTCAATTCCTTCTGGGAATGTGGATGAACGAGTTTGCGGTTTATCCGGTATCAGGATTTTACGTTATGAAAGCCATGATCACTGTTCCCGGTCTTATGGCCCATATAATGCTTGGAATCCTTATCGGCATAATTTCCGCATCAATACTTTTCATGTCCATAGCCTCCAGAAAGTGGTCTCCGGTTATACTTTCAGCTATATCATCCGTATCGATACTTGCTGCCGGCATATCAGGGCTTGAATTCATGTTCGGAGATTTCACAAATAATTCATTTTCATTTTCAATGTCCGTATTTTTTGTAGTATCAGTGATTTCCTATTCTTATATGATATTTGCACTTGACGGGAGAAGATGAAAAATCAACTGTTCTTAAAAATCAGGAGCGATCGGATCTTCCTTGCATATTCATCGGCCTCTTCATCGTTTTCATAATGCGTCCTTGGCCAGAAGAAACCCTTGAGGCCGTCCTTGAATTTCCTTGGCACCACATGCACGTGGACATGCGGCACACTCTGGCTTACCGTATTGTTTAAAGCTATGAAAGTCCCGTCGGATCCTGTGGCATCCTGCACGGCCCTGGATACCATCTGAACGGCTTCGAAGAGTTTTCCCAGGGTCACTTTGTCAATATCATAGAAGCTTTCATAGTGCTTCTTTGTTACGACCAAACAGTGCCCCTTAAAAAGCGGCTTGTAGTCAAGAAATGCCAGAACGTAAGAATCGGAGTATACCATATGCGCTTTCCTTTTTCCGTATACTATATCGCAGAACTCGCAAAATTGCTGTGGTTCGGCTTCAAATAGCGTAAGTTGCCTTTCAGGCATATATATGCTATATGTTTTTTATTTATGTATTTTGTTATGATTTTTCGCATCTCGAAAAGCAGGAACGGAATGATCCCACAGGGATGGTTTTCAATCGTAATTATTATCTTCGATTAAGTAGACAAAATGTAAAATTCATCGAATTAAAAGAGCGAATTTAAAAATTTAATAAAAAAATTTGTTAACTGTATTTTGAAAAAATTTAGTTTTAAACCTTGCTTGTATACCTTGTTTCTCCGGCGGTTTCTTCAAGATCTTTCCTCTTTGTCTCTGGAAGCAGTATCAGCGTCATGAAGAATGCAACCACTGCAAACAGGCCAAGGATTGTGAACAGCATTGGAAGGTGCGCTGTTGCGTTGGTCCCCAGCAGTATTGCGTCCGCAAAGGTCCCTATGAACGCACCTGTCTTTCCTCCTGCTGCCGACATCCCTGTGCCCAGCCCCCTCGTTGTGACCGGAAACACTTCTGGCGGATAGACAAATGTTGTTACATTTGGCCCGAACATCACAAAGAAGTAGCTGACACCGTATATTGCAAGGAACATTGCTATGTTTGATGCAAGCGTATGATATGTTATGGCAATTATTCCGTATGAAAGCGCCATCATGGCAAATCCTGTGAGCTGGATCGGTTTTCTTCCTATTCTGTCAAGTGTAAATGTTGCTATCCAGTATCCCGGGAAAGCGGCTACTGAGAATATTAGCGCGGTATATTCGGTGGATTTTATCAGGGCGGCCAGTCCTTTAATTGAGGATGGGACAATCGTAGAAAGTATAGTTGAGGACATAATGGAATTACCGTAGAGAGCCCAGTCCATAAGGAACCATGTACCCATAGTCCCGATCAGGGTGAGAAGAAACGTTCTGTCTGTGAAGAGCACAGTCCACGGGGCCTTCACTACATTCTTCTGCGAAGATGTTACGTTGACATCGATGCCTGTATAGCTCTTCAGATCCTGGGCGGCCTTCTTCGCCTCTCCCTTTGCACCAGCGGTAAACCTTGGCGTTTCAGGCATTTTCATCCTGAAGTATATCACGCTTATTGCAGGTATTGCCCCAATTGCGAGCAGGGCTTTCCATGTAATAGATGGGCTGACTGCATTGAGCATGAAGGCGAGGGCAACCAGCGGCCCGGCGACAAGACCGAAGCTCTGCATTGACAGGATGCTGCCTACGAACTTGCCCCTGCTCTTTGTATTTGAATATTCCGTCATTATCGTGGAACTTGTTGCATAATCGCCGCCTATACCTATACCCAGAATGAACCTCCAGATTATCAGTACGGTTACGTTGTTGTACGGAGTCAGAAATGCGCTTCCAAGTGCACCAATTATAAGTATGCCCAGTTCGATGCCATAGATTCTCTTTCTTCCCAGATAATCAAGAAGCCTGCCGAATATAAGAGCTCCTATTACTGCTGCAATCAGGGCTGTAGAACCTATCAAGCCCTTGTAAAATGTCGTTACAGTAGTCCATCCGGCCAGCGGCAGAAGGCCAAGCACTATGCCTATTATGAAAAGGTCATACGCATCGGTAAAAAACCCCAGCCCGGCTATCAGCAAAGTCTTCAGATGGAATCTCCCTTTTGCACCATTAAGTGCACCGTTGATTCTTTCGAGATCGTTTTCGTTTTCTGTCATATTTTCTGAACTCTTATAATCAGTAGTTAAATAATCTTAATGTATATAATAAATATACACCTACAATACATATATAATTGAATTTATTATATATAGAGACAGATCATGTAACTGCTTAAAAGATATTATTTGAGCCGATTATCTTTTTATTATAATTTTTTTGTTTTCACACAATTTTTGAGAGTTCCCTGAATACTTCACTGTAAAATTGCTGCTCAGAATTCGGTGAAGAGCATTCAGAATCGTTATGAACTTCAATTTCAATCATACTCGATCGTATCAAGGCGGCAGCAGGTATTATCGGTTAAACGCACTCATTTCTGGGATATATAGTTCGCTTCAGTTCATATTGTAAGTTATGATTTCTTCTTTGAAGCTATCACTGTGCTAATAATCATCATGAATTGTATGTATTCTTAAATTTCCTTCATTCACTGTAATACATAATGATGTTTCAATTCACACCTTCGGATACTTATTCTATAAGAAACTGCATGTAGATAAATAAAATTAACAAAGAAAAGATTTTATCATCGGTGCCTATTCTGTTTTCAGGGCTCGTGGTCCAGTGGTTACGACGTCGCCCTCACACGGCGAAGATCACCGGTTCAAATCCGGTCGGGCC
>JABEBX010020208.1_pt1 | contig 15451 bp, 15 predicted proteins | sample 7245971 | NCBI WGS metagenome assembly JABEBX01 (sample SAMN14506365, study PRJNA622280) | hot springs metagenome | biome: hot spring [ENVO:00000051]|acidic hot spring [ENVO:00002120]; feature: spring [ENVO:00000027]|sediment [ENVO:00002007]; material: sediment environment [ENVO:01001048]... | reverse complement strand
CGGCTATGGAAAGAGCAATTCGCAGCAAATCCGTTACGCTCTGATCTCTATCACATCCGCAAGCCTGCCTGAAGAACGCCGCTCAGCGAGCGCTTACGTTGCTTTGCTGACTGTACATGAAACTGCAGGCGCATAATCGACTCCTTTGGGGTTTGCGGCGGATACATTACGACTCGTTACAACTTTTTTCTTAAATATCAGGATATTCTTGCTCCGTCAACCAAAAATCGAGCGGGCGGCGATTCGGCTTGGCGATGACTGCCTGGATCTGCTGGCTGTGGGCCTACCGCAGGGCGTGATCCCGAGATGGGCGGCCAAGAAGACGGGCATGGGCGCGCAGCATCGCAGCCCATTGCACCGGCACCGGATAGACCGGGAGAGGCCCCCGGGTCCGTTGGCAAAGCAGGACTCTTTCCTTACCTGCCCAGGCGGTGGGGGGATGCGCCCGCAGGATCGTAGCCGCCCTACCCCTACTCGAACGGGAAAGAAACGCCACGGGAACCCAACCGGGGCCGTTCTGATCCAAAAGCACGAGCCGGTTGCGCCTTTGCACCGGCCCCCGTGGTCACGATAACCGCCGTCCAGCCGGTGTAGCGCAGATATTCCTGCGCTTGCCCGTGCAGGGCGGGGATCCTGGGCATCCCCGCCTGGCCAACCCATCCCCAGAACGAAGCCCAGTCGTCTCGCCAGAGCAGTCGCAGGGAGCAACGGATTATCGAGACGAGGTCGTTTCCGCCATCGGGGATTGCAACCGGGGCAGGGCTGCCAGCAGGCGGGTCGCCGCCGCCGACAGGGCCGGGGGCAGGTCCGGAGCAGCGGTGAGGGCGATGAGTTGCGCCCGCGCCTCCTTGATTCGCAACACCGCCAGGTTATAGCGGACAACGGGCTGTTGCGGTTGCAGGTGCAAAGCGCGGGTGTAGTCCAGGGCTGCCTGATGGGGATGTCCCAGCAAGGCATTGCAGTTCCCCAGTCGCGCCCACAACTTAGGGTTGTCCGGAGACGCGCGCAGTAGCTCGGTATACAAAGACCTTGCCGCCGCCAGATGACCCGCGGCGTAGCTCTGTTCCGCCTGTTCATTCTTGCGGAGCAGGACATCACTGCTCGCCGCACAGCCCCCCAGCAGGAGCAGGATACCCAGGATCACTATCCCGCGCACCGGGGTATCGAGCCTTCGGATCATCCCTCCTCCCACTGTAGTTGCTGACCGACGGCAAAGGCGTGCTGGGCGATGCTGCCGGCCGCGCACTCGACGGTACGCCAGGCACCGCCTTGTCGACGAAGACCCAAAGGCCGCAAGGGACATACCCGCAGGATCCGGTCCTCCCGATCCAGAAACAGCAGGTCGACAGAATAGGTCATGCCCATGCCGTGGACGGCATTACAAGGCGTCAATACCAGACCCTCGCCCCGCTGGAGGCGGGGGTGCCCCAACAAGCCGCGGGCCCGTGCCCACCAGCGATCCGCCCACCAGACCCGCAGCAGGGGCTGGTGATCGCGGCACAACCATTTTTGGGGCAAGGCACTCATGCGTTGTGCAAAAAGAGCTCGGCAATCGGGAAGGCGATCACCAGGAAAGTCGTTGGAAAAATAAACAGGACCAGGGGGCCCAGGAGCTTGACGGGGGCCTCCATGGCGAGTTTTTCGGCACGCTGGAAGCGTTCGGTACGACTGCGACTGGCCTGGGCACGCAATACCCGGCCGATGCTCCCGCCGGCACGGTCCGCCTGATTGACGGCGGCGACCAGCGAACCAATCTCCGGGAGGGCCACCCGCTCGTGCAGACGGCGCAAGGACTGGGCACGGGTGAGCCCCGCCTTGATATCCCGCAAGACCATGCCAAACTCCTGGCGCAGGACCGTCTCCGGGCCATGGTCGATGGCCTGTTGCAATGCCCCCGCAAAATTGAGGCCCGCATCCACCGCGAGGGTCAGATAATCCAGATAGATGGGCAAAAAGCGCAGGACCACGCGATCGCGTCGCTGCCGCCGTTCCCGCAGCCAGAGCAAGGGTAGCAAGAAGCCGATCCCCCCGACGACCAGGGACGGAAAGAACACGGGCAGACCCACCGCCAAGGCGCAGGCCAATGCGAGCAGGGCCCCCAGGACTCCGGCGACGATCTGCAATGCCACAAAGTCCTCGGCGAGCAGCAGATAACTGGCAGACGCGCGCAGCAGTTGGGTATGGACCCGTTCCAGCCAGGCGGGAGGAAGGCGACCCGTGATCCCGTGGGCCGTCAGCCGGACCAAGGGCCAGAGGACCCGGATCAGGGGCGGCAAGGGGTCGAGATAGGTTCGATCCTCGGTCGGTACCCCGCGCACCAGCAGCGCCCCACCCAGGATCAGCAGCACGGTAAGCAGGGCGGCCACCCCGCCAGCGAGCCAGATGAGATATCCCGGAAGCAGGGTCAGGGTCATCTCAGATCTCGATATGCACGATCCGGCGGATGAAGAAAAATCCGCCGATTTCCATGAGCACGATCACCGCCAGGACCACCCAGCCCACCAGACTGTTGAAAAGCAGACTCATGGGTTTAGGCTCCAGGACCCGCAGGACCAGGATCAGAAGTACCGGCAGGGCCGTCATGACGATGGCCTGGATCCGCCCCTGGGCGGTCAGGGAGCGGATCTTGCCCTCGACCTCCGCCTTGCGCGCCAGGGTGTCGGCAAGGCTCTCCAGGGTATCGGCGAGGTTCCCACCAACTTCCCGGGAGATACGCAATGCCGCCGTAAACAATTTGAACTCTTCGATGGGCATCCGCTTTTCGAGGGTCTTCAAGGCCTCGTCAAAGGTCACGCCCAGACGCTGGGAGCGGATCAGCAGCCCGATTTCCTGGGAAAACGGGGGCGGCTGCTCCTGTGCAAGGATTTCCAGGGCGCTCCCGAGTCCCATGCCGGCCCGCAAACTGGAAGCGAGCATCAACAGGCCGTCGGGCATCTGTCGGATGAAGCGCAGTTGCCGACGCTTGCGCAGTTCGCGGGTCAGCATCCGGGGGAAATAGATCGCGACCACCGCCCCCAGGACCACAAAGACGAGACTGCCGGTGATCAGCCAGAGCAGGCCCGGCAGCAATAGGAAAAGCAGCAGATTGATCATCAGCAACTGCCGGGGGTCGATAAAGATGAACAGGTCGACGAGATTCTGCCGGGCGACCTCTTCCACCACCGACCGTTGGCGGCGGATTCCCCGACGCAGGGCCTCGGCGATGGTGAGAAACAGCACCGCCACCGCCATGCCGATCACTACCGCCAACATCGTCAGGGACAAGGGACCTCCTTGACCAGCATCGTTCAGATCTCCTGCAAGGCGGAATCCAGAAAGAGTCCGCGATCCACCGGAATTCCCCGCTCGACCATTTCTTCGTAGAACTCGGGAATCCGTCCGGTAGCCCGGAACTGGCCCCGTACCCGGCCATCGGCATCGAAGCCTTCTTGCCGATAGAGAAAGATCTCCTGCAGCTGAATGGTACTCTCTTCCATACCCGTCACCTCGACGATATGGGTGATCTTTCGTGTACCATCGGCAAAGCGCGATTGCTGGACGATGATGTCCACGGCCGAAGCCACCTGTTGGCGAATAGCCAGGATCGGCAACTCCATACCCGCCATCAGGACCATGACCTCCAGACGGGACAAGGCATCTCGCGGACTGTTGGCATGGACCGTGGTCAGCGATCCGTCATGACCCGTGTTCATGGCCTGGAGCATGTCGAGGGCCTCCCCACCACGACATTCGCCGACGACGATCCGGTCCGGGCGCATACGCAGGCTATTGCGAACCAGATCCCGAATGGCGATGAGGCCCTTGCCTTCGGCGTTGCTGGGCCGGGCCTCCAGGGAGACCAGATTGCTTTGGTAGAGGCGTAATTCCGCGGCATCCTCGATGGTGACGATCCGCTCGGTATCCGGGATGTGATTGGAGAGAATATTGAGCAGGGTGGTTTTCCCCGAGCCCGTACCCCCGGAGATCAGGATGTTCTTGCGCTGTTCCACCGCCATTCGCAAAAAGGCGAGCATCGGTGGATGGGCCGATCCGTACTGCAGTAGATCCTCGTCGGTCAGCCGCTTCTTGGCGAACTTCCGGATGGTGATGGAGGGGCCTTTGAGGGCGACGGGGGGAATGACGGCATTGACGCGGGAACCATCCTTGAGACGGCCATCGACCATGGGGGACGATTCATCGATACGCCGCCCCAAGGGCGCGATGATCCGATCAATGACCGAGCGGACCGCGTCCTCCCCAGAAAAGACGATGGCGGCTGGCTGTAAGCGCCCCGCCCGCTCGACAAAGATCTCATTGTAGCGGTTGACCATGATCTCGGTGACGCTATCATCCGCCAGCAGCGATTCCAGCGGACCCAGGCCCACCACTTCGTTCAGTGCCGCCTCGATCAGGCGCTCCCGATCTTCCCGCTCCTGCAGTTCCGGGTCTTCCTGTACCAGCGATTCCAGCAGGGCGCGGGTCTGGTTTCGTAATTCCGTATCGGCCATGCGGGTGGTATCGATGCGGCGCAGGTCCATACGCGCAATCAGTCGCTCATGGAGGCTGCGCAGCATGGCAAAATCAATGGGGGGCGTTGCCGGTACCAGCGCCCGGGAATCACTGGGTGGGGCGATGACGGGCGGGGGCGCGACGGGTTCGACCCGGGCCTTGGTCTGGGCACCTTCCCCCCGCACACTGATCCGGTAGGCACCGATCTGGATTTCGTCGGCAATCTGCAGCGGGCCATACGCCCCCTGGATCCGCACCCCGTTGACTGCTGTCCCCGCCCGCGTCCCGAGGTCTTCGACATACAGGCCGTCGGTCCGAGAGACGATCCGGGCGTGTTCCGCTGACACCGTCCAGCCCTGGAGGACCACGAGATTGCTATCGGCCTTGCCGATCTGGCAGACCTCGGTGGTACAGGCCAGTTCTTCCACGTTCTTGCGGTTGCCGCCGCTCACCCACAGCCGAAACCGTACTGAGGCTTCGTTCATGGGCTGGGATAGCTGGGCAACGACCCCGCCGGACCCGGAGCCGGGCTGGTACAGTGCGCAGCAATCCATTTACCGTGCGTTACCGTGCGCGTCGAGGCGGCCGGCACCCCGGGTGGGGGATCGAGCAGGGTCTGATAGGCCGTATAGCTCCGCCGATCGGGAGCGAGCACCATGCGTATCCGAGCCGTCATCGGATGGCCCGCATCCGCACAGGCGACAGTCTCGGTGATCGTATTCCCCATCTGGGAATGGTGCAGCACCCGGCATCCCGGCGTGGGTGGCGGCAGGGATTGGTGGGCCGGCATACAATAGGTGATGGGATGGGCGGCCATCATCTGCTGGACCTGGGGCGGCACTCCGTTCATCTGGATCTGCATCTCCCATTCTCCGGGCAGCACCCCCGCCGCCTGGGCCAGCAGCGGCATGCCCAGCAGGCCCAGAGCAAACCATAGGGAGTGACGGCGTTTCGGATGGGGGGAAGCGCTTGGCGTTCTTTGCAACATCGACCGGTCCTTTCTCACTTGGGTGGAATCGGAATGGGCGGCACCCCACCCACCTGGGTGACCAAATAAAACGTGTGCGGCGTAACCTGCACGGACCCCGGTATCAGCGCCTCCATGTTCTTGGTAATAGGGCTTTGGTAATTGATGGTCTGTTTATAAGACAACAGATATCCGTGGGCGCGGTCAATACAAAAATAACTGAGAAACGCGCCGATCCTTTCGTATTCGATCCCCGCGTGGCCAGCCACAGTACAACTCCCCAGGCGGACTGCTTTCGGGATCAGAATCTTGCCCTGGGGAATGATCAATCTGCTAGCCAAACTCAGCGTTTTTTGGATATGCGGAAAGGTGGTGTATTCCCCGGGGTGACCACTGAGTTTGACCACGGGGTTGCTGTGTCCCGGACCCAGGAAAATGCCGCCCGAAATCCCCGCCCAGCCATTCACACCATTGGTTATGTCAGTGTGAGTAATCCATTTCTGGCTGTTGGGAAAGCATTGATTTGCAACTATTTTCCAATTGTTGTGGGAATGCATTTCCCCGGAATCCTGGCAAAAGTCCGTGGCCGGCGGGATCTTCCCACTTTGGGTCAAGTCCCCCATACGCGCCTTGTAGTTGGTGAGGCTGAACAGCCGCCTGTACGCAAAAATATGCCGATACTGGGCAGGAGTCAGGTACTGGGTAGCCAGGGCCGGGGGGGAGAGGACGAGCAGGAAGGATACGGCGAGCCAAGGCCAGCGGCGCCAGGAAAGCGGGTTCATGCGGCAGTTCTCTCCAGATTTCTTCTGCAATTCCCGTAAAGCTGCCACAGTCCGCCTGGGGAATCAATGCGCTCGGGGGCTATCGGCCTTGGCAGTAGCAACCGCTTCGGCTATAAGAAAGCGGATGTGAAGAATCAGGAATCCGATGCCTTCTTGCCACCCCCCAAGCCTGACCACCAACCTCGGGATGGTCGCCGGTCAACGCCCGAGCCAATCGAAGCCCCGGGGCCGATCCCAAGACATCCGCATTCCAAGTACACACCCGTGCGCTCCCTTTCCCCCTCCTACCGCAAGAGGCCCCTCCATGCCCCCTTTCCTCTCTTCCCGCATCCGTTCGTTGCTTCCCCTGCTTCCCCTGCTTCCCCTGCTCACCCTGCCGCAAGCCGCCCTGGCACAAACAGGGATCGCTCCCTCGCCCATTAGCGATCCAATCCATACCATCCGGGCTTCGGATAACGAAGTGGGCATAGCCGCCGATGGCACCCTCCTGAACTACCAGGAAGCCTTGCCGAGCCCTTCCGATACCGAATCCGGCTGGATGCCGGGCTTCCTTTTCCAGCTCTCCGGGATCAATCCCGTGCGCCGCAGCGATGCCTCCCTGCTCTATTTTGCCGTGCGCTATCGCTTTAATCAGGGCGGGGTCCACTACCAGGGATTCGTCCTCAAAAACCATCGCCCCCTTTCCACCACCGACGACAGTACCCAGCAACAGGTTTCGGTACGGCTTGGGAAAGGCTTTCAAGTCGGGCATCGGGTCCTCCTGGTTCCCTACTTCCTGTATCGCTTTCAGGAATGGCAGCGCCGTCTGCAGGCCAACTCCCTGATCCGGGCCAGCGCCGAACACTATGAAACCAACAGCGCGGGCCTCGGCCTGATGACCCAATGGTCCCCAGCCAACCGCTTCGTACTGACAGGCACCCTGGCCTGGGCCGAAGGGCTCAGTGGTACCGTCCAAGGTACCGAGGGGATTCTGTCCCAGCCCGTGGCCCTGCACCCCCAAGCCACCCTGCAAGCCGATCTGGAGGTGGATTATCGGTTCCGGGGACCCTGGCATCTCTTTGGCGGCGTCGACTTCACCCACTACCGCTATGGCGGCAGTCCGCAATTCGTGGGCTTTGTGCCCGCCGCTGGGGGCTATGGGCGATTTCGGGAACCCGCCAGTCAAAGCAACCTGCTGAGCCTGGATCTCGGCGTGGCCTATCATTTTTGAGGGAGAGCTTTGGGAGATGCCCCGGGATCATCGGAGGGATCGACCCGGGAGCAGAACCGGAGATCTCGCGGCTCTTGGGAATCACCCTCCTGGGAAATCCTGTTCTATACTACGGTTAATTACCGGGCTCGACCGAACCGTTTTCCCAGGGGCAAAGGAAATCCTTTTGGGGTGTCGCCAGCTTGCGCGTGACCCCAGAGGCACCAGAAACGTAGAGAGCAGGAGGATCTCAATGAAAGGCCGCAATATCCAGATGACCCCGACCATAGGGAGTGCAGTCATCGCCATGGCCCTCGGAATCAGTACCGCCCAAGCGGGAATCTTCGGGGCCCTGGACGATCTGGGCCGCGCCGCACAAGACTCCGGGGTCACCGTGCCCTCCCAGGTCTATGAGGCAGGCGATGCAGCGCAGGATCTTCGGGAGGCGGGGCAGCAGGCCATGCCTTCCTCCGATACCGGATCCCAGCCCGCCACCTGTCCCCCGGGCTACACCTGCACGCCGCAGACGCCACCGCCTGCTTGCCCGCCGGGGGATATCTGCCGGCCGGCTACCCAGACCGCGGCAACACCGACAGCCGTCCCGCCCACACCGGTTTCTGCACCCAGCTCCTCGCTGTCTTGTCCCAACATTCTGCACGCCCCTGGCTACAAAACCGATTACCATTGGCTGCAAACCCATCCCGGTCAGGATACCCTTTCCGTACAGCTGGTTTCTGCAACCTCGAATCACGAAGCGGGGTGCTTCGTGGCCCGGATCTATAGTGACAAGCAGCCCGCCCCCCGCAAGCTCCGATTCGGGTACAGCATGCAGGGGGTGAATCAGGCCGCCGCCGATGTGGGGGCCATGAGCCAACTCTTCGCGTATCAGAGTGTCTGGTTTGCCGATCCCATCGGATATGCCATGCCCGGGTCCCATCAACGCAACGGTCCCCAGATTCCGGCGAATCACCACTACCTGCCAACCGGGGCCAATGGCAACCGCACGATCGATATCTTGATGGGGATCGGTTGCAAACCCGCACTGGCCGCTTTCAATCTGCAGACGGCCACGAACGCCCTCTGCTGGATCGACCATCCGGCCAGCGCAACCTCCCAGCAATGAGCCTTGCATCCAGCGTCTCCAGGCAAAAGACGCATTCTCGCTTTAGATTCCAACGCCGGAACACCCCCCAAGGAGAGCAGATCGTGGAAATGGATATCACCTACCCCCCCGAAGCGGGCGACAGGAACACTAACCAGTACGTAGCCAAGGCTCGGAAGACCCTCCCAGAAAACGCCTTCCCCACCGGATATGGCTTTGTGGCGCGCATCGTTTCGGGCTTCCTGTGCAAATCCCCCTGCGCGGGCATCTCCCTGCCCCCGGACCGGCTCCAACAGGTACGTGCTGAGCAGAATCCAGAGCGGGACTACCAGAGGATTGCGGTCGTTTCCCAGGGAGGGTTGGCAGGGTCCTGGAAGGCAGTGAACCAAGCCGTCGCGCAAGGGGTGAGACGCCTCGCGGCAAACCAGATCTTCCCACCCAAGCCGCGGGATCCCGCCAGGGACACGGGCCCTGGGAACCGACATGATTGCCCACCGGATGGTCTCCTGCTGGCCACCGAATCAGTCAGGGGACCCAGGAAAGAGGCGCAGAGCATCCTGAGCGAGGGGCATCCTGATTCGGGCGCCACCGAAGCGGATCCCATCCCAGACGACGCCACACCGAAATCCCAGTCCGAGGGAGCCCAGCGCGGCACGATCCTGCACTTCGATGGCCAGAACGGCATCATCAGCAGCAACGGGCAGCAATACGAATTTGCGTTATCCCACTGGCGGGGAGACCAGCCACCCTCCGCCAGGCAAACCGTCGAATTCCAGCGGGTCGGAAGCACTGCACAGCAGGTCACCCCCCTTTCCCCTGCCGATCTGCTCCGGGAAAAGGCCCTGCAAATCGGGGAATACGCCCGTCAGATCGGGCGGGAGAGCTATGCACGGGCCGGCCGGTCCGTCACCATCGCCTATGGCCTCTTTGCCCTGTGCGCCCTCTTTGCCGACACCATCCGCAATATCCCGGTGACCCTGGCCGGACTGATCAATGGCTTTTCCCTCGGAAACGTTATCTTTGGGGAGGGGTTTGGGAATGGGGGATTCGGTCTCTTCCTGGTGCTCGTTGCCATCCTGAGCATCACCACCCCGGTATTCTGGAACCAGCGGATCGCCTGGCTTGCCTATCTGGCCCCGTTGGTAGTCACCTTGATGGGCTGGTACAACCTTCTGTCCGAGTTCCACGCGATCTCGCGCTATGTCGGGTTTTTCGATCACCAGTACAACGCCCATCTGGCACGACTGATCACCCTGTGGCTGTACCTCACGCTACTTGCCGGCCTCTATCTTGCCGGCGTCGGCGTTCTCCGCTATCGCCGCCATCTGCCGATTCCCCCCAGCAGGATCTTTCGTGGCTTCCCATTTTCCCAATCCTGAAGGACGCCAGGCGCTGTATCGGAAGAACCGCAGGAGAATCAGGCTTCGTCGGCGGTATCCGGTAAATGGTCGTTTTGCGGACTGGCCTTCCCGCGTGAGCCACTCTCTTGGCATTTGGCATTGGGTTATACCTCCCGGTGCCATAGTAGAGGAGCCGCAGAAACAAGGACTATCAATCCAATCTGTCCACACAAAATGCCGAGAAGCCAGGCAGAATCGCTTATAGCAAGAAACGGAAAGTTGTAGTTGTCCCAGTCTTGTAGGTAAGCTGGATGGGACCCATCAAGATATTGATAAATCCTGCAAAAAAGAGAGGTTACCTTCATGGCATATGAGGCTCAGATCAGTCGTAACAATCCTACTGCGTTTCTCTTCCTCGTGGACCAATCGGGCTCCATGTCGGATCGCATGACTATCGGCAAAGGGAAAGCGGAATTCGTCGCCGACGCGCTGAACCGGACCCTCATGAACCTCATTGGGCGCTGCACGAAGTCCGATGGTGTTCGCGACTACTTCGAGGTCGGCGTGATCGGGTACGGCGGGCGCGGTGTCGACAATGGCTTTTCCGGAGCGCTCGCCGCGCGCGTGCTCAACCCCCTATCGGTAATCGAGCAGAACCCGATTCGCGTGGAGGACCGCAACAAGAAAATGGACGATGGGGCGGGTGGCATCGTGGAGACCTCAGTGAAGTTTCCCGTTTGGTTCGAGCCTCAAGCCGACGGCGGAACACCCATGCGTGCGGCTCTTACCAGGGCGGCCGAGGAAATCGCGGCTTGGTGCGATGCCCACCCAGAGAGTTATCCGCCAACCGTTCTACACGTCACCGACGGCGAATCCAACGACGGAGACCCCGAGGAGATCGCCGTAAATCTGGGACAACTTCGGACCAATGACGGCCCGGTGGTCGTCATGAACATTCATGTCAGTGCGCTTGGCGCAGATGCCATTAAGTTCCCGAGTTCCGAGTCCGGTCTGCCCGACATCTACGCAAAAATGCTCTTTCGGATGTCGAGCGTACTGCCCCAACACATCGCCGCATTTGCGAAAGAAAAGGGTTATGCAGTAAATCTAGAGTCACGTGGCTATATGTTCAACGCCGAGGCCCTTGAGATCATCGATTTCTTCGATATCGGCACACGCGCATCCCAGCTTCGCTGACCGGACGCCATGCGCGCCCTATTCGTGGGGACCTGCGCGAAAGATCCTGACAGGGCCGAGGCAAACGAGGATGCTTACGCATTCTCTACCGATGGGCAGCGGTTTGTACTGAGCGACGGAGCCAGCGAGTCTTACGACTCGAAGCTTTGGGCTCAATTGCTTGCCAGGAAGTTTGCAGACGATCCTCACTTCAACCTACAGTGGATCGAGAGCGCTGTGGCGGATTATCAAGCTCAGCATGACGTTGCCGCGATGAGCTGGTCACAACAACTCGCATTCGAGCGCGGCTGCTTTGCCACCTTGCTCGCCGCAGAACACAACGTCATCAATCACCGCTTGAGACTTTTTGGGATCGGGGACTCCATTGCTGTGCTTCTTGTAGGTTTAGAAGTTGTTCGTGCGTGGCTTTTGGACCATCCGGACAGCTTCCAGGAACGGCCAACGTTGTTGTCTACGGTGCGAGCGTATAACCAATTTGCACAAGCGCCCGATTTTGGATCGTCTGCGCAGATCGATCTCGATTTGACAGCATTCCCAGAACCAACCCTTCTTTGCATGACCGACGCTCTTGGAGAGTGGACACTTCGTATGGCGGGTGAGAAACCAGATCGGCTGGCTGACCTTATGGCTATTCGCAGCGAGCAGCAACTCCAGTCTCTGGTAACCGCAGAGCGCAAGAAAAAGCGCATGCGTATTGATGATTCGACTCTGGCAATCTTGAAATTCGACGCTATGGAAAACGCAGATGGCTTACCCTAGTTTTGAGCAATACAACCAGGCTTTTTCCGTCCATAACAAAACGCTCTCAGATCCTGAGCTACGTACAGGAACTCTCACGAAGAATGGTTTCGGGATGCCGCTGGCAATCAGTGGCGGATTCGCTCTTACCTATACAATCAGCACCGCTCGTTGCAAGTTCGCTGTCCGTTGCTTTCATCGAGAATCCAAGGATCTCGAACCACGTTACACGGCGATCTCCAGGAAGCTCGCAAGCCTTAATTCCCCATATTTCCTAGATTTTCAGTTCCAACCAACGGGCATTCTAGTCGATGGATCTGGCTACCCGGTAGTCAAGATGGCCTGGGCGAGTGGAAAGACACTTGGCGAGTTTCTTGAGGACAACCTAAGAAATCCAGTCGCGCTTGGCAATCTCGCAAAAGCATTGGAAGATCTCGCTGCCTATTTACAGAAGGAAGGCATCGCGCACGGCGATCTACAAAGCGGCAATCTAATGGTGGGCCCCAACGGTACCTCGGTCCAGTTAATCGACTACGATGGCATGTTTGTAGAAGAAATCAGGGGCTTGGGTAGCATGGAGTTGGGCCATATCAACTTCCAACACCCGCAGCGCAAATCCCTCAACCCGTTCGACGCTTCGCTCGACCATTTCTCACTGATTGCATTGTCAGTGTCCATCCGCGCCCTGCAATTCGACGCTTCGCTCTGGGACAAAACAAACTCGGAAGCGGATGCGATCCTCTTTCGCGCCAACGACTTCCTCGATCCAGCAAGCTCCAGCGTTTTCACACTCATTGCCAAGAACAACAAACTGACCACCCTTGCCAAAAACTTCGCCGCGGTCTGCAAGTCACCGATGGCTCGAACACCAACCTTGGCGGACTTCCTTGCGGGCAGAAACATCCCCGCCTCTACCGTTTTCATTGCCTATTCCGCCGGGCCTGCACCAAGCCCAACAACCACAGGCCAATCAGGTTATCTAGGCGTATATACCGTACTCTCTGCCACCGATTATGCGGCTTGTCTCCAGTCCGTCGGGCGAAAGGTGGAGGTCATTGGCTGCATTACCGCTGTCAAGTCAGGTCGTACAAAGTTTGACGCGCCCTACGCCTTCATTAACTTCGGAGATTGGAGAGGAGAGATTTTTAAAGTATCGATCTGGTCAGACGGTTTAAAACGCATAAAAATCAAGCCAGATAATTCCCTGGTTGGCAAATGGGTCAGTGTCGTTGGGCTGATGGAGCCACCCTACATAGGGAAGAATGGCAAATCCAGCTACTCACATCTATCGATCACTGTCGATGGAACAGCTAGGGGAACGATGACACTGCTCACGAAGCAGGAGGCACTAAACCGTTTGGCTGGTATAAGGAAGGTAGCAAAGGATGTTACAGCAACAGCGACGAACAACCAACAAATACTCAGCAAGATCAAAAGTACTTCCCACTCAGTACCACGCCCTGTAAATCTCCCCACCGCTTCTTCAGGATCATCTACCAAATCCTCAAACGCGCAGGTGATCAAAAATATCCAGGGCTCACAGAGAACCACAGTAGTATCTCCACCTTTCAACACCACTGTCCGCCAAACTGATCAACATTCCCAAAAGCAACTAGGCCTCATCAAACGGCTACTCAAGCGACTGTCGCGACTTTTTAGATGAACAGGCGCAATAGCAAGGTTGCGGTGCAGCGCTCCGTATCCCACCAAACCACCCTATGATGGAAACGCCAGCCAAGGACTGCGCGGCCAGCATCGGCGGGGCCCGCCTAGCAGTTGTTGGACAAAGTGTCCCCAAGATGAGTTTTTGGAAACGTCATTGTCCCTCCCTATCGGTTCTCCCGAGTGTGCCACAACCGAAGCACATAGATGCTCCCATGCCGCAACTCATAACGAATCTCGTATTGCCCAACCAGCATCCGTCTTACTTCACGGGGCTCGAACTGCGTCAGTTTCTGACCGATCCGTGGCGTGGTGAGCAGCACATAGGGTGCGTCGGCCAACTCTCGAATCACTCGTGCGGCTGCCGCCTGGTTTACCGGAGACAGAAACTCGTACAGACGCGCCAAGTCAGAGAAAGCCTTGTTGGTCCATTTCAGATCCATCAGCGCGGGATGGTCGGCGCTGTCTCCCTGCCAAGCCTGTCCGCCCAGGACAAAACGATCTGGTGATCGACGACCTGTCCCGCCTCCACCTCCATCAACGCTTCCTGCGTCAGATGGTCACGCTCTTCTTCCTGGAGAATCCAGGCAGAAAGAGCCTGCTTCATGATCCAACCACGGGGACGTTCCAGCCGTTCCGCCATCTGGTCGATCTTCTCCGCCAGGGGAAGGGGGACATGGGCGGTAATCACCCGGGTTTCTGTTCTCGACATGGCTGCCTCCAAAAAGTCCAGCATACATAATCATAGTGATTAAAAATGAATCTGCAAAACAGCTCGGCTTCGTGCTGCCCCTTACTCAGCGTCCAGGCCCGCCGCGCCCCATCCCGCGCGCCAGTTTCCTTTGCTGTTCTTGGAATACCGCATCCCGACCGGCAGATAGGGACCTTTCCGCCTCATTTTTCGGGATGCCCAGCTTCCCCGCTGCCGCAATCGCCTCCCGCGCCAGTTTTTGAACCGCATCCCACGTCTCATCGTCACAAGCCCGCTGTTTTCCGCCACCGTGGGCAACCTGAATCGCGGCCCCAGCATTTCGGCAAGCGTCCAGGATGGCCTCTTTCCGGCCTTCCCGCACCCCCTCGGCATAGGCCTTGTTGAGGTCTGTCACGCCAAGGCGCTTCGCGTCTTCCAACAGCCATGCCGCTCTCCGGTTGCGTTCTTCGCTTTTCCCATACCACCCAACTTCCCGCCCTAGCGCCTTCGCGTCCTCTCTGAGCTTCTTGCGTTCGGCTTCTAGCTTCTTCTGGGCCTCGCGCTCCGCCTTTTCCCTTGCCAACTGCGCTTCCCGTGCACGCTGGTCGAGCACCCATTGTTGTTCTGTACCGTCGGCATTATGGGTGCATAAGCGCTCTTGGGCCGTCTCGTAATCGCTCAAGCGGAATGAGCCGCTGCTCGACTTCTGGATCTCCAGGCCACTGCGTAGCAAATGCTCATAGACCATGATGCGCTCTTCGCTCCAGGTGGGGCCGAAAGTGACCACCACATCATGTGACACCCCATACTTGCGCTTACCGGACTTGATGAACTCTGCAAAGCGCTCAACCCGTTCCGGTGTTATCTTCCCCTCAAGGGTCCAGTACAGGCCACCATGGTCCGGCATGGGCGCTTCGCTGCCAACCCGCAGGCAAATGCCTTTTTGTGCCGATGCATGCAGACTGGCCTCACGGCCATCGTCTGCGCAGTCCCGCTGCAACTGTGTCCCTTGCTCTTGCAGACGCTGCCGTTCTTCCGCCGTGCCGTGGCGACCCATCCGCCACGCTTCAGCGGCTTCCCAGGACTTCTCGCTCCAGTCCTCCACTCCGGCGGGGGCGCCCGGCAACCATCGCCCCGCCGCTTTCAGGAGGGCTGCACGCTTGGGATGCTCGTGCATCCACTCCCCCAGGATCGGGGCTTGCTTGCGCAGCATCGCCTCCCGCGTCGCGGCTTCCTGTCGCTGCTGCTCCTGGATGCGCGCTTGCAAGTCCGCATCTGCCAGAGTAAATCCGGCA
>JABEBX010017812.1_pt1 | contig 15458 bp, 23 predicted proteins | sample 7245971 | NCBI WGS metagenome assembly JABEBX01 (sample SAMN14506365, study PRJNA622280) | hot springs metagenome | biome: hot spring [ENVO:00000051]|acidic hot spring [ENVO:00002120]; feature: spring [ENVO:00000027]|sediment [ENVO:00002007]; material: sediment environment [ENVO:01001048]... | reverse complement strand
GTTCTCATCGTTCTCTTTTTCTTTCTTTTGTAGTTCTAGCTTAAGGGTCCCGTTCTTAAAGGTTGCCTTGGCTCCTTCCTTCTTTACAGCTGCGGGTAGAGGTACCTCCCTATAGTAATCTGCGTAGTTCCTCTCTTCTCTATAGTAATTCTTCTCCTCTTCTTTCGTCTCCCTATAGATATGCCCTATTATAACTACGTTATCCTCGTTTATTTTGACCTTTATGTCTTTTTTATCAACGCCGGGCATATCAGCTTCCACTATTACCTTGTCCTTCTCCCCCATTACGTCAACTCTTGGGTAGTTTATATTCAAGTCAAAGTCCCTCATAAAGCCATTAACAAGGCTGCCAAAGCTCCTGAAAGGATTAAGGTCCCTTGAATCAACTGGATGCATGTCTTTTATTTTCATATTAATCACCTCCAAAAAAATTTAAAGAAAACAAAATCCAAACTAATGCTATGTCTTACCATAGTCTATAATAGCTAATACATTTTCATGTATTAGGTTTTCGTGTAGGTTATTCAAACCAAAGACGATAGCCATAGCGACCACCTCCATCGTTTTCAAACTATATATTATATAAGAAAATTTGTCTTTAAAAATTTTTTGTTTCAAATCTTATCTTTAATTGATATCAAGGTAGTTATGGATTTCACTGATTATGAAACTAAATTTTTCAGCTCTCTGCCAGTTATAAAGTTATCCAGATTTTCAAGGGTTTCTTCTATAATCCTGTTTACTGCTTCTTGAGTATCATAAGCTATGTGAGGCGTTAAAATGACGTTATCAAACTTTTTTAGGATATTGCTTTCAAGTGCTTCCTTTATCTGCTCGTAGCCTGCTTTCTGCCTTATTATGTCAATTTCTCTTCCTTGCAACTCTTCTCCCTCAATGACATCCAAAGCTACTCCTCCTATTATATTATTTTGCAGCCCGAAAACCAAAGCATCAGTGTCTATTATAGCACCTCTTGAGGTATTTATTATAATAGCTCCCTTCTTTAAAATATTTATTCTGTCTGTATTTATCAGATGATTTGTCTCGCTGGTAAGAGGCAAGTTTATGCTTATTATGTCGCTTACCTTTAAAAGTTCGTCTAATTCCATCTTCTTAGCGTTTATAACATCTAATTTAGGTTGGTTACTTCTGTTAAAATACACTATCTTTGCTCCAAAAGCATTCGCAAGCAGCCCTATGTTAGTCCCTATCTTACCTGCCCCGACTATGCCAACGATTTTGTTTCGAATATCGTTCCCGCGTATCTCCATCGGTTCTATAACTTCATTATTTTGAACTTTGATAAGGATCTTTTTAATCTTTCTCTCCAGTATTATTATCAGGCCCAGCGTAAATTCTGCAACGGTGTAATCGCCATAATCCGGCACGTTCGCCACTTTTATTTTTCTTCTAGCGCATTCTTTCATGTCTATATGATCAAAGCCAGTTGACCTGGTAAGGATTAACTTCAAGCTATTAAATTTATCCAATTTAGGCGCATCTATCTTCGACCCGATAAAAACCGAGATTACATCATAATCATAATCTTTTACAGAATCGATACTTTCCTCGAGAATATCTACTTTGATGTCTTTATGAGTCAATAACCAGTCGTTAATAAACTCCGCTTCGTTTTTAGTTGTGTCACAAAATAATACTCTCATGTGTTATAATAACAATTAAGGATATTAATTAATTTATGCTGCAGAAAGGCAGCTAGTTATTTCTTGCTTTATCATCCTTACTCTTTAATTTCTTTATTTTTTTATTCTTGATCATAATTTTAAATGTTGCCTTTGCACTTACAATCAATTCTTCAAGTATGACCACCAGCACTATTTCAACGATGGCGAGAAAGACGGTGACAATCAAAAAATCCAAGAGGTTATTTACTTTCAAAAATCCCAAAGCTAAAAGTAGGAAACTTTCGATAAATGAAACTATAACTGCAGACATGATTAGTTCTTCGGTTATTTTTCTTAATTTTCCCCGAGATATCAAAGATATCTTCCGTCCTTAAAGCAAAGATTTTAATAGGTCATTGATACTATTAATAAATATGTCTGAGATTCCTTTTAAAGGTGAAATAAGAAGAGATTATTTTACAGGAACAGACGTTATATTTACTGTTTCTAGAGATAAAAGACCAAACGATTATAAAATAAAGAAATTAACATTTGAAAGTGCGAAAAACTGTGAATTTGAGTACGGAAAAGAAATGCTAGATACCACAATAAAAATGGTTGGAAATCCTTGGAAACTAAGATTGATGTATAATAAGTACCCAATAGTGAATCCAGATTCACGTAAGTACATAAAAAAGCAATACTTTACAAATCATCCGAATTATGGCCATTCTTACATCATTGTTGACACGCCGATACATACACAAAAATTTCATGAAATTGAAGACGACCTGTTAATTGAATGGTTTAAACTTTTAATAGAGGGTGAGGATAAGATGTATCAAGATAAGAATATAAAACAGGTTTTATCCTATAAAAACAGCGGAAAATTAAGCGGGGGGAGTTTATACCACTCCCATACACAGATAATGGGTTTTACATTTGTATTACCACTAATAAAAACTGAATTAGAAAATATTAAAAGAAGCAAGTCTAAATGCCTATTTGAAGAAGCAATAAAAAGAGAGAAAGAAAGAACACTTCTTTCGGATAAAAATGCCGTCGCGATAGCCCCATACGGATCAAGATTTAAGGCTATGTCTATCATAATTCCAAGAAGACATGTAAGTTATGCCGGTGAATTAAAACCTGAAGAAATCGTGAGTATCATAAAATTCATTAAAATGATATTACGTAAAAACGAGAAGATTTTAGGGGAAAATTCTTATAATATTCTATTTCATGAACTAAAAAACAATAAGAGATTCCATTTTCATATAGAGATACTGCCCAGATTAAACAGCCTTGGTTCTATAGAACTAAATGAAGTATACGTTAATTCTATTCTACCTGAGGACTATACAAAGAAGTTTAAAGAGATTAATTAACTAATTATTTTTAACATATCCTCTAGATCATTTTTACTGCCGTTTAAAACTATTCCTCCCACTAATATTGTTTTAACGGCATCATTTGAATTTTTAGTATAAGTAAAAAAAGGCTCTCTATAGCCCTCCTCTAAATTATTTTTTATAAAGACTCTAAAATTACCGACATCGTATGATTTAAATCTGTTAGTATCTATAGGATATCCATATACTGCTTTTTCTCTTGCTTCCATGTCTACAAGATCGGTTATATGATATTCGCTATTCGCTCCTATCTTTACCTTATTTATGTTATCTTGTACTGATTCGCTCAGAAGATATATGCCCCCAGCTACTGATAGGTTAGTTGGATCTTTGTTTAGATACTCTAAACTTGGTTTTTCTACCACTTTATTTAACCTATACAAATCATCGAGGGGCTGTGAAACGTATGCCGCGGACTTTCTAACCATATCCTGTGATTTATTGAATTCCAAAGAAACAAGGGTATCTCCTTTATATCTTAGAAGTATGTTCTCTAAAAAAGACCCTTTATTTCTATCTTTGCTTTGAATTATACTATCAGAAAACATAGTAACGCAAGGTTCGTCTCTCAAAAATCCATTGTTGTAAGCTACTTTAAGCGTTTCCAAGGTACCCACTGGCTTTTCTGCTTCTTGATTAAATGTGCCAAGACTTATATTTATTTTGCCATTTTCTATTTCTTTTCTATACTCGGGCATGCTTCTTATTAGATTTTCTTTTTTTAGGTAATCTGGAATCTGCTCAGACAGTTGTTTAGCTTTTTCATCATTTTTAGAGATTACCATGATATCCCTTATCCCCGCATTTATCATCTGATAAGAGATTAACTTAATCATTGGATCATTTCCTAGTGGCATCATAGCTTTTGGCATATAAAATGTAAGGGGTCTTGATCTAGTTCCATCGCCTGCTGCTAGGATTATTCCTTTTTTAATGGAATTTAGCATGGTTAATATAGAATATAACTTATTTAAATAATTATAGTATCAACCTTAAAGTAGAGATTTTTCTATATTGTCTATTTATTAAAGATAGATATACTAAATTATTAAAGATAGATATACTAAATCAGATCTAAGCAGATTTAATTAAGGCATGCATGTATATAATACCCATTCTCACTTTCGCGTTTTAGAAAAGAGTACTTATCCTTTAATTCATTTTTGTATTGCACGTCATAAACTGAAATTTAGACTCAATGATCATTTTAGAGGGTAACTGACTTTTTTCTTTTAGGTTTTTTCAGCGCAATAAAAAGAAGTGTATAACCTGCTATTAAAACAAATGAAAAGAAGAAAGAAATATAAGGTAGAAAATCAAGTATGCCGATTACTATAATGAACAGCACAAATAAAGCAAAGATATACCACCAGTTGCCATTCGTCAATCTCCAGCTTTCTTTAATTGCTTCAATAGGGTTTTTATCGTCTAGAACAGAAGAAACTTGAGCAACCGACAGTTTTATTCCGAGGTATACCCCTGGTATAATTAACACTATAAGGCCTACTGCTATAATCAAAGAAGATAAAACTGTAGTACCAATCAACGCCGGATATCTTCTTAGTGCTTTATAAAGCAGCTTTTTTATACTCATTTTCTTTTTTGTGCCTATTCTTAAAAATGCTACCCCGCTCAAAAAAGTAATTACCAAGAATATAAGAAGATAATACACAATAAGATGAGATATTGTTACATAAGAAATAGCACTGACTGATGAGATACTTGTTAGGTTTAAAGATGAAATTGAGATAGCTAACACTACCGAGATAGCAGTGTATATAACTGCAAGAATAAATATAACCGGATCCGTAAAAAGCTTAATAAAACTCTGCTCAAATATATTTATAGCATCAAAAGCCATGCTAATTATTCAAATTTATACTATAAAAGACCTGCGGCATAGATAAATAAATAAAACTACTTAAAATAGCATGGAAGAACTGCTTTATATTTTGTATGGTAACCACCCAAAAAGCAAGAAGCTGTATAATGAGGCTGAGAAGATAATAAACATTATACGAGAAAAGGGAGAGATAAACAGGGAAGAACTTGCAAAAGAATTAGGCTTAGATTTAAACTCACAGAATGGAAAAAAGCATTTTTATAAATTAGTCTCTCCGATGTTTGATAAGATACTAGTTTCTGACCGAAGAGGAAAATTAGTTTATTACAGGCTTTCATATGATCTATTTAGAGTGTACATCGATGGGATAAGAAGAAAAGCTAAATATTATCTAATAAAAAACCCTGAAGGTGTAAAGGATGATTCGGAGAGCTAATGAAATATTATTCAGGTAAGGGAGATGATGGAATGACAGACATAGCCGGAAAAAGGATTAAAAAGAATGAAAATATAATCAAATTGGTCGGCGCATTGGATGAACTTAATTCATTTATAGGCTATTCAATGTCAAAAATAAGATATGAAGACATAAAGTTGATACTAAAAGACATTGAATACAAATTATACATTATAAGTGCGCATGTAACTGGCTATTCCGGTATTATAAAAAAAGACGATGAACTTAGTATAACGAAAGAAGATGTCAGTTATCTAGAATCAAAAATAGATTCTTTGGCAAAAGAAACCGAAGACATTACAAAATTTATCTACCCGAACGGAAGTGAATCTGCGACTATATTGAACATATGCAGGACTATAACTAGAAAAGTCGAAAGATTTGCTATAGACTGCGGGATTAGGGACGAAAATTTACTCGCTTATTTAAACCGGTTATCCTCACTTTTCTTCGTTTTATTTCGTGTAATAAACGAAAGAGAGGAGTTTAAAGAAGAATTTTTTTAAGATGGCACAACAACTCTAGTTTGTATCCCTAGTTTCTTGCCCATCTTAAATGCTGCCACTTTTGCGGCGTTTATATTTACCTTGTCAACATGTATCTCAAATATCCTGTCACCAGAATTTAATCTTGCTGCTAGCCCTATTGGCTTTCCAAAGGATTTCTGCATCCCCGATGAGAAACGGTCTGCCCCGGCACCTGTTGCAAGTTTATGTTCTCTAAGCACTTGATGTGGATAAGCAATCACCATTATATGAAAATTTTGATCTGTAATGGTATCAGTAAGATATTTATTAGCTACTATCCTCGCAGCTTCAAGTGCATTGTCTCTTATCTGCAAAGAACGCTCTGAAAGAAGCAATACTCTTCCTTCAAACTCTTTTTTTGTATTTCCTGAATGATACTGAGTTATCTTGGGCTTCTGAGATATCTTTATATAACTTTTTGTTTTATACTTTGATTTTCTAGTATAAGGAATCTTAAAATCCCTATAAGCTCTTCCTGGTCTTAATTTTGACATATTACTTTTTGCCTTCTTTCTTATTTGAAAAGTCTATTGTTACTTTCCCTGATAACTTTATAGGCTCACTAAAATTTGGCAATTCTATTTTAAAATTATCCAAATCGAATGAAAATTTCTTATTTTTTCTGCCTATGAATCCCATTAATAATTGAGGCAACATCCCAAAAACATTATTATTATCATTCTTTTCCATAGATTTATTTATATCTACTGCTATTTATAAACATTTGCGCAAATAATAAAAATCGACCGTGCTTACTTTTTATTATCTTCCTTTTTACTACCTGAAAAATCCAAGTTTACATTTGCAGATAACTTAATTGGATACTTCAAAGGAAAGATATTTATTTCTAGGTTATCAAGTTTTATTGAAACTTTCCTAGGCTTTATTTTCTGTTCCTTTAAATTGTCTTTTATCACTTTAACTATACTTGTTATTGCACTGTATACTGGGTCTTTTTGATTTGATTCCATAGTTAAATAACTCTTGCTTAGTTTATAAATCTTTTTATACATACCCGAACTTATTAAGATTACCTTATAAAAATCGTCGGGAGTGGGATTTGAACCCACGCAGGCTTTCGCCAACACGCTTTCTACAGTAAATAGCAGGCGTGCCTCGTAACCGCTTGAGTATCCCGACTTTCAATAGAAAATCAATACAATAATGGTTAATATCCTTTTTTATTATTGACAGGCCATGGCTTCGAAACAGCTATCCGCATAGAGAGTAACAACATTTTCTCCTCACAGTTTACCTACAAGCACGCCCCAGTTTAATTACAGTTGCTCCCTTCCGGGCCTGGCTGGATTCTTAAACCAAAGCATCCTATAGGGCTGTGAATCTACGATAGCTTTGCTACTATGTACAGAGTCACTGTTCCTCGGCCACGCTTCACCGCGCCTAAAGTCCATTTGCGCTGCAGAGAGGGACTAACTCCCCGGCTAGCCTGTCAAGTATAATTTTGATATTACTAGGTTAAATAATTTTAAATTATATCCATTAGTACATTATATAATCTTCAGGCTCTTTTCTACCAGATTGGAGACATTCATTAATCTTTTCATCTATTATTTTCTTCTTTTTTTGTTATATCTGTCCTATCCATGTTCTCTATATACTAATATCCAACTTTATAATTTTGGAGTATAAGTACGCAATCATTTAGATCGCACACAGTTATCACTTTATCTGCGCTATCAAGCATGAATTTTGTTAAAACTTTTGGCTTCTGATTGCGTATACTTGTATTATACATCTCATTAAGAAGTTTTATTTCTTCTTCTAAAGACCCTATTTTTCGCCATTTACTCAAAGATCCTGCTGCGTTATTGCCTTGTATTTTATAGTAAGACTATTAAATAAGGCTTCCACTATTTGGATACTGCTTCTATTTTCTTTGCAAATAAAGAGTATCAAAGTCATATTTTAAAAATTATTAAAAATCTCGTTGAAATTTTTCATTCTAGAACTAATGTCTTTTTTCGAGTTTTTATACTCTTTGAGGGCTTGTATCCCTTTTTCAGTTATTTTATACTCTTTCTTGGCCGTTTCATATTGTTTTTCTTTTTCCACAGACTCAATATATCCATTGTTCTCTAATTGAAAAAGTGTAGGATATACTGCAGCGGGCCCTGGCCTCCACATCCCATCTGTTTTCTCAAATATCTGCTCCATTATCTCAAAACCGTGCATCGGCTCCTCACTTAATAAGTCGAGAATAAATGGTCGTAACAAACCTCTAGGGACTATATCCACCTTGAACGGCCCACATCTGCAACATCCTTTACCCATATTAATTTTCATCTTTCTTTTGAGTCTCTTCTTCCGAATCTTCGTCTTCTTCTTTACTTTCTTCCTCTGAAATTTCGCTAATTCTTTTATCTATAAACTTTATTTCTCTTTCAAGTTCATCCTTATAGTCTTTTAATTTTTCTTTCATGTCTGCTTCTTCGTTATGGTCTCCCACAGCCATACCCATCATGTTCATGCTGTGCATACCCATTTTCCCATGCATGCCCTCTCCATAATTATTGCTGTGTCTGCATCCACAATTACACCCTTTTTCCATTATATCACCTCTGATATAATTACTTATATCTACACTAGTATATAAATCTTTGCTTTTGTGGCATATGTTATATACACAAAGCCTACAATGTTATAAAAGCAAAAGAGAGAAGGTAGATACCTCTTGTTAAACACAAAGAAGTTTAAAAAGTACTATCCCTTGAAATTCAAATAAACCATAACATTAAAAAATAGATTCATGTATAGTTATATGTTGAGTTAGATGCTAAAACGTTGAACCCTAAAAGATTAGAATATGCTTTTAACTTTATTTCGCCGTGCTTCAGGTTTTTAACGGTTATTACGCCGAATTTCGCGGGACTTACACTAGTATTACTATTAAGGATTATCAATGACTGATTGTTTTCTGAAGCTGTAAACTTGTCTATACTTACCAAGTCTGCATTGAAGATTATTATATTACTAGTATTGTTTACTCCTGCAGAAACACCGACTATGTTAGGGCCTATACTTACCGGCAGACTAAAACCAGGCAGGCCTATTATTGGAGTTGAGTGGAATATCAAAGCACTACCTATAAGTATCAATACTATAATGATTATGCCTTCCGCTACAGGCTTTAAAATTCTTATAAATGTTATTATAGCGATGGCTATTATAACTATCCCTAGTATAAGTTCGATGTCGATCATACATTAAAGTAGCAATGAAAGGATAAAAACTTTAAAAAAAATAAAAAAATAAAATAAAAACCTATTTAGAAGTCGTGTGCTCTAAGAGTCTTTCTATTGTCAGCCTTAGCTCTCGCTACTGCTTTAGCAATTGACTCTTTGACAAACTTGTCAAGCCCTTCTATTGTATCATCAGGGCAACGCATGTCTTTACCGACTTTCTTTACTTCTGCTTTTACAGAACTTTTTCTTACGAAATCCGCCATAATACCTCCTATTATACGTTATTTAAGCAGATATGTATTTAAAAAGCTGTTTATAGGGAGTAATAGCTTTTATTTAGAAAAATAATAAATAGGACTATGATAGATAAAGAAGAGATAAAAAAAGCCGCGATAAAGAACGCAGCATTACATGAGGGTAAAGCTAGGGTCGGTTCAGTCATCTCAGAAATGCTTGGAAAGGACAAAGAGTATGTAAAAAAGATTGACGAGCTAAAGAGAATAGCTGAGGAAGCTGTAAATGAGATCAACTCCCTCCCTTTGGATAAGATAAATGAATTAGCAGCTCAAAATAACTTTATAAAGACTGAAGAAAAACAAAAAAAAGGATTGAAGCCCCTGCCTTTTACAGATAAAAAGATTGTACTTAGACTGCCCCCTGAGCCTTCTGGTTACATGCATTTAGGACACGCTTTATCCTTTATGATAAACTATCTATACAAGAAAATGTATAATGGTGAATTATGGTTAAGATTTGAAGATACTAACCCTAATCTTGTAAAGGAAGAATTCGCAAAGGATTTTAAGTCAGGAATAAAGTGGCTTGGTATCCAATGGGACAAAGAGAAATTTATAAGCGATGACATGGAAAAGATATACCAATTCGCAGAAAAGCTCATAAAGGAAGGGAAGGCCTATGCTTGCACATGTAAAGCAGAGGATATAAAGGAGAACAGGAAAAAAGGGATAGAATGTGTTCACAGGAACAATTCTATAGAAGAAAATCTTTCTTTATGGGAGCAGGCAAAAAATGGGAAGCTTGAGACCGGCGCCATGGTACTAAGGTTTAAAGGAAACATGAAGGATAAAGACACTTCTCTACGGGATCCAAACATAATGAGAGTTATAAAAACTGAGTACAAAAAGTATAATATGTGGCCTCTTTATGATTTTGCAAGCGTCATAGAAGATGAGATATGCGGGGTAACCCATATATTTAGAAGCAATGAATTCAAGATTAAACTACAAGAAACATTAAGAAAAGAACTTGGGTTTAAGACCCCTTATATTATGCAGTACAGCAGATTTAATTTCGAGGGCACCTTGACTTCTAAAAGGAAAGTAAGGGAATTAATCAAGCAGGGCTACATAAAAGACTGGCATGACATCAGACTGGCAACAGTTTATTCCATAAAGAGAAGAGGGATAAAACCAGAAGCAATAAAAGAATTTGTAGAGGAAGTAGGGTACTCCAGCTCCGAACATGAATATAGCATGGACCTTCTTTTAACATTTAACAGAAGAATAATAGATAATACAGCCAAAAGATATTTCTTTGTCCCTAATCCTATAAAACTAAAAGTGATTGATGCAGAAGAAGTAAAAGTAAAACTACCCTTCCATCCTTCAAAAGACCTTGGATACAGAGAGATACAAACAAACGGTGCATTTTTTATTGATAAAGAAGACGTTAAAACTCTGGAGATTGGTGACAGATTCAGATTAAAAGAACTGTACAGCATAGAAATAACCGACAAAGAAAATGAGTTAATAACGTGCAAGATATACAAAAAAGAGCATACAGAAGGCGAGAAAATAATACAGTGGGTTACTGAACAGAACAATCCAATCGAGATAATAAAGATCGGGAACCTTATAAACAAGGATGAATCTTTCAATAAAGACAGTCTTACAGCAATAAAAGGATTAGCAGAAAAGGAAACAGAAAATATAATACAAGGAGAAACAGTACAGTTTGAAAGATTCGGTTTCTGCATTCTTGACGATGAACAAGAAAGAAAGTTTATTTTTATAAGTAAATAATCATGAAAACATAAAAGGGTTTATTCTTTTATCGAACAAAAGCGTTTACAAGCATTGCTTTGCTTTTATGACAAAGATCAATAGAAAAGCCAACAAGATTTATCATAAGATTAAAAAGTTGCATTTCTTTTTAGAATGCCCAAAGATATTTCCCTGCGGCCGGATTCGAACCCGCAACCTACCGGTTTCCACAGCTGATAATCTTCATAGCACTTAAAAAGCACTCGGTAATTCTACAGCCGGTCGCTCTACCATTGGGCTACGCAGGGACACTATAACTAAAATAAGATTAATTAATAAACCTTACTATCAACCAGTTACGCTTTCCTTTATGATGTTATCGATCTGCCCTTTCATAGTCTCACTTATCTTTGCAAGAGCTCCACCAAGGTTTGACTCTAATTTTCTGTAATCCTCTTCGCACATATACCCATTATATATTTGTATCCTTTGCCCAAACCTTAAACCAACATCGATAGCAAATGACTTTGTATCTGCCTCACATAAGTCTTTTCCACAAACAGGGCATGTCCTTGTGGCAACTTTCTGTTTACAAATATCACATATTGTAACTGTAACTTTCGCCATAATCCACCAGCGGCATTATTAGTCCCTACGAACAACGAAATGCCATCGTTCTTTAATAAGTATTAAATTTCTGCTAATTTAAATATTAATGTTAACCATAAAAATTAGCAAAATTTACAGCAACGAATGAATTATAAGTGCATAATTTTTTAAAACGTTTGATTTGTATTCAGAAGATGTAATTGGTGTACTAAAGCTATAATTTCCGTAAGATAAGGTAAAAGCTATTATCTATGCTCTAATTTGAACATTCTGATTGACTAAAATGTATAGGGATTAATGAATCTTGAACTGCAAAACCACTTGTAATATTTGAGCAGTATTCAGGATATGTGCTTGCGAATATCGTATTAAAACTATAATTACCATAAGGCAAGGAAAAAGCTATTATTCCTATTTTTGCCCCCGCTCTTGCTGTTTCTGTATTACTATCATACGTAACACCCCAATAGACCCCTGATGGAAGACCGGTTTCTTCAAAGATAGTTTCATCCATAAGAGAAGAATTCAATAAATTTTCTGGGTAAGAATTTACCAGCTGCAAGTCATTTAAACCAGATTGTACACCTAAGAAGGTATAAGACCCTCCATACAAGCCAAGAAAAGGCCTGTTATTTTGATCTGCGAGATAAAATGAATTTCCACTGCAGGATATCGGCTGGCATACTATACTGCCATTAGTTATTATCCCTGTATTTACAAGAGAAGGTAGACTACTGCACTGCTGTGAAAGAAATAGAGAGGTCGGATTCACATCTGAAACCGCTGTCATATTAATTTGATAATCCGTCATCTCACTATTGAAGATATCAACGTAGACGGTTACGTTTGTAACGTTCTGCTGGCACGGCGAAACTATGGAAAGGGAGTGTACTCCTTGTAAATCCGTACGGGAAACGGAACACGTTGCTTCCCCATTAAAATAGACCTCAATGTTTATGCTAGTGTTTGAATATTGGTCCAAATTAAACGTGTAATTCTGAGGATTTATTTGGGAAGTAGAATAAAGTATAAGACTAAAAGAACTGGATGAATTTACGTCTACTCCCGAAGTACTTATCTGATTATAAATTGCATACTTACTCATATTTGATGAGTTAGGAAGTGCATATTTGTTCGGCTGATAAAGATTTATATTTTTAGAAGAAGAACTTTCAAAAAAATACTGATCCCCACTTGACACTCCAAGCGCAGCCGGATTGCTCACATTTGCATAACACAAATCATAATTACCGGATAAAGAAGATAAAGTCGCAGAATTTGGTGAGAATATATTTATATTTGTACTTAGAATTGAATTGCAGGAAGGAGTATCATACATTTGAAAAACGAAAATCTGCGGCGAACTAAACTGCACATTCGAAGCTGTTTGTATGGAAGTACACGCGGAATCTACCATACCAACCAAAGAATCATAATAAGATATTGAAGATTTTGGCGCAAAAAACACGGAGAATTCATAAACGACAAAGATGAGTATTATCGCCATCATTATAGCTATTAATATACCCTCTAAAAGCAAGTCCATATCAATTTATGTTGAATCTGCACTGCAGCACACTGCCTCCATTATAACTACATTCTTGAAATTTTATGTAACCTGGGTTACCATAAAGAAACGCGATTGGATTATTCCCACATGCCCCTGAGCAAGAGGGTGGAATTGCACTTATAAAGACCGATTGATTGTTATAAGTCAACGGGGCACATGTTATACTTTTTATGTATGCTCCCGGCTCGCCATAACCATATTTTTTCGTGGTTGCATTAAAAAAATTATCGCAGGATTCACTTAATGCCGTTTGAGGGTCTGATGACTGAAGAAAGTAGGAAAGAGTACCAGTGGAGCCATTTATACCCGAAGCTATTGCACTTTTTAGCGAGTTATACTTTAACACGTTTGGGAACCACCCTGGAAAAGAAGCGTTATCTGCGCCTGCGGTAGGGAGATAATCCCAAAAAGCCTGCGTAACAATTATTGGAGAGAGAGAAAAAGTACCTATACAAACGAAATAAGTATTAGATAAAGAAGAAGGATTTACTGGCGAGACTAATATTGCTTCCCTTGAAAGTTCATCGAGGTAACTTATGCATGAATTGCTACCGTAAAACTGCGATAGAAAAGTTTCGCTTGGAAGATTCGGAGAAATCGGAGGGAGGACTACTGAATTACCAGTTTGAACAGCAGTGAGTGTACTAGAAACATATTGTGAGACCGACTCCGAGGAAGATACAACTTTATTTGCTCCTGCGGTTATTATAAAATATGCTATTATTGCTATTGGTATAAGGATGATTATAGATAGCATAAAGGCCAAAAATTCTGTAATCCCTTTCTTTTTCATCCAAATTATAATCTTTTACAAAATAAATCCTATTTGCTTATTGGTTTTATGGCCCACTTAAATTTCCTAGGGTCTTTTTTCATTAGAGTATATTCTCTGCAGCGTCTGCTACAGAAGTTGTAAACCGTACCATCAAGCTTTGCATATATAATGCCTGTCCCTTTTTTTATTTCCGATCCACAAAAACTGCATTTCATATTATCTTATGGGCATTGCCTCCATTTCCGTTTCCTTAAGCATGAGTATATCACCTACAACAACCGGCCCTCTCACATTCCTTCTTATGATTTTATCTTTATCCATTCCAGCTAGAACTTTACATCTTACCTGAGTTACCTCTCCTGCGACCCCATGTCTTCCGACTATCTCTATTACTTCAGAAGGATAAGCATCTAAAAACTTAGGTTCCTGTTTTCCTTCTCCTTCTGCTTGGACCTGTTGCTTCTGTTGTTTTTTCATAAACCTTTGATTTTACCTATAAGCTCTTCCAAAGCATGAGCCTCTTCTCCCGCGTTCACGACTGCAAGAGCAGAGGTACCTATACCCATACCACACGCTTTTCCAAGCTCTAATTTACTTGCTACTTCTACGCACGGAACATTCTTGTCCTTTGATAGCAATGGAATATGCATCGTTATTTCTTTCGGAGAAACGTCTTTAGCATACACTACTAATTTGGCCTGTCCCCTTTCTAATACCTTAGTAACTTCATTTATACCTTTCTTTGTAACTCCGCCTTTTGCCCTTATCTTTTCAAGGACAGAGAAAACTTGACTATCTAATCCTTTAGCTTCATCTACCATAAATCAGCTTACCTCCAAATTTATTATAGATTTATATGCAAACCTGTCTTTATAAAGTTAACTTTAAAAAATAACACGTGAGAAAAGTCGATTTACGTTTAAAAAAAGTTTAAATACTTAGGAAAGTTGTTAATAGAGATATGCAAAAAGCAAGAATAAAATTGACGTCGACAGATGCAGAAAAATTGGAAGCGGTATGCAATGACATCTTAGATATTTCTAAAAAACTTGGGACAGCGATGTCCGGCCCGATACCTTTCCCTACTAAAAAGATAAAGGTTACTACAAGAAGAGCACCGAATGGAGCCGGAAGAGAAAGCTATGAAACGTGGGAATTGCGCCTGCATAAAAAGATAATAGACATGCAGGCAGATCCGAAAGCCCTTCACCTTATAATGAAAACAACCGTTCCAAAAGAAGTTAATATAGAAATGGAAATAAAAGAGTGATAAGATTACATACAATCTATAATTTGTTATATATAACTTTAAGTCTACAAAATAAAATTAAACTTATAATCTCTAAAACTTTAGTATTGTAATGGATCAGATGAGGGAGAATGGCCAGAAGCTGATAATAGCAGCTATCGTGCTTCTGTCTCTTATACACATCT
>JABEBX010024324.1_pt1 | contig 15471 bp, 12 predicted proteins | sample 7245971 | NCBI WGS metagenome assembly JABEBX01 (sample SAMN14506365, study PRJNA622280) | hot springs metagenome | biome: hot spring [ENVO:00000051]|acidic hot spring [ENVO:00002120]; feature: spring [ENVO:00000027]|sediment [ENVO:00002007]; material: sediment environment [ENVO:01001048]... | reverse complement strand
GTCAAGTGGAGGGATTTTATTCTCCGGCATTCCACCAACCATTATTTTCACGGAGTGGACTTTATCCAGCTGCTTGATTGAATTTCCTACAATCATGTTGCTGAGGCCAGGAGCAATTCCACAATCAGGAACAACAGTGATTCCAGCTTCCTTTGCGTTTTCATCAAGGGCGAAGGGATCCTCATTCATGTAAGAAACATCAACGATATTTTTTCGGTGATCAATTGCAAGTTTTATCAATTTTAATTCGATACTTCCCGGGAGAGCACCCACAATCATATCGCACCCATCGAGTATTCTTGAGGCATTATCAGCCCTGTTAATGTCCAGTTTCACAAATTCCACGTTCTTTCTCCCGGATATCCCGGGTACTTTCATGGCCCTTTCTGGATTAATATCCGCTATTATTACGTTATTTGAGGCGGTTTTTGCTATCTCAGATGCTATAATCGATCCTATGTTTCCTGCACCGACAATTAAAAACTTCATAATGTATAACCGAAACCTATTATAAATTTTTTCATGTTCATGTAATTTTTATTTTCTGATATACGTTTACGCTATTTTAAAGATCATCGAATTGATCGGAATTCCTCTTGTATAAATTTCAATCATAAAGTACTGTGCTGATTCATAGTCGCATTTTATTAATCGCTATGACATTTTTGCACATTAAAGCGGAGAATATGGCACTATTCGTCAACTTTTATGAATATTTTGGAATAATGATACGAATACTGGATATATTCTGTAACAGTATCAGCGATTCACGAATCCCGATGAAAAAATTATATAGGATTTTATGGCATGGGGTTCAGATGACAAACATTGTGGTTTTAATAAAGCAGATCATAGACATAGATCAACTCAAGACAGACAGCAGTGGGAAACCAATCACTGCGGGCATTCCGATGCGCCTGGAAAATCTGAGCAAAAATGCCATAGAAGCCGGTGTAAGGCTTAAGGAAAAGTATAGCGGTAAAGTTACTGGTGTCATATTCGGCACGGAAACTGCAACATCAGCTATGAAGGAATCATATGCAATGGGTGTAGACGATGGCATAATAATTACCGGCTACAAGGGCAATAATCCTGTGATAACTGCAAAAGCCATCACATCGATAGTTGCAAAACTCAATGCAGATATAATAATACTCGGAGATCAATCAGCTGATTCCTATACCGGGATGCTTTCAGGCCTTATATCATCGTATATGAATATCCCGCTTCTTGGAAATGCAAATTCTATAGAAATAGAAGGAAAGGCCGCAAGAATAACCCAGGTGCAGGAAACTCATAACACTGTCATAGAAGCCGATATGCCCGTTGTGATATCGGTAACGCAAGAAATAAATGAGCCAAGACTGCCGCCTGTTCTGCAGATCATGGCTGCCGGAAGGAAGCCGATCAGGAACGAGAAATTTGACGGGTCATTCAGCAACATAAGCGTTCTTTCAAATGTGGCTCCAAAGAGCGAAAGAAAGAGGAAAATATTTGAAAAAGTGGATGAGGGGATTCCAGAAATTGTAAAAGTTATAAAGGAGGAGATGAGATGAAAGCACTTTTGGTCTCGGATGATGAGAATACCCTGAAGCAGCTCAACACATTCATCAGGGGTAAAGTTGATGCCGATTCTCTGATAATAGGGGACGGTGACGTCAAGGGATATGGATCGGCTGTCGTATACAGAATAAAAAAGGATACGGCATACGATGCAATTTCAAGGGCTGTTGTTGAAATCTCTAAGAATTACGATTATCTGTTCTTTGGATCAACCGAGACAGGAAGAGAGGTTGCAGGATATGTTGCTGGAATGACAGGACAGTTTCCAATGACTGAAATATTAAGTTTTGAAAGCAGCGGTGGCAAAGCGCATACAAAAAGATTTTTCTTCGGTGGAAAAACTATCATTGAAGAGGAAAGCGATGCAAAGATCTTCACTGTTGCACCTGGTATTGTGGATGCGGTAAAAGCTGATACGCCATCCGAAGAAAAAAACATCGATGCAGGCGACAGCAGGATAAGGGTCAAGAATGTGATAGAAAAAGCCGGAACTTCAGTCAGGCTCGAGGACGCAAAGATAATAGTTTCTGTCGGAAGGGGAATAGGCACAAAGGAAAACATACAGAAGGTCGAACCGCTCGTGAAGATTGTAAATGGAGAACTCGCAGGTTCAAGGCCAGTATGTATGGACTACAACTGGCTCAGCGAGGATAGGCAGGTAGGGCTCTCCGGAAAGAAAGTTTCTCCAAAGCTATACATAGCTCTCGGAATATCAGGGCAGATACAGCATATAGCAGGCATGAGGGGATCCAAGGCGGTGATCGCCATAAACAAGGACAAGAACGCCCCTATTTTCCAGGAATGCGATTATGGTATCGTTGGCGATCTCTTTGCAGTCGTGCCAAAGTTAGTTGCGGATCTCTCAAAATGATATAATTAACGAGATGTCCAATATTTATTTTTGTATAATATTACTTTTCTGTTTCTTTGCCGTTTTTGGCTGAAAGTGAATCAAACAGGCCAATCCCTCTAAATCGTTTCTCGGGCAATTACATCGGACTGATAAACGATTTTCATTAAACCAAAGTTTATAAATTTCTTTATCATTCTTGTTTAGATGGAAAATCTTGGGTACTCCCACCTAAACCTCGGTGTTACTTTCTGGCCTCTTCCCCTAATTCTCCTGATCCTGCTTCCCATAGGTTTTTCAGTGGCATCAAATGGATGGAGCACGCTGGCTGATTATGTCGGGATTGCCTGGATACTTGGATTTCCCATAATTATTATATCAATAATAGGCGGATTCAAATCAAGAAACGTTAAGATGTCCGGATTTGTCAGGAAAATAAGCGACAGGGTTATATTCCAGATTCCAACCATTGCCAGGAATGATACGCTTCCTGCAGTTCAGAGGGTAATTGATTCCATACTCGCCAGTGCGCCAATGAATCTGGACAACTGGAAGATAAACGTAATAGTTGAGGAAAAATCTGAAGGCAGGGATTACCTTACAAAAAAGTATTCTCAAAATAAACAGGTGGAAATTATAACTGTGCCTGCGGATTACCAGACCAGATACCACTCCCTTTCAAAATCAAGGGCAAATCAATATGCCATAGAATATCTCAGGGCAAAGGTGGAGATAGGAAGGCATACATGGGTATACCATCTTGATGATGACACATCAATATGCCCGGAAACAATATCTGCAATTGCAGAACACATATACATGTATGGCAATATTTATTACCTTGCCCAGGGAATACTCTCTTTCCCGCACTCTCTCTCAAAGAGCTTCATAGCAAAATTTGCTGATTCAATGAGGCCCACTGATGATCTTACACGTTTCTATTTCTTTACGAACATCCTGAAATTGCCTTTAATTGGACTTCATGGCGAAAATATGCTTGTTCGGTCAGACATAGAGGAATCTGTGGGATGGGACAACGGAGACCGTGCCATGTCGGATGACAGCTGCTTTGCCCTGAGTTTTGCATATATGTACCCCGGAAAATCAGCATTCATGCCCGCGGTGACATTTGGCGCCTCACCGGCAAATGTAAAAGATATGCTGAAGCAGAGAAAGAGGTGGTTTCTCAATGTTTCAAACCTGAGTTTCTACGGGAAGGTGCCGTTCAGGTACAGGCTTTTCATGATTTATACGATCATTTTCTGGTTCAGCATGGTGTTTCAGAATGTTATATTCGTACTTTTTGTCCTGAGGTTTTTTGGCATATTCCATCAGGTAATCATAACTCCGCCTATCGTGATCCTCTGGGCATTCACGCTTTCATTCTGGATATGGTTCTACATATCCGGCCTCAGGATAAATATGGAGCTGTCTGGAAAGAGGAAGGACATACTCAAGTATTCCCTGATAATGATACCCATGTACTTATTCGTGATATCGCCTCTCGAACTGGCAGGCGGATTTCTGGGTTTCATCAGTTTCCTGAAAAATGAAAAGAAATTTGATGTAATAAGCAAACCAATATGAAAATACCGGTAGGGAAGTTAGCAATATATCTATCTGGATGCGGTTTCAAAACGTTTTCTGGTTAATCTTCCTGTATGTAATCTTTTTGCCTTCTAACTTCTACAACGTCTCCAAAGTATGAAAGCATGGTTGTCGCATAAATACCCTTTCCAAGGATGAAATCTACCGTAGCATCGCCTGTTATGTTGAAATTTACAGGCTTAGCGGATATAATCCTTCTGTCTCCCTTTGAGGAAAGATACGGATATTCCCTGTTCCTGAAATCCCCAGAAGAAACTTTCTCTTCTTCGAGTATCCGGCTTTCAATCTCGCCAAATTCCGTTTTGTCCGGAGAAACTTCATATCCCACGACCGGAAGTGAAACAGCAACTTTACCATCATTCAGGAACTGCTGTATCCTGGCTGAATTAAACGTGTTCACTGAGATCGGTGCTTCCTTGCCAGGGTTGAAATAGTCGTCAATCCTGTAAACTGTATCCCCTGGAATGACGTTTTTAAGGCCGTAAAGTTTAATCCTTTCGTCAAGGAAACGGTTATAAAGGTAAGACTGGAAGGCATGGACAAACATGATCGAAAGGTCCCTTGGAAGCGTTGAAAAAGCATCCCTAAATGTACCCTCCCTGCCGTAATAGGCAATGAGTGCCCTTTCATATCCAAGCCTTGCAGGAAATTCTTTGAGTGCTTTTGAATAATCCCTGGTTTCTATGAATTCCCTGCGATATCCCTCGGTATCAAATTTCTCATCGTAAATATATTTTTCAACTGCCTTTTCGTATTCGCCCATGACAATAAGCCTTCCAATTTCATGCGTGTTTTTCCTGACAGAACCGAAGCGTTGAACTCCAAAATAGTTTGGGAATCCACCATTTTCCATCATTTCATTATATTTTTTCAAGATGGTTTCGTTATCGATTCCGTACATTTTTATTGTGAACCTGTTCGCCTTCAGATCCCCGAGCTTTAAGAAATGATCTGATCTGAAAGCATCAATAACATTCACGTCAGAAATATTGATCGATTTGACATCTACGGGAGCATTTATGCAGAAATACTGGATCTTCACCGCGTTTTTATCCTTGGTTCCGGCATAGGTTATCCTCTTCCTGCTTATCCTGAGTGTCCTTGCCAGGGCGATCAGGAATTTATTGGTATCCCAGTCCCGTATCATGAATTTTATGATCGTATATTTCCCATTCTCGTCCTTTTCAATATCGGAAATTTCCTCAACAGCAAAATCTTCGGGCCGGCGTTTTATCTCTATTTCCATTTCCGTGTTCCTGCCTTTGATTCTATGGTGTGCCGCGCACCGCATTTAATCATCATCACAATGTCGAAACTGTTATACTGAATTTTACAAATACTGATCATTTCTGTATCTCTTAATCAAATTTCTTGTCCTAGTAGTATTTTATGATCCTGTAAAGATTGTCCCTCTCCATCGGAATCATGCCAATCTCCCTTACGCTGTTTATTATGGTCTCTTTCCTGAGGTTACCTACCTGTTTCCCTGTGGCCGGAATAACCTTCTCGTCATATATCGTTCCGCCCCAGTCATTTGCGCCATATATAAGTGCGAGTTGCCCCATTTCTGTTCCGTTGGTCAGCCAGGAACTCTGTATTACCGGGAGTTCGTAATTGAAAAATATCCTTGCAATAGCTATATTCCTTAAAACATCCTCCCCGCCGGAACGCCACTTAATGGCACCTTCACGGTAAAGTTCCGTATTTTCAGGTTCCATGTTCCAGGCGGTGAATGACAGGAATCCATGGTATTTTTTCTGAAGATCCATGATTGACATGAGATGGTTTGCCTTGTCCTCGGTGCTTTCTATGTGGCCGTAGACCATTGTTGCAGTTGTCTTTACGCCCAGCCTGTGTGCTGTTTCCATGATCTCGATCCACTGTTTTCCGCTGTCCATGGGCCTTCCAAGTTTCATTCGCGTTTCCTCCCCGAGGATTTCTGCACCGGCCCCGGGTATGGTTTCAAGTCCGCTTTCCTTTAGCACCTTTATTGTATCCTCATAACTCATTCCGGCCTTTCTGGATATGAAATTTATTTCTGCAGCTGAAAGCCCGTTAATGCCTATGTCAGGAAAAGTTTCCCTTATTTTCCTGAACAGTCCGGTGTAATAATCAAGTTCAAGGGAGGGATTAACGCCGCCCTGGATCAGAAGCTGCCTGATTCCAAGAGGATAATATTTCCTGATCTCATTTATAACATCCTCCACTGACATAAGGTATGAATCAGGCTCTTTTCCTGTCCTGTAAAATGCGCAAAATTTGCAGCGTACATTGCATATGTTTGTGTAATTCAGAATTATGTTGGATACGAATGATACATATTTTCCGGAGATAGAATCAGTGATTATCCTGGAGAGTTTCCCAAGATCTGAAAGATCGGCTTCATCGTACATGAATACGATATCGTCCAGATCCATCTGTTCCTTCCTCCTGATCTTTTCCAGCAGTTTTTCCGAATATGAAGACTGAAGCATGCATCCTCATGGCTAATCCCGTATTAACATTTATTATCAATGAAGTCCATTTATATAATGGGCATCAATATTTGTGCAGGAACAATCCCAAATATGCCCGCTAAAACAAATAAAAATGTATAGTATCCCTGGAAAATTATTGTTCTGATAAAAATAAACTGTTCAGACGTGGATGTAATACCATCCCTCCTGCTGCCTCCTGATGATTTCTATAAAGCCTCCCTGCGGAGTCGGAGAAACACCCGGCAGAAGATCTTCCTGCTTTATGTGGCCCATTTCCATGGATGTCCTGCATGCCATGACTATTACCTTCTTTTCATCAAGCAGCGGCTTGATCATTTCTTCATTTGTTGTTGCAACTATTGCGGTTTCAAGAAATACAACCTCTATGGTTTCCACATCCTTTAAAACGGCTATGTGTGTTCCCACTATGTTTCCCATTGGAATTTTTTCCTTCTCTGAGACCTGTATTATTGCTTTCATGAATAGTGTATTATTTATATGAACTTAAAGTTTTTTTAATCATGAACATGATTAATCTATTATTAACATATATTTATGAGTTTTATAAATTATTCATGATTGCCCGGACTGAATGACCTGCCGGAGAATATTCAGGCCAGTTCTGTAAAATGAAGGTAAAAAATGATAATGCAGCCATTTCAGCCGCGTAAATCAAACACTCATGCCAGAAATAACAGAATCATAGGATTTGTAAAGAAGTATAAGCAGTGACGTAAGTGTAGGCCTGTGCTTTCTGGACCATTCTATATCCTTGTTCAGGTAGGCAAGATGTTTGTCCATCTTCTTATTCTTGCAGTAGTTTCCGCCTTCGCGGTATTCGTTTATGTTTTTTGTGATTATATCCATAAGTTCCTTTTGAATATCATTAATCTCGTACCTTAACTGGAGCATTCTTATGTCTGCATCGTATGTCGCGTTAACAATATCCTCCTTTTTCATCCACTGGGTGTCGTAGTCCATAAAATCGAACCATGTCCTTCCCTTATCAAGGATGTTGTATATGCCGGCAATGGAACGTGCATAAATGTTTACGCCATATGTTTCTGATTTCTCGTACCATAGCGATCCGGGATCAACGAAGGGTGCTATGGGTGATATGAAAGCGCTCAGCTTCATTCCGTTTCCATAGTATTTCTTCATCAGTTTGCCTGCGTATTCAGTGCTCATCATTACCTCATCCCTTGTCTGGTGTGAAATTCCTATTGAAAAATAGACGTCGAATTTCTTTCCTCCATATTTTTTAGTGTATTCGATTGATTTTTCCATATCTGAATTCTTATATCCGCCCTTGTTCCATGACCTTATCTTCTCATCCTGCGTTTCAGGGGATATCTCCGCCGAAAAATCAGGGAAAGCCCTGCTGAGCTGTTTTGTGTATTCCTCGCCGAAAGGCTTGAAATATTCTGTGAGAAGCGGCACGTCAATTCCGTTCTCCTTCACGCATTTGAACAGTTTTTCATAATAGAGCGGCCCCGCAAGATTCAGGTCGCCTGTCATGAAAACCGGGGATCCGAGTATATCCTGTGAAAGCTTTATTTCAGACGCTACCTTGCATGGATCACGGAAGGAATAATCAAGCATGAAATTGTTCCTGTAGCTGAAATTTGAACCCCCGCAGAAACCGCAGTTAAGCTGGCATCCCCTTTCAATCATGGTGAAGCCTTCAGGATTTTTGATCCAGTCGGCATATGGAAGATGCCCCTTCACGTCATGGTATTTTATGGCGTTTTTAAGGAGTGCCTCATAATTGAAAAATACATTGTCGAGCCCCTTCTTGAAATCAAAACGTGGATTTTCCTTTATCATTCCGTTTTCCCTGTAGACGAGGCCCGGAACATTCTGAAGGTTCCTTGATCCTTCAATTTCCTCGGCGAGCTTCATTATTCCGTATTCCTGGAAATCGCCCGACATGACAAAGTCGATAAAGTCGTAATCCTTTATTATCTCCTTCCTGTAATATGTGGACGAGTATCCTCCCATAACCACGTATGAGTTTGGATGCAGCCTTTTCACGATTCTGGCGAGATTTATGGCCCCATGGGTGTGCGGAAGCCAGTGAAGATCGATTCCATATATGTCAGCTTCTATGCCTTTAAGGTACCTCTCAGGATCGAAACGATCCGACTGAAGCATTCTAACTGCAACGTTTGATATCCTTGCGTCGTAGCCATTGGATACAAGGTAGCTGAGCATGCTCACGAAACCGACAGGATACATCTCAAATATCGGGGTTGACGGGACAACATCGCTGACCGGCCCCGGATCTATATCTCTCTTCCTGAAATCATAGATGGATGGGGGATGTATAAAATCAACGTTTATGTTCATACAGAAAATGATTGCCGTGAACTATAAAAATTCAATGTAAGTTCATGTGCTTCATATTAACATTTATCGTATTTTCGTGTATCTAATCCTTAAATAGTATCTACGAATTATAGAACAATGTTTGATTCTTATTCTATAGACTACTGGTACGAAGCAGCAAAGGACGGGCGTATTCCGTATAAAGATGCTCTCGGCCTCATGGATCTTGATCTTTTTGATTTGATGAAGATAGCCAACAGGCTGACATCAGCACAGGTCGGGAATACGGTTACCTATGCTGTATCGTATAATATAAACTATACAAATTACTGCACCGCAAGCTGCCCCATATGCGCTTTTTATGTTCCCTATAAGGCGAAGAGGCTTGGAAAGGGATACGAACTGACCGTGGATGATATACGCAATGAGGCCATGAAGGCGAAGGAAAAAAACGTTACTGAAATACACATTGTCGGAGGCTTTAATCCTGATCTTTCAGTAGAATATTACGAGAATATGTTCCATACAATCAGATCCGTGCTTCCGGACGTTGCAATAAAGGCGTTCACGATTCCGGAAATAGACTTCATAGCGAGAACGACCGGAAACTCGATAAAGGAGATAATCGACCGCTTCAAGGCAGCCGGAATGAATGCGCATACAGGCGGCGGAGCTGAAATATTCGATGAAAATGTGAGAAAGCTCATGACCACCCCGGAGAAGATATCGGGAGAGAAATGGCTTGAAGACGCGAAAATAATCCACGGCCTCGGTGTAATGGGCAATTCCACCATGACATACGGCCATCTGGAGACATGGGAAAGCATAATTGATCATATAATAAGGCTGAGGGAAAACCAGATCGAGGTTCCCGGCTTCCTTTCATTCATCCCGCTTAAATTCAGCCCTGAGAATACGCCACTGCTGAAATCAGGCCGCGTGAAGGGCCCGGCGACACCTGACAAGGACCTTAAGGTTATAGCACTCGCGAGAATACTTGCCGGCAAATACATAAAAAACATAAGCGTTTACTGGGTAGCAATAGGAAAGCTTGTGGCGCAGGTGGCAATAAACGGCGGCGGGAGCGATCTTGTCGGTACCGCGTACAGCGAAAAGGTTTTCGGTGCCACAGACAGGCGCGAGGCAACATCAACGGAAGAACTTGACGATATAATAAGGCGCACCGGAAAGATACCTGCAAGAAGGGACACATTCTATAATATCAAAGAGTACGCATGATATCACTTATCAATTTTTCACACAGCGATCCGCTTGCAGATGCATTCGGGCAGGACGTAAACGTTACAAGGGAGAATCCTTTCAGGAACATTTCAATGGTGCTGGACGGCACCGTTGATGTTGCCATGGTTTCTCTTGTTTCATATATTGAGAACAGGCATTCATTATACCTCATGAAAACGGCAAACATTCACAGCAGGCGCCAGACGCTTTCTACCCTTCTCGTGTCAAGGATCAGATACATAAAGGATCCGATGGAAATATCCGTTACGGCAAACACAAGAACGACAGAATTTTATCTTGTGAGGATCCTGGATGCCCTTGGCCTCAAGTATAAGATCACGCATTCCAGCAAGATCGAGGCATTCGATCTCCTTGAGGAATCCGATTATGCCCTTGTAAATGGCGATGAGGCACTGAAGGTATACGGCACGGATCTCCATATAATCATGGATGTCGGGCTGCAGTTTTCGTCACTTTACGGTCTCTATCCAGTATACGCGGTTTCGGTTTCAAGGAATGATGCTGGTACCCGGGAACTTGACAGGGCTGTGAAGATGTCTTCAAATTTCAGGGCCGCTGATGCTGAAAAGCTTTCAAAAAGGCTGGGCATAGGCATAAACATAGCAAAAAAATATTATGATTCCATTGAATACAGCTTCAGCCCGCAGGTCGGGAAAACTATAGAATACGTTCTTTCATTTTTTGATTAATATTTATGTATTAGTTTGCCCTTACATTCGCATGTATAAGGATAAATTCACGAAAATAAGGGAAGGATACACTTTTGATGATGTTCTTCTTCTGCCCATGCATACGTCAGTCGAACCCAAGAATGTGGATATATCTTCAAAGCTTTCAAGGCACATACAGCTTCGCGTCCCGATAATAAGCTCCCCGATGGATACAGTCACCGAGGACAGCATGTCAATTGCCATGGCCCGTTACGGCGCAATTGGTATAATCCACAGGAACCAGCCACTGGAATCAGAGGTTGACATGGTCAAAAAGGTGAAGCGGCAGGAGACGATAATAATAAGGAACGTGCACACGATAACGCCTGAAACCACCATTGAAGTCGCAAGAACACTGATGAAAACGCACAACATAGCTGGGCTTCCGGTTGTAAAGAATGACAAACTTGTCGGTATAGTCACAAAGAGAGACCTTGAATTTGCGAAAAACGGCATGGAAGTCAAGGACATCATGGTGAAGGATGTCATCAGTGCAGAGGATAATGTTGACATGGACGAAGCTATAGAAATACTTCACAGGCACAGGATAGAGAAGCTTCCACTGGTGGACGGCAACGGAAAGCTTGTAGGGCTGATAACCGCAAAGGATATCATGACCAGGCAGAGATTTCCGTATGCCACAAGGGATCCTGAGGGCAGGCTCATGGTGGGCGCGGCAGTCGGGCCGTTTGATCTTGACAGGGCAAAGGCCCTTGTCTCTGCGGGTGCAGGGCTTATTGTCATAGACACGGCTCATGCCGATAACCAGAACGTTCTCTCCTCAATAAGGAAGATGAGGAAGGAGATCGACGTTGATATAATTGCGGGAAACATAGCAACTGCAGAGGCTGCGAAGGATCTTATAGCATGCGATGTAGACGGCCTGCGCGTGGGCATAGGCCCGGGATCAATATGCACGACAAGGATAGTTGCAGGTGTCGGCGTTCCACAGCTTACGGCGATTTCTGATGTGGCCGATGTTGCATCAGAGAACGGCGTCCCCGTCATAGCAGATGGAGGGATAAGGTATTCAGGCGATATAGTAAAGGCAATAGCTGCAGGTGCAGATACAGTCATGCTCGGTTCCATGCTTGCCGGAACAGAGGAGAGCCCTGGAAAGGAGATGATCATAAACGGAAGGAAATACAAGTCGTACCGGGGCATGGGTTCAATCGGTGCAATACAGACGGGAATCTCGGATAGGTACAGCAAGCTGGGCGGCGGCTTTATAGCAGAAGGTGTCGAGGGGGCCGTCCCGTACAGGGGGAGAGTTGACGAAGCGCTTTTCCAGCTTGTCGGAGGCCTCAGGACCGGAATGGGTTATGTTGGCGCTGAAAACATAACCGATCTCATGAAGAAGGCAGAGTTCGTCAGGATAAGCGTAAACGGCCTTAGGGAAAGCCACCCGCACGATATAAGGATGATAAGCGAACCCCCGAATTACCAGATATCAAACGTCAGCTGATAATCCCGTTGAAAAATATGCGGATTTACGGTGATCCGCATCTCCCATTTTAAGTTAAAGATTTATAGTTGTGGATGATCTGAACTCATGATAGTACACGATAAATATTCTTCAGAGGTATTTGCGGAATTTCCCGATCCCCCGGATCAGGAGGATCTTTTCAAAAGGGCCAGGGATGCCGGGAATGAACTTTCAGCCCTTTCGGAAGACGAAATAAATGCCATCCTCAATGATCTTTTCAGCATTATGAAGAAAAGAAGGGCTGAAACGGCGGCTGCGATCACTGCCGAAACCGGAAAGCCGCTATCGTATTCCAGATCGGAAAGCGAAAGGGTTGAAAAGATTTCACCGGAAATACATGTACCCCTCCAGGCGGCCAGAAGATGCACCCTTGCATCTGCATCGCCCATGGGCACCGGAGTAGTCGTTACCGATTTCAGCGAACCTTTTCTTACAGCATCGGTGCAGGCTATACCCGCGGTATCACAGCGAAATCCTGTCGTCATAATCCCCTATGAAGAAACGGCGGCTTCATCGCACCTTCTGGCCAAGATGTTCGAGGAAGCCGGATTTCCGGCCGGTTCGGTGCAGGTATCGCCGGATGCTGGTATAATGGAAAACGAGAACATTTCATTTATAAGCTCGATATCCAGCAGGAAAATTGAATCGCACAGAAACGTTAAGAGGTACTGCGAAGAACCGGGGATAGCAGTAACGCTTGTATGGAAAGATACGGATCTTGACTTTGCGGCAAACGTTTTTTCGAGAATCGCCATTGAGAACAGGTTCATAAGGGATCAGGAGCTGATTGTTGCAGAGGATTCGTTCGAATACTTCATAAACGCCCTGAAGGAGGAGTTCATGAAAAAGCGAACGGGAAACCCGGCTGATTATGATACCGATATAGGCGTTGTAACATTTCCGTCTGAGGCACAGAAAGCTTCCGAAATTATCAATAATGCGCTATCGCGGCGGAACCTTCTTTATGGAAATGAGATAAAGGGAAATGCTGTTCCGCCAGCAATATTCATGGACGATTCAATAGATATCGCGAATCCGATTTATGCTCCGATTTTCAAGGTAGTCGTGGCAAAATCCCTTGAGGATTCAATCCGGAACATAAACATGGCCAGGCCGATGCAGGTAAACATATTCACCTCCGATCTAAATGCTGCAAGGATGATTTACGAGAAAAGCAGCGCAAGATCAACTTACATAAACGATATTGGCAGCTATATCCATAACATCAACAATTATTCAGTTGATCGGAGATGCATATTCGGATGCTGATTTACCTCTTTGATGACAGGTAGATTCCGGCGCTCATCACTGCGAAACCTGCTATGGAAATTGGCTTTATTACAGTGTGCAGCAAGAAGAAGCTGAAAATTACGGAAAGCGCGGGGACCATGAAGAAATAGGATGAAATCGATGTTACCCTGTATTTTGCATACAGCTGCAGGTATATGAAATAGGCTACCGCCGTACCAAGTGATCCCATATATACCATTATGAGCACGAAATTCACGTTTATCAATCCCGCATTGATCCCGCCCGTGAAGAACGTCATAATCAATACGATCGGAATGGCATATAAAAGTTGCAGCGAATTGACTGTGGACGGGCTGTATCCTTTGAAGTATTTCTTGTAGTATATTGTGCCGATGGACCAGCTTATGGCGCCCAGCATAAGGAATATTACGCCCACATAGTTGTTGATGCGCAGGTTCCCGGCGAATATAACGATGAGGCCAGCGAAGCCGAGAACCGTTCCTATTATATTATAAAGCCTTGCCTCTTCGTTCAGCGTGAAGTAGGACATGACGGTAACGATAAGGGGGTAGGAATAGATCACTATTGAGGTCATTGATGCGTTAACTGTGGTTTCACCGATAAACCACAGGCTCATAAAGCCGGTAATGTTGAAAAGCGAGAGTATGAAAACCTTCGCATTTTCCCTCAGGCCACGGGGAAAGTGGAATCCCTTCCCGAAAAGGAGAATGGAAAACAGGGCACCGAAAAGAACCCTGTAGAGAAGTATTGAAAATGCCCCGTCGTACAGAAGCGCATATTTCACCATCACATAGTTCAGGCCCCAGAACGAGGCCATGGCAATGAAGAGGGGATATTCGGTATAATCCTTCACGCCCCGTAATTTCTTAGGTGCTATAATATTTGATGCTTTTTTGCAGCGGAATACGTAAAAGATGGCTATTATTTAAGCTGGAGAATTTGTTGAACTGAAGACGAAATAACTTTATTGTGAATACGGTTAAGGGGAAACATGCAGCTGGAAAGGGCCGATGTTCTCGAATACCTGAACCACCATGGAATACTGATATCTCCGGCAGCGGTGGACAAAATCGTGAGATACGCATCAAGCGATCTCATAGAAGACATAATAAAAAAACAGATGGATTATGTTGACGAAAAATTTGTTGAAAGGGCCCTGAATGTCAACGTTGACAGAAACAGAAATTTTGAGGTTTTTCTTCCGGACGTCAAATACAACTCTTCAATTGAGGATTTCAGGAACATGTTTGTCAGCAAGTATGAGAAGCTGGAGAAAATCATCTCTGCATCAGCATCGATGCGGGGATCAATGGGAATAAAGAATGCAAAGAGATCGCAGGGCGAAGTGAAGATTATCGGCATGGTGTCAGAGGTTTCAAAGACGAGAAACGGGCATAAAAGGCTTGTAGTCGAGGATACGGAAGACAGGATAACCGTGCTCCTGCTGAAGGACAAGAATCTTGCGGACGAGGTGATACTTGAGGACGAGGTTATAGGGATAGTTGGTTCTGTAAGTTCCGGATCAAAGGACACGGTCATATTTGCAAATGAGATAATAAGGCCGGACATACCATACAGGATAATAGACGAGACCAGGAAGGAACCGGTTTACGTTGCATCAATATCCGATATACACGTTGGCAGCAGGACGTTCAGGAAGAATGACTTTGAATCAATGATACGCTGGGTCAAATCATCGGATGATGTTTCGTCAAGGCTCAAATATTTCATAATAAGCGGGGATATTGTCGACGGCATAGGCGTCTATCCAGGCCAGGAAAATGATCTGGAGATACTAAATCCTCTGGAGCAGTACGGAAGGCTTGCAGAGTTTGTGAATGAACTTCCGGAAGACATAAGCATATTCGTCATGCCCGGAAACCACGATACTGTGAGACTGGCGGAACCGCAGCC
>JABEBX010020552.1_pt1 | contig 15483 bp, 12 predicted proteins | sample 7245971 | NCBI WGS metagenome assembly JABEBX01 (sample SAMN14506365, study PRJNA622280) | hot springs metagenome | biome: hot spring [ENVO:00000051]|acidic hot spring [ENVO:00002120]; feature: spring [ENVO:00000027]|sediment [ENVO:00002007]; material: sediment environment [ENVO:01001048]... | reverse complement strand
TAAATCGACGGCATTGGTGCGAGTCTGCCGCCAAAACTGGATGCGCCGGTTACGCCAGTAGTCCTTTTGCAGGTTGATGGCGATCCGCATCAGCCAGGTCATTGCGCTCGACTCGCCCCGGAATTGTTTCCAGTTCCGGTGCGCCTTCAGAAAACACTCCTGCGTGAGGGTCTCCGCCAGATCCACATCGCGCAGCGACGCAAGCAGAAATCGGTAGATGTTGGGCCGATGGCTTACGACGATCCGGGCAAACTCTTCGGACGCGATCTCTTCCGCGGCTTGCGCCGTCATCGGGTTCACTGCTGTGCCGGCAGCCATCGCCTTGGTAGACGCCTTCGCGCGTCGCAAGTTTACATTCCCCCCTCGTTGGCTCGGATCCATGGCCCAGTATAGGCAGAAATCGTATTGCCGGTCGCCCCTAAAATGCTTCGGCTGCGGAAAAAGCCTGCTGTTTTCCTGCTCTCCGGCAAGTCGGTTGATGACAACTGTATAATTTTGCTGGACAAGTCATGCGCTCAGGAAAGGAAAACCGTTATGATCTCGCGCCGGCAATTTGTAAACGGTCTCGCCGCAGGTGTAGCAGGCTCGGCCATTTCTTCCACCGCCAAAAGCTATGCACAGATTCTGGGTGCGAACGACCGCCTGAACTTCGCGATTAACGGATTGCACGGCCGGGGGTATGCGCATCTGTCATCGCTCAAAGCTAACAGCAAGACCGCCCGTGTTGCCTATATCTGCGATGTCGACTCCGGCATTATGGCCAAATTTGCGGCGACCGCGGAGCAAGTGCTCGGCTATGCTCCAAAGGCCGAGGGAGACTTCAGGCGCGTGCTGGAATCAAAGGAGGTTGATGCCATCACGATTGCCGTTCCCGATCACTGGCATACGCCGATGGCTGTGCTCGCCCTCAAGGCCGGCAAGCACGTCTACGTCGAGAAACCCTCCAGCCAGAATCCCCGCGAGGGCGAACTCCTGATCGCCGCGCAAAAGAAGTACGGCAAGCTGGTCCAGGTCGGCGATCAGCAGCGATCCTCCGACTACACCATCGAGCTCTTCGAGAAGATCCACAACGGCTACATCGGCGAGACGTACATGGCGCGGGCCTGGTACGTGAACACCCGCGGGGCCACGTACTACGGCAAGCCCGGCCCGGCTCCCGCCACGCTCAACTGGGATCTGTGGCAGGGGCCGGCGCCCCGCAGCGAATACCGCGCCAACATCCATCCTTATAACTGGCACTGGCTGCGCATCTACGGAACCGGAGAAACTCTGAACAACGGTACCCACGAGGTGGATCTCTGCCGCTGGGCGCTCCAGGGAGGATATCCCAAAGCCATCACCTCCACGGGCGGCAACTACCAGTTCAAGGACGACTGGCAGTTCTACGACACGCTGATCACGAACTTCGAATATGAAGGCAAGATGATCTCGTGGGAGGGCCGGAGCCGCCAGGGGATCCGGGAGTTCGGCCGCGATCGCGGCTCGCTCATCATGGGCACCAAGGGTTCGGTCGTGATCGACCGCGGCGGCTACGACGTTTACGACTGGAAGGGCAGGCAGATCGATCAGTACCGCACCGGCCACCAGACCGAAACCACGGATGTCATCGGTGCCGATTCGATGACCGACGCCCACTTCGCCAACTTTATCGGCGCCATCAAGGGCCAAAGCCAACTGCACTCGCCCATCCAGGTCGCCAATGTCAGCGTCACCATGCTTCTGCTGTCGAACATCGCCTGGTTCGTCAACCGCCGGTTGAGTATTGACACGGAGACAGGGCACATCATGGACGACCCGGAAGCCATGAAGTACTGGGGACGGACCTATGAGCCAGGCTGGGAAGTAACCGTGTAGAAAGCGCGCAACAGAAATCAGAATGCCGAATCCAGCGGCTGTTCTCATTGAGAGGTGCAAATGACTTCTACATCCGGAATGCAGCCTGCCGCCCAGGCCGGAACGATCGTTCTGGGCGGCGACCTGACCGTGAACCGCATGGGCTTCGGCGCCATGCGCATCACCGGCCCCGGCATCTGGGGCCCTCCTGCCGATCTTCCCGGCGCCATCGCCACGCTGCGTCGCGCCGTGGAGCTGGGCGTCAACTTCATTGACACCGCCGACTCCTACGGCCCCGATGTCTCCGAGGAACTTATCGCCCAGGCCCTTTGGCCATATCCTGCCGGGCTGGTCATTGCGACCAAGGTTGGCTGGATCCGTCACGGCCCTGGCGTCTGGCAGCACAACGCCTCGCCGGCGCATATCGAGCAGGCCATCATCGGCAGTCTGAAGCGCCTGCGCCTCGAGCGCGTCGACATTTTTCAGCTCCACGTTCCGGATCCGGCCGTTTCCTTTGATGCCTCCATGGAGGCGCTCGCCCGGCTCAGGGAGCAGGGCAAGGTCCGTCACGTCGCGCTCTCCAACGTCACCCTTGAGCACATCCAGCGCGCGGAAAAGATCGTTCCCATCGTGAGCGTACAGAACCGCTACAGCTTCTCGGATCGCGAGTGGGACTTCGTCGTTGATTACTGTACGTCGAAGGGAATCGCCTTCATGCCCTGGGGGCCGATCGCGCAGGCGCGCAAAGCCAACGAAGTGGTAGAAAACATCGCCGCCGCGCGCCAGGTTTCGACAGCCGTCGTCTCTCTGGCATGGCTCTTGCGCCGCTCGCCAATGATGTTGCCGATTCCGGGCACCAGCAACATCAGGCATCTTGAAGAAAACCTGAGCGCCGCGGCCTTCCGCCTCAGCGACTCCGAGTTCGCCGAGATGAACGCCGTGGCGCCGAGGCCTTACTGGTTGCGGGGGTGATCGGCGGCGTCCGTTGACCTCCGCGTGGGGCCGCGCTGTTACACTGTCCCGTTCAACTCCTTTTTTGTGGATCGACAAGGAAACGGATGCTACTCGAAGCTCTTCGCAACGAAGTTCTCCGCGCCAACCAGGAGATCGCCCGCCGCGGTCTCGCGCCACACACCTTCGGCAACGCCAGCGGCATCGACCGCTCTGGCGCAAAGCCCCTCGTCGTCATCAAGCCCAGCGGCGTCGACTACGCCACCATGAGGCCCGCCGACCTGGTGGTTACCGACATCGACGGCAACATCGTCGAGGGCTCGCTGCGCCCGTCGAGCGACCTCGACACGCACACGTTCCTCTACCGCGAATTTCCCCAGATCGGCGGCATCGTTCACACCCACTCGGAGTTCGCCACGTCGTGGGCGCAGGCCGGGCGCGCAATTCCCTGCCTCGGAACCACTCACGCCGACTACTTTTATGGCGCGGTTCCTGTCACAGCGCCGCTCTCGGCCGAAGAGGTCGCCGAGGCCTATGTGCGGAATACAGGCGCTGTCATCGCGCGGCTCTTCAGGCAGCAGAACCTCGATCCTATCGCCGTCCCCGGCGTGCTGGTGGCCGGCCACGCTCCCTTTGCCTGGGGCAACACTGTGGCCGAGGCCGTCGAGCACGCCGACGTTCTCGAGTACATTGCGCGGCTGGCCTTCCGCAGCGTTCTGCTCGGCGCGCCCGAAGCCGGCATTCCACACTACGTGAGGGAGCACCACTACATGCGTAAGCACGGCCCCGGAGCTACATACGGTCAGCGGTGAACATGGATGCAGCCTCCCGCCACCCGCAGCCCGTGTTGTAGAGAGCTGAAGGCAGAAACCGGTTCATTCGCAGTGGCGGCAAGATCTGTTGGCTCAATTCGCGAAGCCGTCTGCCATGGAACAGAAAATAAAGTATTCGAGATGAATGATATACATTTTTTCATATATCCATTTTCTTTTTTGTAGGGGAGTTGCGTGATTCCTGAATCCTTTCAGGTGATGCATCACACAACCGCGTGAGATTTTTCGGAACTCCAAGTCCATATCTTGCGTAGTATCAAGCGATTGGTCTTCTACACACCGGCCTGAGACAACCATCTTCCGCGTGGCAACTCACGTGCTAGGATTCACCTTGTAGGACTTCTCCCTCTATGGACAAAAGCCTCCTCAATCGCGTACAGGCTACGCTGCTGGCTCTGGCGACCGCGGCTTTGTTCATGCTTGCTGTCTTCAATCTCCTTCAGGAACGGGAGTTTCAGCAGCCCACCGATGGCGTGTGGTGGCACGAGGCGAAAGGGGGGCTGGTGGCCGACCGTGTGCTGCCGGATTCGCCCGGTCAGCACGCCTTTATTCAGGTCCACGATCTTTTGACAGCAGTCAACGATCTTCCCGTCACCACGGTCGCCGATCTTGATCGCGCCCTTTACCGCGCCGGCAGTTACGTTCAGCTCCACTACAGCATCACCCGCGACGGCATTCCCATTGACACGCCGGTGCAGGTGATCCCGGTGCCCGCCGATCACAGTCTGCAACTCGGTCTGCGTGTCATCGGTCTCATCTATCTGGTCATCGGCTTCTACGTTCTCTTTCGGCGCTGGGGCGCGCCCCGCTCCAGGCATTTTTATCTCTTCTGCCTGGTTTCATTTGCGCTCTACGCGCTCAAGTACACGACCAAGCTCGATCTGCTCGACTGGACAGTCTTCTGGACCAACGTCGCTGCCGAGGCTCTGCAGCCGGCGCTCTTTCTCCACTTTGCCCTCAGCTTCCCCGAGGAGCGCTTCAAAAACGCGCGGCGTCGCTGGCTGCTGCCGCTGGTCTATGCGCCGGGCGCCTGTGTGCTGGCGTTGTGGCTCTGGTCGATCAACACGCGCGAGGCTACAAAGCTGCTTCTCGACCGTCTCAACCAGATCGCGACCGGCTACGACGCGCTGTTCTACATCCTGGCCGCGCTGCTCTTTCTGCGCAGCTACAGGCGCGCCTCGACGCCGCTTCTGCGCCAGCAGTTGAAGTGGGTCACGCGCGGGACTCTGCTGGCGGTGTTGCCGTTCACGCTCTTTTACGCGGTTCCGTACCTGCTCCAGCTCAACCCTCCGCGCCTGCTGATGAACTTGGCCGGTCTCTCGCTGGTTTTTCTGCCGCTCACCTTTGCCTGGGCCATCGTGCGCTACCGCCTGATGGATACCGACCTGATCTTCAAGCGCGGCGTTGCTTACACGCTGGCCACCACGCTGCTGCTCGGCGGCTACTTCGGCGCCGTCGCGCTCATCTCGGTTCTGGCGCACAACGCCATGCCGCAGGCGGTTCGCCAATGGGGTCTGATCCTCGCCATTGTGATTACGGCAGCGGTCTTCGATCCGCTCAAGCGCCGCATCCAGGGCTGGGTCGATCGCGCCTTTGACCGTCATCGTTACGATTACCGCAGGGCGCTGGTCGAGTTCGGTCGCGGCCTGAGTTCGGAAACCGACCTGCAGGCGCTGCTGAACGCCATTGTCGAGCAGTTGCCGCGCACGCTCCTGGTTGCCCGCGTGGCCATCTTCCTGGCCGGCGATTCGGGTGAACTCCGTCTCGCCGCATCGCATGGGCTTCCTGAAGAACTCCGCCCCGAGGGTGAAAGTGCAAAACGCCTCGATCTCGGGTTTCTTCACTTCGACGGCGCACCCGATCACTCGCACATCTTCTTTGAAAACGCTCAGCAGGTCTTGCACCTGCCTTCCTCCCAACAGAGCGCCGCGGCTCTCCTCGATCTCAACTACTATCTCCCCTGCCGCATCGCCGCATCTCCTTCCGGCCAAAACGGCGGAGCTTCTTCCCGCGCTGCCGGTTTCGACGGCGCGCTGCAGCCGCAGGGGGGCGGCGGCCGCACGATCGCCGTGATCGGTCTCGGCCGCACCCTGGGCGGCGACTTCCTCTCGAGCGAAGATGTGGAACTGCTGGAATCGCTCGCCAGCTACATCGGCATCGCCCTGCAAAACGCCAGCCTTTACGCGCGCCTTGAAGAAAAGATCGTCGAGTTCGAGCGCCTGAAAGAGTTCAACGAAAATATCGTCGAGTCCATCAATGTAGGCATCTTCGCCATCGACCTTGGCGACCGCATCGAGAGCTGGAATGCGCAGATGGAGGCCATGTACGCGCTCAGTCGCGCCGAGGCCATCGGCCAGACGCTTGGCGCCGTATTTCCGCTGGAATTCATTGACGCGCTGGAGGGCTTCCGCGGCGAAGCAGGCGTGCACCATCTCTACAAGTTCCCCTTGACCACGCGCGCCGGCGAGCAGCGCACCGCCAACATCGCCGTTGCTCCGCTGCTTTCGCGCGACTTCGTCCCCGTGGGCCGCATCGTTCTCGTCGACGACATTACGGAGCGCGTGGCGCTCGAAAATCAACTGGCGCAGGCCGACAAGCTCAGCTCCATTGGCCTGCTGGCCGCGGGCGTGGCGCACGAAATCAATACTCCGCTGGCTGTCATCTCCTCCTATGCGCAGATGCTGTCCAAGCAGTTGCGCTCCGATGCCAGGCTGGGACCGGTGCTCGACAAGATCACGCAGCAGAGCTTCCGCGCCGCGGAGATCGCCAACGGCCTGCTCAACTTCTCGCGCACCTCCACCACGGAGTTCCGCTCGACCGACCTCAATCAGGTCATCCGCGAGACGCTCTCCCTGCTCGAACACCAGTTCAAAACGGCGCAGATTCTCGTCGATCTGGATCTTGCCGAGGAGCTTCCGCCCATCAACGGCAACCCCGGAAAACTACAGCAGGTTTTTCTCAATCTGCTGCTCAATGCCAAGGACGCCATGCCCGGCGGCGGACGCCTGCGCGTGGCCACGCTTGCGAACGGCCACGTGGAGGCTCTGGTCTCCGACTCCGGCTCCGGCATCGCGCCCGAGCACCTCAAGCGCATCTACGATCCCTTCTTCACCACCAAGAACATGCTTGGCGAAAGGCGTGGCACCGGCCTGGGCCTCGCTGTCAGCTACGGCATTATTCAGGAGCACGCCGGAAAGATTCACGTGGAAAGCGCGATAGGCGCCGGTACGACCTTTCATCTTGAGTTTCCCTTGTTGAGGAATTCTGTTCATGCTTAAAGGCACCGAGGAAGCACTGACATTGAACGCAACCGATTCCGCAGCCGACATCAACGGCAATTCTCCCGCGGCCTCCATCCTGGTCGTCGACGACGAGGCCGGCATTCGCGAATCGCTGGAGGCGCTTCTCGGTTTTGAGAACTACGTGGTCAGGACCGCCGCCAACGGCGAGGAGGGACTGAACCTCATCGATCACGAGAGCTTCGATCTCGTCCTGCTCGATCTGGCGCTGCCTGGCCAAAGCGGTCTCGAGCTGCTGCCGCAGTTCAAGGAGCGCCGGCCCGACCTGCCGATCATCATGATCACGGCCTACGGCACGGTGGAAAACGTGGTGGAGGCCATTCGCGCGGGCGCGGAAAACTTCATTCAGAAGCCCTGGGACAACGAAAAGCTGCTGGCCGACATCCGCTCGGCCATCGCCCGTCATCGCGCCGAGGAAGAGAACATCCAGCTCAAGCGCACCCTCAAGCAGCGTTACAACTTCGCCAACATCGTAGGCAAAAGCGAGCCCATGCTGCGCATCTTCGATCTGGTGGCCCAGGTTGCGCCCAGCCGCTCCACCGTGTTGATTCAAGGCGAAAGCGGCACCGGCAAGGAGATCATCGCCAAGGCCATCCACGCCAACTCGCCGCGTCGCGACAAGCCATTCGTTCCCATCAATACCGGCGCCATGCCCTCGGAACTGCTCGAGTCCACGCTCTTCGGCCACGTGAAGGGCGCGTTCACATCGGCCGTCGCTTCCAAAAAGGGACTCTTCGAGGTGGCCAACGGCGGCACACTCTTCCTCGACGAGATCGCCACCATGGGCTTCGATACGCAGGCCAAGATCCTGCGCGTCCTGCAGGACAAGCGCTTTATGCACCTCGGCGGCATTCAGGAGATTCAGGTGGACGTACGCATCCTGGCCGCCACCAACGTTGACCTGCGCCAAGCCGTGCGCGACGGCAAGTTCCGCGAGGATCTTTTCTACCGGCTCAACGTCATCACCATCGATCTGCCGCCGCTGCGCTCCCGCCGCGAAGATATTCCGCTGCTCGCCCATCACTTCCTCGACTACTACGCAGGCGAAAACGGGCTTCCCCAGCGCAGGCTCTCGGCCGACGCCATGCGCGCCCTGCTCGACTACGACTGGCCCGGCAACGTGCGCGAGCTTGAGAACGCCATCGAGCGCGGCGTCGTGCTCTCGTCCGGCCCCGTCATCGGCGCGGATCTCCTGCCCGGCCATATCACCGGCCGCAGCTTCCAGGATGCGCTCCTCGAGCACAATCCCAACTCCTCGCTCTTCGACATCATCGAGGTCATCGAGCGCCGCATCATCGTCGAGAAGCTCGAACGCTGCAACTGGAACCAGACCGAAGCCGCTGAGCAGTTCCACATCCCGCTCTCCACGCTCAACCAGAAGATCAAGCGCCTCAATATCGAGATCCGCAAGAAGACAGGGAATAGGGAATAGGGACCGAGGGAACAAACGGTAGTGGACCGGGTAATTTTCAAGCGTGTTAGAATGACAATGGACTTGCGGAGGTGTCCAATTCTTATGAAGTGGCTTCGCAGTCCCAAAACACCCTGTTGAACAGCGGGGATAACCACAGGCCGGGTGCTAGAACAAGCTAGCTGGTGACTGACCCGCCAAAGGCCGTTAGGCTGTGGTATCGCGGCATGGCAAGGAAAAATGCTGGGATCTGTTAGATGATTCTGCGGAAAGAGCCGAGAGGTCAGGTCTCGGCTCTTTTGCTTTGTGCGTTCCTTACAAGGAACCAAAGAGAGATGCGCTAGATGCTGACCTCTGCGAACTGTAGACTGCAAACTGTGAACTGACCCCTGCCCCTGGTTTTATGAGCTTCTACCTTTTCAAATCCGAGCCTGATTCCTACTCCTTCGACGATCTGCTCCGCGACGGGGAAACCGTCTGGGACGGCGTCACCAATCCCGCCGCCGTCAAACACCTCCGCGAGATGAAGCCGGGAACGAAGTGGATCTTCTACCACACCGGCGACGAGCGCGCAGCCGTCGGCACCGGCACGGTCACCAGCGTCGACGCAACCGACCCCAAAGTTCCCATCGTGCGCGTCAAAGCCGGCAAGCGCCTGAAACACCCAACAACTCTGGACCAGATCAAGGCCGAGAAGCTCTTCAAAGACTCCCCGCTCGTGAAGATCGGCCGCTTGTCCGTCGTCCCGCTCAGCCAGGAGCAGTGGGACTGGCTTGTACAGTAAGGAAACAATGTGATAAGATTTCCTTGTTTCCTTGCGGAGTGCATATGCTGGCCAAATTGACCGTCAAAAACCAACTTACCCTGCCGAAAGCTGTAGCAACGCGCTTTAGCGGCGTGGAATACTTCGACGTCAGCACGGACGGAAGCTCCATCACGCTGCGCCCGTTGCAGCGCAGTGGGGCCGACGAGGTGCGGGAATATCTCGCCCAGCTAGGAATCACTGAGCAAGATGTGAAAGATGCCATTGCATGGGCGCGCTCGACTGAATGACCTCACCGCCGATTCCTCGTGTTGTCTTCGACACCAATACCGTCATTTCAGCCCTTGTGTTCACCTCCAGCCGCCTTGCGTGGCTGCGTTTGCACTGGCGTGATGGCAGATGCATTCCGCTCGCCTCCCGGGCAACCGCTAAGGAACTCATCCGCGTTCTCGCCTATTCAAAATTCATGCTTTCTGCGGAACGTTGCCTGGAGTTGCAGAGTGATTACTTCCCCTATTGCGCAAACATCAACCCTTCGGAGAGGTGCCCAATATCCTGCCGCGACCTGAAAGATCAACAATTCCTCGATCTGGCCCATTGTGGCAAAGCCGATCTACTTGTGACAGGCGACGAGGATTTGCTCGCGCTGGCCGGACAGACGGTGTTTGTGATCGAAACGCCAGAGGAGTATCGGCGAAGGGTTTTCGGCGCAAGTATTTGACGGTCCTTGCCGCCATCGCCGAAGCCAATGGGTGCGTTCTCGTTACCGATAACGAAAAGCACTTCGCCGGGCTGAAGTTCATCAATCCCGTGCGAACAGAAAAGTAAGTTTCGTGGCTTCTCTGGCCTCAAAGGCAGGTCTGGGCACCCGACGGTTGACTTCATAATGTGTTGGCTTGCTTCGTTCTTTTCTGATCTCACCTACAGTGCCAGAATTCTCTACACGCTGCAATGACCGTGATGGAAACCCAAAATGCCACAAATGCAAGCGAGAGAATAGTCATCATCTGAGTAACCGAGGGCTTCAGGAGTACCATCCGGTCGTATACGCGGTGAATTCTTCCGCGCTTTCGGAAGTTAAGGCTCTCTTTGACGTCTTCTTGAACCGCTCCCAGGATGCCGAAAACAAGTTCATGTTTGGATGCAGTTGTTCCTCGGTTAAACGAAGTCTGTGCTCCCAACGGCTTTGCCAGAACTTACTGCCGAGGTTGACAAAGAACCATAGCATCCCGACGACCACCCCAAAGACTGCGAGCGGCAGAGCATAATGGTGGCCGTGAAGCGAAAAGAAACCTACTGCAATGGCGGTGCTCAATACCAGAAAATAGTTTGATCGCTGCCAAAACAGGGTTATCTCCAGGTTTCGTGTCTCCCTTGCGACTCGATACGCCTCAAGGCTAATCCTGTCGTTCTGATCCTTGCACATCGTGCCTCCTGCTAGTGTCCATCCATTTCTGACGCCTGCCCCATGTCCGCTACTTTCTGTCTTTCCCCAGCCACGCCTTCGTATTCAGCAACTGCCGCTGATCGAGCGCCCACACCTTGCCTGTCAGCGCGTCCGGCGCGCGGCCTTCGCGGGCCGACCTTTCGAATTCGCTCGCCATGGCCTGCATCTTGGCGTCAAAGTCGTCGACAAAGTTCAGCGCCAGCGCCTCGGGAATCATGGGCAGTTTGGGCGAGCCGAATTCGAGTTTGCCGTGATGCGACAGGATCATGTGCAGCACCAGCGTACGCAGGCGGTCGGGAAATCCCGGCAGCCCGGCAATCGTCTTCTCGACCAGGTCCACGCCCATCTGGATATGGCCCAGCAGCACGCCCTCGATGGTGTAGTCGAAGCCCGTCTCCCATTTGAGCTCGCGGATCTTCCCGACGTCGTGCAGAATCACGCCGGTCACCAGCAGATCGCGATCGAGCAGCGGATAGTGCGCCGCCACGCGTTCTGCCAAGCCCAGCAGGCTGATCACATGCTCCAGCAGGCCGCCCAGCCACGCATGGTGGAGCTGCCTCGCCGCCGGCGCCTCGCGATAGGCCTGAGCAAGCGCCGGGTCGCCAAGCAGCGTCTCCAACAGCCGCTTCAGATCGGGATTCGCGAGGCTCGCGACCGTTGCCTGGAGCTGGCGCCACAACTCGTCCACATCGCGGGTCGTAGCCGGCAGCATGTCGAGTCTGTCGGCCTCGCCCGGCTGCGCCTTGCGCATCTGCTCCACCTTGAGCTGCACACGATCCTCGTAGCGCGATACGCCGCCCCGCACCTTCACCATATCGCCGGCCTCGAAGTCCTTCGCGATGCGCGGATCGCCCAGATCCCACACGCGCGCCTCGATCTGCCCGGTCTTGTCGCCGAGCGCCAGGTTCCAGTAAGGCTTGTTCTGTTTGGTGGTCCGCTGCTGCTTGTTCAGAACCAGGAAGAAGCCGTCGAAGAGCCGCCCTTCATCGAAGCCGACGAGATCGGAAACATAAATATCTTTCATCCTGCCGAGAAGATTAACGCAAATGACCCGGTTGGCCCAAAATCGCGAACGGGGAGTACTCCGCGAGGCACGGCAAAAATGCCGCGGGCCCGGGAGAAACTCCCGAGCCCGCATGTGGAAACCGGCTGTTGGCGATGGCTACTGTTGTGGTTGTTCCGTAGCCTGACCAGGCGCCGGAGCTCCCGCCACCGGCGGAATCGGCGTCGGCTGCTGCACCGGGGCATGGTTCTTTTGCTTCTTCTGCGACATGCGCGTCTTCTCTGCCGTTCTCTGGGACGCGCTCTTCTTCTTTTGGGCAGTGGCTCCGTTCAGGCCCAAAGGCGCCGACTGGATCTCCCGGTCCGAAACCTCAGCCGCGTCGGGCGCGGCCGGCTCAAAGGCGTTGTTCGTCGCACCGTGCTGCTTTTGCTTTTTGGTTCGCGCGCGCTCGCTGAAGCGCGTCTTCGTTGTGGGTGCCTGCGGTTCCAACGGATTGGACGGCAGATTCTCGGCGCTCTCGGCGGAGTTCTGCGCCGGCAGCGCGCCAGCATCTTCCGTGGAAGAGTTGTAGGTCGCAGTTGGCAGGGTCTCGCGCGGCGCCTGGCCATAGCGAATCTTCTCCCGCTTGCCCGGCTTCTCCGTGCCCTGTTCGTCCTTCTTGTTTTTCTTGCTCTTCTTGGCCTTCTTGTCTTGCGCCTGCGTTGTGTCTTCGCTCACCGCGCCCGATTTCAGCCGGAAGGAGTGCGTGCTCTCGCGGAAGCGTGTTCTCTCCACCTTGGCCTTCTTTTTGGGCGACGGCGGCACGTAGGCGCTGAAGGCGATGCTCGAATGCAGCTCGGCGTAGGTCGCGCCGGTATCGGCGTAGCCCTGCCTGATCTGGATGAACGCCTCGTCTCGCATCCTGTTCAGATAGGAGCGAATTGCCGGCTCCATCTTGCTCATGTAGTAGGCCTGCTCCACATCCTGCTCCACGTCTTTGAAGGGCCGCGGCCCGCCCAGCGTGTGATCGTCCACCCGCAGAATGATGTAGCCTTGCCGCGTCAGGATGGGATCGGTGTACTGTCCGGAGTTGAGAGCAAAAACCTTGTCTTCGATGACCTTGCCCAGTTGCCCGCGCTGGTACTGCCCCAGATCGCCGCCTTCGGCCGCCGTTGGGCCGTTGCTGAAGCTGCGCGCCAGTTGGGCAAAGTTTCCGCCGGCATGTAGCCTGGCCTCGATGTCCATAGCCTTTGCCTTGGCGGCCGCCACCTTCGCGGGATCGTCGCTGTTGCCCGTGGAGACCAGAATCTCGCTCAGCCGTACGCTCTCCGGCTGCGTATAGTCCTGCCTGTGGGCCTCGTAGTAGCGTTCCACCTCGCCGGGGGTCATATTGATGTGCGCGCCAACCTCCTGCCGCATCACGTCCTGCGTGATGATCTGATTGCGGATGTTGGCCTTGAAATCCTCAAAGGAAACGCCCTGTTTCTCCGCCTCCTGCTGCAATGCCTCGATCGAGTCCAGATGGTATTGCTTGCGGATCTCGTCCAGTCGCTTGATCAGATCCGTCTCACCCGTGATCCCCATCTCTTTCCCTTTGGAGAGCCAGAGTTGCTGGTCGATCAGGTTGCGCAGCAGATCCCTGCGCGCGTCTGCCATCTGTTGCATCGATTCGCCGCGCTGACGGCCTTCCTGGTCGAGGTCGTCCATGGCGCGGTCATAGTCCGATTTGGTGATGATCTGGTCATTGACGCGCGCAATGATGTCCTCTACCACGCTGCCGCCGTAGGGACTGGCCGGCCCATTGGCTTGGGCGCGCGCCACGCTGCCTGTTGCCATCGCTGTTACGCCTACCACGAGGGCCGCGCCAATGCTAAGGAATTTCAATCTCGTCCTGCCGGCAGCCGGCCGGGCGGCTGGCTCGTGATTCTCCGCCACTGTTTCCATCCTCTGTGACCGCGTGATTCGGAGATGCAAAAAACCTCGTGCCGTCTTCATTGCCATCATTCGTTCCTGTCTCCATACTTGTCCCGTTCGATTGGACAACCGACCGGATTCGCGGTCTTCCTGATAGACGCCATTGTAAATGCCAAGGCAGCAGGAGCGCGATTTTCCCTGGCCGGCCGATCCGCGCGGCATGAAGGGAATGTCTCCGGATTGCCTTCACGGCGCAGGGGGAAGCCGCATACCTGCATGGAATCCAGGCAGCCCGATCTTCTGGGAGCCAGACCTTCGTTGATTTTGTTCAGCTTACGGCGCTGCTTGAACCGGGCCGGATCGATAAGTGTCGATGCCCCGGTCCGGCAATGCGTATCTCGCCTCCAGCGGCGCAATCCTTCACCCGCTATACTGGTTTTTCGGGAACCCGCAGGAAAACGCAGCAAACAAGGCTGTCGGAGCCGCCGGCCGCCAGGAAAAGGAACGTATGACTGTCAAAGTCACTGTTGCCGATGTCGAACGCGTTGCGGAACTGGCGCATCTCAAGCTCGCGCCCGAAGAGATTGAGCCGATGCAGCGCGACCTGAACGCCATTCTCGACTATGTGGCTGAGTTGAATGAGGTCGACACCACGGGCATCGAACCACTGGCGCAGGCAAGCGAGTTGATGGCCCAGGAGGGAAACGCCGAACGTTCCGGGTTGCGCGCCGATTGCCTGGAGGCTTCGTTGCCGCGCTCGACCGTCATGGCTCAGGCGCCGGAGACTGACGGCGCGTTCTTCAAGGTTCCGAAAGTGATTGAAAGATAGGTTTCAGAGGCCAGAAGTCAGGGAATAGGGAACAGAAAACGAGGGACGTTCTTGCCGAGCGAAGGGAAAAGCGCCGAAAACTACGTCGAGAAACCGAAGACACTCGCTGTGTTGCGCGAGGAGATCTCTTCGGGCCGCGTGAAGGCCGCGGATCTTGCCGCCAGCTACTACGCACGTATCGAAGAGAAGAATCCGCGCCTCAATGCCTACCTCAGTCTCACCAGGGAGCGCGCATTCGCGCAGGCCGCGCGCATCGACGATTTGGCGGCGAAGGGCGATCCGCTGCCACCGCTGGCCGGCATCCCCACGGGGATTAAGGACGTGCTTGTGATGCGGGGCGCGCCTGCGACGGCCGGGTCAAAAATCCTTCAAGGTTACGAGCCTCCTTACGACTGCACGGCCGTTGCCCGGCTGGAAGCCGCAGGCGCGGTGCTGCTGGGCAAGCTCAACTGCGACGAGTTCGCCATGGGCTCGTCAAACGAGAATTCAGCCTATGGCCCGGTGCGCAATCCCGTCGATCCGGATCGCGTGCCGGGGGGATCGAGCGGCGGCTCGGCCGCGGCCGTAGCGGCAAATCTCGCGGTTGCCACCCTCGGCTCGGACACCGGCGGGTCCATTCGCCAGCCCGCGAGCTTTTGCGGCGTGGTGGGCGTGCTGCCGACCTGGGGCCGCGTCTCGCGCTACGGCCTGATCGCCTACGCCTCCTCGCTCGATCGCATCGGCCCCTTCGCCGCGAACGTGCGCGATGCTGCGACCCTGCTCGGAGTCATCGCCGGCCACGATCCCAAGGACGCGACCTGCTCCGCGGCGCCCGTTGAAGACTACGCCGCCGAAAGCGACAAACCCGCGGCAGGCCTGCGCATCGGTGTCCCGGCCGAGTATTTTGGCGAGGGCCTTGATCCCGAAGTGAGGGCGGCGATTGAAAAGGGAATTGCCGCGCTCGAAGCTGCCGGCTGCGCCATCAGGCCTGTTTCGCTGCCGCATACGAAGTACGCCGTGCCCACCTACTACCTGATTGCCACGGCCGAGGCCAGCGCCAATCTGGCCCGCTTCGACGGCGTGCGCTACGGCTACCGCTCACCGCGTTCGGCCACGCTCTCCGAAATGTATTCGCGCTCGCGCGACGAGGGGTTTGGCGCCGAAGTCAAGCGCCGCATTCTGCTCGGTACCTACGCGCTCTCAGCCGGCTACTATGACGCCTACTACCTCAAGGCCCAGCAG
>JABEBX010018076.1_pt1 | contig 15488 bp, 14 predicted proteins | sample 7245971 | NCBI WGS metagenome assembly JABEBX01 (sample SAMN14506365, study PRJNA622280) | hot springs metagenome | biome: hot spring [ENVO:00000051]|acidic hot spring [ENVO:00002120]; feature: spring [ENVO:00000027]|sediment [ENVO:00002007]; material: sediment environment [ENVO:01001048]... | reverse complement strand
CGCAAGTTGGTGACCGGACGTTCGTTGACCAACCCTGCAAACACCTGGTAATCCTCATAGCGTCCGGATTTGACGGCTGTTTGCAGGCTCTGGACGACATCGGGATGGTAGGCATGATACTCACCGCCATTTACATATTTCAGTAATCCACCCACGGGCAGGGTTTTTCTGGGAATGTAGGCATCGCGCACCTGCTGGCGGATATCGGCTTCAAGCAGTTCAAAGCTGGCCCCGGCAATCCGGCTGACAGTACCCTTGAAGCAACGCTCCACCACCAGTTCATCCAGACCCAGGGCTTCAAAAAGCTGGGTACTGCGATAGGAGGCGAGGGTGGATATGCCCATTTTCGAGAGGATTTTGTAGAGCCCCTTGTCGATGCCCTTGCGATAATTTTCCAGAGCCTTGACCAGAGTCAGGGGCTGACTGAAGGCGTGTCGTTCGCTGAGGCTGCGGACAATGGCATAGCTGAGGTAAGGATAGACGGCCGTCGCACCATAGCCAATCAGGGTGGCAAACTGATGGGGATCGCGGGCATGCGCCGTGGCTACGACAATGTTGGCTCGGGTCCGTAGGCCCGCATCAATGAGTGCATGATGAACAGCCCCTACTGCCATGAGCGCCGGAATGTAAAGGCGATCACGCTCCAGGGCATGATCGGACAGCACCAGAATGACGGCACCATGGCGGACAGCGGTAATTACTTCTTCACAGAGCGCTTCAATGGCCCCACCCAGGTTGCTGTCTGTGGCAGAATAGCAGAGGCTGAAAGTCTGGCTGCGAAAGGCCGGTTCTTCACGACTGGTCAAAGCGACAAAAGTACTGTCGGAAAGAATGGGTGAATGAATTTCGATGCGGCGGGCATATTCGGGACGCTCTGCGAACAGATTGCTTTCGCTGCCAATCACCGTATTCAGGGACATTACCAGGGCTTCACGCAGGGGATCAATGGGGGGATTGGTGACCTGCGCAAACTGCTGCCGGAAATAATCGGCAATGTGGCGTTTCTGTCCGGAAAGTACCGCCATGGGGGTGTCGTCGCCCATGGAGCCCACCGCTTCCTGAGCGCCTTCGGCGAGAATGCGGATGACCTGATCTTCTTCCTCAAAACTGACGCCAAAGGCCTTTTCGCTGAGCAGCAGGTCGGTAACGGGCAGGGCCGGGGTCAGATCATGGTCATCGCGATGCAGATGCTCCGCATATTCATCCAGCCATTCCCGATAGGGATGACTGTTCATGATTTCGGTATCGATGCTTTCCGAGTCGAGGAAGCGTCCGCTCGCCATATCCACCGCGACCAGCTGGCCGGGCCCGACCCGCCCCTGCACGGCAATATCCTGATGCTGGTAGTCGAAAACGCCTACTTCCGAAGCAATGTTGATGATGCGGTCTTTGGTGATGACATAACGCGCGGGCCGCAAACCATTGCGATCCAAAGCGCAGGCGGCGATGCGGCCGGTGTTCAGAACCAGACCGGCGGGGCCATCCCAGGCTTCCATGCGCATGGAGTGATATTCATAAAAAGCCCGCAGAGCCGGTTCCATATGCGGAACATTGTGCCAGGCCGGGGGCACCAGCAGGCGGATGGCCTTGAAGAAATCCATGCCGCCCTGCACCAGCAGCTCCAGCATGTTGTCGAGACTGAAGGAATCACTGCCACCGCCTACGGCCGGAAGGACCTCAGCCATGGGCAGCAGGTCACTGTGCAATTGCGCTTCCCGGGCCTTGGCCCAGAGTCGATTACCCTGCACCGTATTCAGTTCGCCATTATGGGCGAGAATGCGGAAAGGCTGGCAAAGGCGCCACTCCGGCCAGGTGTTGGTGGAAAAGCGCTGATGATAGGTGACCAGTGCCGAGCTGAAGCGCGCGTCGCGCAGGTCGGGATAAAATACTGGAAGATTTTCCGGAAGGACCAGGCCTTTATAGCCGATTACCTGAGAAGAACAGGTGACGGCAAAAAATTGCGGGTCTGCGACGAAACGCTTTTCTACCCGGCGACGCAGGCGATACAACAGCCGCTCATGCGTATCCACGTCCTGATCTTCGGGCAGGCCGACAAATACCTGCCAGACGGCTGGCAAGCTGCTCAGGGCTTCTTCTCCGCAAGCCGAGTTGTCGGTCGGTACCTGCCGCCAGGCAACACTGCTCAGGCCGAGATCCCGGGCTTCTGCATCCAATGCATCACGGATGGTCTGGGCAAGGGTAGCGTCCCGGGGCAGAAAAAACTGACCCACACCAAAATGTTCAGGAAGCTTAATCCCCATTTCCGCCGCAACGCTGTGGAAGAACGCGCGCGGCATCTGGACCAGCAGGCCGCAGCCGTCGCCACTTTTACCATCAGCGGCTACTGCACCGCGATGCGTCAGGCGGGCCAGTGAGGCAATGGCCGTGGCGACAATAGCATGGCTGGCCTGATTATCCATCTGGGCAATCAGCCCGAAGCCGCAGGAATCTCTTTCAAAGTCTGGGGAGTATAAGCTTTGCGTCATTAGGTCACCTGGTCCGTTCCGTCACCCTGTCGCTGAACTGCAAAGCAGGGCTGGACATTATAGCGGGCTTATGGACGAGCTCCAAGAGGCGCAGGAGGGCCGATTGTCAGGCCTCCCCGTGGGGATCAAAGAGCCGGTCATATTCAGCAATGGCAAAACGGTCGGTCATGCCGGCAATGTAATCAGCGACTATGCGGGCCTTGCTTTTGTCCTGCTGATCCGTGGCCTGAATGCGTGCCTGATACTTTAAGGGAAGCAGGCGGGGATCTTCGCGCAGGGTGTGAAAAAGACGGCGCACCAGGCGTTTGGCTTTTTCCGCCTGCCGGTGAACCCGGGGGTGCCGATACATGCGATGAAACAGAAAGCTTTTCAGCGACTTGATTTGGCCAGCGATTTCCGGGCTGTGAGCCGCCAGTGGCCGGGTACTGGCCCGGACCTCGGCAATGCTGGTGATATGATTACTCTGGATACGCTGTCGCGTTTCCGCAACCAGGTCATTAATCAGCAGATTGATCAGGCGCCTGCCGGTTTCGTGACGGAGAATGGTTTTGGAAGCCTCCGGATACCGATCCTGTACTTCGGCATAGATCGAGCCGTACAAACTGTTGCTGCACAGTTCCTGCAAATCCAGCAGGCCCGCGCGCAGGCCGTCGTCAATATCGTGATTATTGTAGGCGATTTCATCGGCCAGATTGGTGATTTGCGCTTCCAGGGAAGGTTGGGTACCGCGCAGAAAACGCTCGCCCACATCGCCCAGATCGGCGGCTTTGCTTTTGGCGCAATGTTTGAGAATGCCTTCACGGGTCTCAAAACTCAGGTTCAGACCGGGAAAATCTCCATAACGGACTTCAAGACGGTCCACAATCCGCAGCGACTGAATATTTGGGCCAGGGCGATGGCTTCTACCAGATCTTCATCGAGTCCCAGCTGCCGGGCAATGGCACGCCCAACCTGCGCGACTTCAAGGGTGTGGGTGAGGCGGGTACGATACAAATCTCCCTCATGATTGACGAACACCTGGGTTTTATACTCCAGACGGCGAAAAGCGCTGGAATGAATGACCCGGTCGCGGTCGCGCTGAAAGGGGCTGCGGCTTTCCGGAGGCGTTTCGGGATGTTTGCGGCCCAGGCTGCTTTCGGCACGGGCGGCGTAGGGGGCCAGCATCCCCTGAAAAACGCTGCCTTGATTATTCTGCACGACCGGCATGCTCCTCGCTGGGCGGGGATTGTTCCGACTCGTCGATGACCCGCTGCATGGTTTCGGCCAGCAATGGCAGGCGGGCGGCAAAAAGCGCATAGGCCGCATCTGCATATTCGCGGATTTCATACTGGGCATCTTTTACCGCCTTCCTTGGGTGCCAGTTCGCCGGATTCGCGGGCCTGATCAATACGTGTGCAGGCAGCGCTGTACTGGGTTTCATACCACCGGAAAAGTTGACCCATCAGGGCTTCGTATTCGGACATCACCGTATCGTCCAAAACGGCATAACCATCTACCGTGCGTGCCGACTCATCAGGAATATAGGCAACAGAGATGGGCTTGCGGTAACGCATGGAAAATTCATTCCAGCTGGAAACCCGGTGTTTGACCCATTGGCGGAGCACAAAAATGGGCGCAATAAAGCGAAAACGGAAGTAGATGGTTTCAAAGGGGGTGCCATGTTGATCGCGGAGCAACTGGTAGAGCAGATTGCGATCGCGCTCGTTAAAGTCATGACCATTTTTCAGGCGTTGATTGGTCGTACTGATGCGGGCGGTATTGATGATGGTGGCTTCATCTCCCCAGCTTTCCTCCAGCTCGATGAAGCCAAAATTACCAATGCGCCGGGTTCCCCCGGGATTGAGAGCCATGCGCTGTGTCATTTCTGCCTGCAATTCTGCAGTGGCCTTGTTGATTTCGTTCATGCACTACGCTCCATAAAAGCCTGCAGGGTCTGGATAATGGCCGCAGGCGGCACATCGCCGGTAATCAGGGCGTTGCCAATGCTATTGAGAAGAATGAAGCGGATTTGACCGCCTTCCGCTTTTTTATCGACTTTCATGAAATCCAGATAGACGGAAGTTTCCAGGCGTGGGGCCAGAGTAGGGGCCAAAAGTGTGACCAAAATTCAAAATGGCGCGCAGCCCCCCTTCCAGCTCGTCCCTGGCGACCACATCCGCCTTGTCCCGGCACGAGGTTTTGATGATTTTTGCCAGGACCTCGGTGTCGCGGGCGAGCACGGCATCCAGGTTGTCTTCCAGCCAGGAAAAAAACCCGGGATCGTTAATCAGCCCATACTTGATCACTTCAGCAAGGCCTGAACGAAACTCCCGTTCTGGCAGGCTGTCGAGGGTGTCTGTATCGACAATGACCGTACGGGGCTGATAAAAAGCGCCGATCATGTTTTTACCCAGGGGATGATTGACGCCGGTTTTTCCGCCCACGGAAGAATCCACCATGGCCAGCAGGGTGGTGGGAATTTGCACACAGGCCACGCCGCGTTGATAAACGGCGGCAGCAAAGCCGGTGATATCACCCACTACCCCACCGCCCAGCGCGCAAAGTGTACAGTCGCGACCATAACCGGCGCTGAGCAGATGCCCGGCGATGAGCTGGATATTGTCGAGGGACTTGCTTTCTTCCCCCGCTGGCAGGGTGATGACCAGTGAATCCTTGTTCAGGGCCTTCAGGGTGTTTTGCAGGGCCTGCAGATAAAGTGGCGCGACATTCGTGTCGGTAATGATGGCGACCGGTCCCTTACTCAAAACCGGAGCGAAGAAGGTTGTGTCGCCGATAATGCCGCTGCCAATATGAATGGAGTAGCTGCGCTGACCAAGTTCTACACGAAGACTTTGCATATAATCTGAGCTCTTGTGGGCGGGTTTACCCTTCCATTGTTGAGTTTCTTGGGCCTGCAGGCAAGAGGGGCGTCCTCATTTAACCTGTTTGTGTGTGTAAATACCTTAAAATTCGCCGTAATACCTGATCTGAGCGCAGGCCATCACCGCTCACCCGCCAATGGGCGGTCTGCTGGTAAAGGCTGCTTCTTTGCTGGGCGAGGCTGCGCAGACGACTTTCCAGGTCTGAAGTTTGCAGCAAAGGACGGTTACGGTCGTGGCGGACTCTTTTTAACTGTTCTTCTACGCTGACATCCAGATAAATTACCTGACCCTTGTGGCGCAGATGGGCGCGGTTGCGGGGATCGAGAATAGCACCGCCGCCAGTGGCAAGGACCATATCCTGATTGTGCTCAGCCAGATCGGCAATGACTTTCGCTTCGCGCTCGCGAAAGCCGGCTTCTCCCTCAATTTCAAAAATAGTGGGTATGTCCACGCCCGTTTGGGTGACGATCAGTTGGTCACTGTCAACGTAGGGAATACGTAAACGGGCGGCCAGAAGCCGCCCGATGGTCGATTTGCCCGAGCCCATCGGCCCGATCAGAATGACCGTTCCGGTCATTGTCCGAGATTGCTATCGCCGTCGGCACCCGCGAGGCCGTCCTGGGCGTCACCGCCCACAACTTTGGGGGTGATGAACACCAGTAATTCGGTTTTGGCGACGCTGTCAACGTTACTTTTGAAGAGCCAGCCCAGCAGCGGAATATCTTTCAATAGAGGTATACCTGTCTGGTTGTGATTGGTGGTGTCCGTATAAATACCGCCAATAACGATGGTCTGTCCATTGTTGACCAGCAGTTTGGTTTTGACTTCCTGAGTCTGGATGGGAATACCGGAAGGCAAGGCATTGGCGTAATTGGGCTGATTGTTTTTGGCGTCCACATCCAGGGTGATTTTGCCGTTGGGTGAAATATGCGGCGTCACATCCAGACTCAATTCGGCTTTTTTGAAGGAAACCGAAGTGGCGCCACTGCTGGTGGATTGCTGATAGGGGATTTCCTGACCCTGAGAAATGACTGCCTTTTCATTATCCTCAGTCATGACTTTCGGACTGGAGATGATTTTGGCGCGGTTATTCACCTGCAGGGCCTGCAATTGCAGGTTCAGAATGCGATTACCTGCAGCCGTTCCCAGGGCAAAGCCCAGAGAAGCTGGGCTAGCACTGGCCAAGGCCGTACCCGCATTGGAAGCAGCGAGATTGGCAAGAGCCGGTACGGTGAAGCCCGTGCCGGTCGTAGAACTGGAACTGCTGCCGCCCTGGATGGGATATGCACCACCCTGGGTTTCCGTTGTGCCCGTGGCTCCGGTTCCGGAAAGATTGACGACGCCACCTGCACCGTTGGAGGTATAGGTGCCACCCCAGTTGACGCCCAGAGAATGCGCCGCACTGGTGGTTATCTGGACAATGCGCGCCTCAATCAGGACTTGCGGTACGGGCTTGTCGATTTTGGCAATCAGTTTTTTGATATTTTCAATGTCTCGCGGGGTATCCCGGACCAGCAGGCTGTTGGTCCTCGTTACTACGGCCACGGAGCCGCGTGGGCCAAGCAGGGAGTTACCGATAATGCTGGATTTTGGCAGTCCAAGGGCGTTTGCCAGAGATTGTTGTTGATAGCTGCTCATCTGATCGTCAGGGGCACCAGGTTGCTTGTTCTGGTCAAAACCTTCCAGCAGTGAAGCAATACTCGAGGCCTTGGCGTACTTGATCTGAATGAGCTGGGTTTCCAAAGGTTCCAGCTTGCGCTTGCTGGCATCGGCTTTAAGTTCCGCCTCTTCCTGGCTGGTAATCTGGTTGGCGGGCGCCACCCAGAGGATATTGCCAATGTGTTTGACCGCCAATCCCTGAGATTCGAGAATGACCTTGAAAGCCTGTTCCCAGGGTTCATTTTTCAAACGGATGGAAAGGCTGCCCGTCACATTATTGGAAACCACAATATTCTGGTGGGTGAAGTCGGCAATAACCTGCAAGGCATCCCGTACGCTGATGTTCTGGAAATCCATGCTCAGACGGGCGCTATCCTTGGGATTCTCAACCGCACTTTCGGTCTTGGGATGCACATCAATCATGGTCTGCTGACCCAGTTGATAAGCCGAGTATTCATAGGGACCATGAATGGCAAATACCAGGCGGGTATTCCGGCCAATAGGATAACTATCCACAAACTGTACCGGAGTGCCGAACTGGGTCACCCCAAAGCGATGGGTGTAGCTGGCGGGTAAGGTCGTGTTTTTGAGTTCAACCACCAGTTTGCCATCTTCCCGGGTAACGTTCATTTCCGGTTGCGGTCCGGTGATGGATAAATCCAGAATACCGCCACCCTGTTTGCCGCGCTTGAAATTCAGGCCATTGACCTGAGTGCCGTAGGTCATGACCGGAGCAGGAGCTGCTGCGGGACTTGCCATGACAGTAGCAGGGCTGGATACCGCTGTTGCGCCTGAGGTCGCTGCCGGGGCAGGAGCTGCTGCAGGTGCGGTGCTGTCGACAAACGCCAGGCGATAACCGCCAACCGTAGGTTCTATCATGACTGCCTGGGGAGATTTCAGCAGCAGGTCCAGCCGGGCATTATGTCCCTCGTTTTCGGTCAGTACATTTTGTACTGCTCCGCTACCCATGACGGTGCCCACAGAGGGCAGAAAGTGCGCGTTGGTGAAATCGATTTGAACCCTATACCCGCCGTTAAGGGTATTGACATCATAGGCAGGGCGCGAATCACTATGAATGATGAAAGCGGTACCATGTTGATCCGGGCTGGGCGTGATGCTGCTGATAAGACTTTCCGCCCAGGCTGCCCCAGAGCTCAGGCTGAGTGCCGCAGCCAAAATGGCGCCGGTTAATGGACGCAGGCGCGGATGACGGCTACTGAGTGGAAGCTGGGCATTGTTGGCTGTGCGCATCTTTTTGTATTCCTCTGTATTCTTCGGGGTCAGGCTCGTCATGTTCAGTTACCACCCTGCATGTGTAAAACGGTCTGTTGTTTTTTGTAACCACCAAAAGCATTGGGTAAATATTGCTCAACAGTGACAGATTGTTTGCCCATCCTGTCGTCAATGCCCGTTATGCGTCCGTCATGTGTTCCGATGTAGCTACCCAATGTCGCGCGATATACTTTTGAGTCTGGAGCCGCAATGACGGCCCAGAGCTGTCCGTTAGCAGTACGCATGATGCCGCTGACGCTCAGGCTGGAAAGTGCATATTTCTCCAGGGGTTGAACAGGGCCATGAGAAGCCGGACGAGGGCCGGTATCTTCACTGGCGGCTTCCTTGCGCAGCAGCATTTCGGAAAAGCTGGTAAATGGATCACGATTGGCCGGGTTATTATAGGCAGTAGGCTGATAAGCCGGAGTTTTGGGCAAGGGCGTAATGTGATGGTTGGTTTTTGGTCCGTTGGCCACAAACTCCCGTAAATGACTTAAGTTATCGCTGTCCGAGCAGCCCGCCAGCAAAGTGATGGCGACGCTGAAAGCCAGAATATGACGGGTTTTTATATAGAAATTCGCTCGGATTGGTTTCATGGCTTACCCCCGGCCTGGTTATTATTGCTTTTGTCTCCGCTATCCAGATAACGATAAGTGGTTGCCGTACATTGCATGGTCAGCTGCTGGGCAGCAAGGGCCTTGGCGGCAGGTGTGCTACCGGTATCAGGAACCCGGGTAATATCAATCCCGCTGATAGTGACGATGCGGGGCATGGCAGCTACTGCTGCAGCAAAACGTCCGATGTCATTATAGGTACCAACCACTTTTAATTTCACCGGAATTTCAGCGTAAAAATTCTTGTTGATTTCACCAGTGGGTTGAAACAGCTCAAAATCCAGCCCCCGGCTGCGTCCTGCCAAAGTCACATCATCCAGGAGTGATGGAATCTGGGTCCGGTTTGGAAGCTGTTCCAGAAACTTCTGAAACCGCACATTCATTTCCTTGATTTGTGCTTGATAGGCCGGTAACGATGCCGCCAGTAGCTGCTTTTGCCTGATCTGGATTTTCAGGCTCTGTTCCTGAGTATGCAGCGCATCGTATTTGTCGTTTTCCGGGGAGATGAATTCAAACCAGACGACAATGCCCAAAATCACGATAATGATGGCAATGGCAATCAATTTGGTTTTTAGCGGCCAGCGGAGGACGTCATCCACCTGCAAATTACGAATTTCGTCGAAAGTCACGGCTGGGCCTCCTGTGTGCCCGTTGTCTGAGCGCTTTTATCGGCTGCGGTGGGTTTGCGGATGTTCATTTGTAAGGTGAACTGTCCAACCTCCTCGGAACCCAGTTTGGATTTGCTGATAATGTTTAACTGCGGTTCGGTAAATATTTTGGAGGCATCAATATTCCGCATAAAAGCGGCTACCTGATCATTATCTTCCGCATAACCATTCACGGTCATGGAATTTCCGGATTGCTGTAAATGGGTCAGAAAAACACCATTGGGGGTTTCTGCGGCCAGGGTATTGAAAACCTGTACTACCATATCCCGTTTATCCTGAAGATCGGTGATGATACCTTCTCTGGCGAGTAATTCATCCCGTTTTTTGCGGAGGTCGGCAATGGACGCGATTTTGCTGTCCAGTTGTGTGGTTACACCCTGCAGGTAATTGACTTTGGTCTGTTCACTGGCGACCCGGGCACTGAAAATGCTGTAAATTCCATAATAAAAAAGTGCTGCCAGCAAAAGAATGCCGAGGAGTGCGGCGGCCAGGAACTGGCTGCGTTTGGTGCGGCGCGCTTCGCGATAGGGAAGCAGGTTGATGCGAATCATGCCGAAATCCTCCGCAAAGCCAGACCACAGGCAACCGCCAGGGATGAGCGATCGGAGTCCATAAAACGCCTGCTGATTTGGGGTGAAATTTCCATGCCAGCAAAGGGATCGGGGACCAAGACCGGAAAACTGACCATTTGCCGTAACTGGTCGGCCAGTTGTGGAATTTTTGCACCTACTCCAAAAAGGTGGACGGCTGCTGTGGGTACGTCGGGCATGCTGGCCTGAAAAAAATCCAGAGAACGGAAAAGTTCCTGAGCCATATTGCGGGCAAAAGGCTGAAGCACTTCTTTTTCGTATTCTGGTGGGAGTCCGCCAAAACGCTCCATGCGCTGGGCGTCGTTACTGTCGAGATTATAGCGGCGCTGAATTTCTTCCAGTAGTCGGCTCAGACCAAAATTATGTTCCCGGGAATATACGGGATGTCCATCCTGAAAGACGTAAATGTTGGTGGTGATACTGCCGATTTCTACCAGAACAATGCCTTTGCCAGCTTGGTTAACGGTTTTGGTATTTGCTCCATTCAGATGCTCATGAAGTAACCACAGTGCAAACGGTTTGACATCGACAATCTGTGGCTTCAAGCCTGCCTCTTCGAGAACTGCTGCGCGATCTTCAATAGCTTCTTTTTTGCTGGCAACCAGCAAAACGTGATTGAAGCCTTTGCGCGTCTCATCTGGACCAAGAACAGAAAAATCAAAATTCACGGCATCAATACTGTAGGGGATGTATTGACTGCCTTCGTAGCGGATCTGGTCTTCGATCCCGACTTCGTCCAGATCAGCCGGCAGGGAAATGACTTTGACAATGGCGGTATTGGCGGGAAGGGCTGTAGCAACAGCCTTGGTACGAATGCGTGAACGTTCCAGAATAGTGCGCAGGGCGCGGGAAACGGCTTCAGTATCCAGAATATCCCGATCACTGACCGCTCCTGGCGGTAATGTCTCGGAATCAGCGTGCTCCACCCGGATTTTTCCACGGCTTTGGGCCAGCGAAACGAGCTTTACGGCATCAGAGCTGATATCCAGGCCCAGCAAAGGAGAACTTGGTATGCTTAGCACGTCTATTCCTTTTTTATGGTCTGACAAATGTTACAATCATTGCCTTGCAAATTAAGTTGATGAAACGTATGCATGGCTAGTATCTTTTTCGCAACTTGCGGTGGAAATTAGCAGCATTCCGGATTCTGTCAAGGCGCGAGACTACAAATAGTTACTCTTGTAGTGTCCGGTACGGCTATAAATCAGGCAAATAGCAGGAACCTTGATGACAGCAGAGCAACGAATATCGGATAGGCGCTGGATGAGCATGGCTCTGGATCTGGCGGCGCAGTCGGCTGCTGTCGGAGAGGTGCCGGTCGGTGCGGTGCTGGTGAACGAGGACGGAGTATTCATGGCGGGCGCCCACAATGCACCCATTGCCGAACACGATCCCAGCGCGCATGCAGAAATACGGGTGTTGCGTGCAGCAGCACGTCTGGCTGAGAATTATCGACTGACGGGATCCACGCTCTACGTCACTTTGGAACCCTGTGTCATGTGTGTAGGAGCCATGCTTCATGCCCGGGTCAGCCGGGTAGTTTACGGAGCGGCTGATCCCAAGGCGGGGGCGGTGGAAAGCCTTTATCATTTACTGGACGACTCGCGTTTTAATCATCGCATTATGGCGGAAGGTGGTCTGTTGGCAGAACAGTCAGCAATCTTATTGCGGGATTTTTTTCGGGTGCGGCGCGCCCAACAAAAGGGTAAAGCATGAAGCATTTCAGTGCGGAGTGGAAAATTCAACACGGTGGCCGGGGGCTGCATGAGCTGACGGAAAAGCTCCAGGATTGGCTCCAGAGCATAGGTGCCCGGGAGGGGCTGGTGAATGTGTTTGTTCCCCATACTTCGGCCAGTCTGATTATTCAGGAGAATGCTGATCCGGACGTGCAAAGGGATATTCTCGGGTATTTTGCCCGGCTGGTGCCCGATGATGATCCCCATTTTTATCATCGCAATGAAGGCCCGGATGATATGTCTGCGCATTTGCGTTGTGTATTGACCCAAAATAGTCTGGTCATACCGGTCAGGGAAGGCCGCGCAGCCCTTGGGGTCTGGCAGGGCGTTTTTTTATTTGAACATCGTACCCGCCCCCTGACCCGGCAGGTATTGCTCAGTTTTCAGGGCGCAACAGGAGAATTTTGAATGTCGAAATTTACAGATGTTTATCGGGGGATGCTGTGGGGTATCAAGGACTGGGCACGTTGGGACACTTTTGTGGAAACCCTGGACGCTCAGGCCGATGATGGCTGGTATGTGTATTTTGTCGGGGTGGATTATCCTGAACAGCCGGTGAAGGCTGAAGTGCTCCGGCAGCGTCTGGCGGCCATCAGTGCGCTGTTGCACCAGGATCATCGCGAAAAATACCTGGGTATTGTCTATGTGGATGATTTTGACCATCCACAACTCATTAAAATATATGATCCCAACAACCTCGGCGCATCTTGCGGCAGCAGTGGCAAACTGGTTCCGCCCGGCTGGATTTTGTCGCGCATGGCACCTGATGATCTCGGATCATTTATCGTCCCGGAAGGCCGCAAACGCTGGTGGCGAGAACTGACTCAAGCTTAAGCGGATTGGCATTAGACGGTAGCCTTTTGTACTCTTGATAAAATTCCAAACTGAGGAGAACCCATGGAAGCCGACCTGAAACCCCTGGAATTCGAGGGGATTCGCCGATTACTGGAAAAATTGTGTGCGACCCCTTTTGGTGCCGATGCGGCCCGTAATTTGGGGCCTGCCCCCAGTGTCGGTGTCGCCCGGCAGTTACAGGATGCCATTACGGCGGCGCGCTTTGGTCTGGAGTCCGGCGAAGGACCGGTGGTTCCGGAATTACCGGATATTCGTGCTGCTATCCGCCAGGTTGCCAGTCCTGGTGCAGCACTGGCAGGAACCGCTTTCCGCAACCTGGCGCTGGTGTTGCGCGTGGGCAAGGAATTACGTCCTTTTGCTGAAAAGCGACCTACCTTGTTGCCAACCGGGCCGGAACGTCTGGATGCAGCCGCCGATCTCCTTCCCAAAATTGACGCCGTGTTGATGCCCAACGGCAGCGTCCGCGAAGATGGTAACGCCGCGCTGCGCCAATTGCATGCCGAACTCAAAACCGAACGCGATCAGATTCAGAGGTCCATGCAGTCCCACCTGGGCACTCCGGGTGCCAAATTGCACTGGTCCGGGCAGCGTGCCTGCGTACATCTGCCCGATGGCGCTACGGATCAGATTCGCGGCGTGCGGCGGGGTACCGGTCCGGGTGGTCATGGTTATCTGGTAGAGCCTATGGAACTGGTGGCCAGCAATAATCGGCTGGAGAAAATCGCCGGGAGTATTGAGCAGGAAAATCAGGCCATTCTGCGTGCGCTCAGTGATGAAGGCAGGGAACGGCTCAGTGCCCTGCAGCACTTGGTGGAATCGCTGACCTGGCTGGATCTGGCCATTGCTGGTGCGCAATTATCCATTCATTTACAGGCCAAGGCGGCAGAAATGGTGGATGAACCGGTATTGATTCTGGAAGAGGCCTATCACCCGCAACTGATCCTGGCCTACGCTGAAAAGCGCGGCCCGCAACCCAAGCCGCTGACGGTACATATAAATGCCGATTGTCCGATTCTGGTAGTGACCGGACCTAATACGGGCGGGAAAAGTGTTTCACTGAAAACCGTGGGGCTGCTGACCGTAATGGCCCATTGCGGACTGCATGTTCCGGTGGCGGGACGGGCTGTGGTCGGTAACTTCACCCGGATTTTTGTCGATATGGGCGATCCGCAAAGTGTGGCTTTTCAGCTTTCCACCTATTCCGGGCATGTGGAAGTGCTCAAACGTCTTCTTGCCGACGCCGATGATCATACCCTGATTTTACTGGATGAATTGGGTACTGGTACCGACCCGGAAGAGGGCGCCGCCCTGGCCATGGCGGTACTGGACCACCTGGCCGAGCGGGGGGTGCGCGGCATGGTGACGACCCATTTGACCCCGCTCAAATCCTTTGCTGAAAGCCATGCCTGTCTGCGTAATGCTTCCATGCGTTTTGATCATGAACGGCTGGAGCCTACTACGCCAAGGCATTTTTATTTGACCTGCATGGGAAAACTGTCTAGTTTTTTGCGCTGATACTTTATTCCCTGAGGAGTACGACGATGACGTCCCCGACCACCACCCATGAGCGCCTGAGCCCAAAAACTGAATCCGAAACCTTGACCGGTGCCGAGATTGTGGTGCGCGCCCTGCGTGATGAAGGTGTGGAATTCGTTTTTGGTTATCCCGGTGGTGCTGTTCTTTACATTTACGATGCCCTGGATAAGCAGGAAGCCGTGCAGCATGTACTGGTACGCCATGAGCAGGCGGCTGTGCACGCTGCTGATGCTTATTCCCGGGTGACCGGCAAGGTGGGTGTGGCGCTGGTGACCAGTGGTCCGGGTGCCACCAACGCCGTTACCGGCATCGCCACGGCCTACATGGACTCCGTCCCTCTGGTGGTGATCAGTGGACAGGTTCCCGTTGCGCTGATTGGTAATGATGCCTTTCAGGAAGTGGATACGGTGGGTATTACCCGGCCTTGTACCAAGCACAATTTCCTTGTCAAGGACATCAAGGATCTGGCTAGTACCTTGAAGGCCGCTTTTTATCTGGCGGCAACCGGCAGACCTGGCCCGGTGCTGGTGGACATTCCCAAGGATGTGACCAGCCATCAGTTTGCCTATCACTATCCGGACAAGATTTCCTTGCGATCCTACAAGCCGACAGTCAAGGGACATCCCGGGCAGGTGCGCAAGGCCATGCAGATGATTGCCAGTGCCCAGCGTCCGATGTTTTATACCGGTGGCGGGGTGATATTGGGGAATGCTTCTGAAGAGCTCCGCAAGCTGGTCCGGAGCCTGAATGTGCCCATTACCCATACCCTGATGGGCCTGGGCGCTTACCCTGCTTCTGACCCCCAGTTTGTAGGCATGTTGGGTATGCATGGCACTTATGAAGCCAACATGGCGGTACAGCATTGTGATGTGCTGGTGGCGCTGGGCGCACGTTTTGATGACCGGGTTACCGGTAATCTCGCCAAGTTCGCGCCGCATGCCAAAATTGTGCATGTGGATGTGGATCCTTCCTCCATTTCCAAAAATGTCCGGGTGGATGTGCCGATTGTTGGTGATCTCCAGCAGGTCCTGACGGAAATGAATCAGGTACTTGGTGAATTGGATGCACTGAACGACCCCCATGCCATGCAGGCCTGGTGGGCGCAGATTGCGGAATGGCGCAAGCGCGATTGTCTCCATTACCAGCAGGATGAGCAGATCATCAAGCCGCAGTTTGTGGTACAAAAACTGTTTGAACTGACTGGCGGAGAT
>JABEBX010020709.1_pt1 | contig 15491 bp, 14 predicted proteins | sample 7245971 | NCBI WGS metagenome assembly JABEBX01 (sample SAMN14506365, study PRJNA622280) | hot springs metagenome | biome: hot spring [ENVO:00000051]|acidic hot spring [ENVO:00002120]; feature: spring [ENVO:00000027]|sediment [ENVO:00002007]; material: sediment environment [ENVO:01001048]... | reverse complement strand
CAAACCGCCTTTACCTTCCAAACCGCTGCCGTCCGCCCAGCCCCGCCAGCCCGCCGCGCATCATGCTCTTGGCCATGCCCATCTTACCCATTTGCTTGAACATCTTGGCCATCTGCGCAAACTGGCGCAGGAGCTGGTTTACCTCCTGCACGCTGGTGCCGCTTCCGGCGGCGATGCGCTTGCGGCGCGAGCCGGAGATGATCTCGTGATGGCGGCGCTCCCTGGGCGTCATCGAGTTGATGATGGCTTCGAGGCGGGCGAACTGCTTCTCGTCGACCTGCCCGGCGGCCTGCTTCATGCCGGCAAAGGGGCCAACCGAGGGCAGCATCTTCAAAATCGATTCCATCGATCCGAGCTTTTTGATCTGGCGCAACTGATCGCGGAAGTCTTCCAGCGAAAAGCCGTCGCCGAGCAGCGCCTTCTTGGCAAACTCCTCGCTCTTCCTGTGGTCGAGCTTTTCCTCTGCCTTTTCAATCAGGGAAAGAATGTCGCCCATGCCCAGAATGCGGCCCACGATGCGATCGGGATGGAAAGGCTCGAAGGCGTCGGGCTTTTCGCCCACGCCGATGAACTTGATGGGCTGGCCGGTGACGTGGCGGATGGAGAGGGCCGCGCCGCCGCGGGCGTCGCCGTCCATTTTGGTCAACACCACTCCCGTCAGTCCAAGGCGGGTATGAAAATCCAGCGCCGAGTTCACGGCGTCCTGGCCGGTCATGGCGTCGGCAACAAAGAGAATCTCCTGCGGCGCGAGGAGCTTTTTCAGGCTCTCCATCTCGGCCATCAGCGCCTGGTCCACGTGCAGGCGGCCTGCGGTGTCCACGATGAGGGTGTCGCAGCCCCAGATGACGGCCTCGCGGCGCGCTTCTTTCGCCAGCCGCTCGACGAGCGCCGATCCGGCGGGCTCGCCTTTGGTGTCGCCCTCGTAGAGGCGGGTCTCCACCTGTTTGGCAACGACCTTCAACTGCTCGCGTGCCGCCGGGCGGTAAACGTCGACCGAAACCAGCATGGGTCGGTGACCGCCCTTTTTGAGCCATGCGGCCAGCTTGCCGCTGGTGGTGGTCTTGCCCGAGCCTTGCAGGCCGGCCATCAGAATCACCGTGGGCGGGCGCGAGGCGAAGTTGAAGCGCACCGTGTCTTTGCCGAGCAGCGCCACAAGCTCGTCGCGCACGATTTTGACCACCTGCTCGGAGGGCGAGAGCGCGGTAAGTACTTCGGCGCCGACGGCCTTCACGCGGATATGGTCGATCAGGTCGCGGACAACGTTCAGGTTGACGTCGGCTTCAAGCAAAGCAACGCGAATCTCGCCGAGAGCCTCGGCGATGTTCTCTTCAGTAAGCGCGCCCTGACCACGAAGGTTTTTGAAGACGCGCTGGAGTTTGTCAGAAAGATTCTCAAACATGGGTTCAGTTCAAGTTTACCGGAACCCCTATGCCGGCGGGGACTCATCCGCGCAAAATTCGGCGCTGGACAAGAACCTTGGCCGCGCCGGATGCCTCGCTCTACACTGGACGAAGGAGCGGGCATGAGCGACGGGCGCGAAGAACGCAAGGAGCAGGAACAGCGCCGCCAATGGGAACAGGAACGGGAGCGCGAAGATCGCCTCGATCGCTACCCGACCGATCCATGGCGGCCCGAGCGTCGAGAATCGTAGAGCGATCCTGGCTCCTCTGTTCTCACTCCTCGGGAGCGATGAGGTACTGCTCCAGCTTGCCGTCGGGATAGGTGTAGGTGGTAAGTTCAAGCTTCCGATCGGGATACACAATCTCAAAGGCGCGGAAGGTCATGCCGCCGCGCTGCTCGGTGTGAACCTGGCGCAGCGAGAGCGGCTCACCCAGCGGCGCAAGGCTCGATTGGTAGTCGGCGATGGCCTCCGGCGTGAAGTAGTCGCTCAGGTTGGGCGCCAGCAGCGAGCGGTCGATCTGGCCCTTTTGCAGGCCGCGGTAGATGTCGAGCGCCTGCTGCTCGGGCGCCGTGAGCGGGTAGCCCGCAACCAGCGGCGCGGCCAGGCCGGCAATGGCGCCGGCGGCGTTGACTGCGTCCTGATTGGTGAGCACCGCAACGGCCGCGCCGTCATCAATCAGCACCACGTTGTCGGAGACGAAGCCGGAAACTTCACCTGAGTGTTCGATCGAGCGATGGCCGTTGCGCTCGCGGACTTCAACGCCGAGCCCGTAGTGCGTGCCTTTGCCGTCCTTCAGCTTCACCTCGGTGAACATTTCCTGATAGCTTTCCGGCTTCAGGATCGTCCGCGCCAGCAGGCTCTCGTCCCACAGAGCCAGGTCGTGCGGCGTCATGGCCAGTTCGCCGGCCGCAAACATCCAGCCTTTGCCCTCCTTGGGCGCCACGCGCAATGGCCCCAGCGCGTGCCGGTAGTAAGGCGTGGCATCTGCGGATGTAAGCTTCTGCTGGTCGGAGTTCCACACTGACTTCATTCCCAGCGGCTGGAAGATGTGTTCCCTGAGGAAGTCCCAATAGTTTTCGCCCGAGACGACTTCCACAATGCGGCCGGCAATGACAAAGTTGGTGTTCGAGTACTGCCACTGTGTGCCGGGCTCGAAGTCCAGCGGCTTTTTGCCCCAGGTGTCGATAATTTCCTGCGCGGTTTCGGGGTGGTCCATCGAGGTCATGGTGTAATCCTCGGGCCAATAGTCCTGGTAGCCGGAGGTATGCGAGAGAATCTCGCGGAGGGTCACGTCGTGGCCGCGAGTGAGCCCCGGAATGTACCTGCCCACCGGATCGTCGAGCGAGAGTTTGCCCTCCTGCTGCAGGAGCAGGATTGCCGCGGCGGCGAACTGCTTGGAGATCGAGCCGATGGAGTAGCGCATCGCGGGCGTGGCGGGAACAGCCGGAGACGCGTCCGCTGCGATGCGGGCGTCACCGTAGGCGTGCGTGTAGATGAGCTTGCCGTGTTGCACAACGGCAATCGAGGCCGAGGGCACGCCGGTGGCCTTGAGCACCTGCGCTGCAATGCGATCCACCTGAGCGCGCAGCGCCGGATCAATGCTGTTCACGGTTTGGGCCGGGGCTTGCGCGGGAAAAATAAGCATGCAAACGACACATGCCGCTGACAGAAACATGGAAGTCACAAAGCGCATCATGGTCAATCTCTCTCCCACAGGATAAAGGGCCGGCGGCGGAACACCAATGCGCGGCTGGGTCGGCGAAGACCTTCTGCCCGCTATCGGGATTTTGGAGTTGTTTGAACCGGTCCAGCGTGAAGGGAATATCCGTCTTCGCAATCCCTCGTTATCCTGCATCCTGCCATCCTACGCTCTTTATTGGCTTTGCCCTCGCCAGGTTAGGCTGAAGGCGGAGGTCACAATGCAAAAGCTGATAGAGGGGCATAAGAGGTTTCTCGCGGAGATATTCCCGGCGAGGAAGAGTCATTTTCACTTGCTGTCCGAGAGCCAGTCGCCGGCCTGGCTGTTCATTACCTGCGCCGACTCGCGCATGGGGCAGGAAGGCGCACGCAAGCCGGTGATGCCCCGGCGCTCTCAATGCATCCCTTCCGCTGCTTTCACGTGCTTCGGCGGCTTCTTGAACAGCCACGCCGCTGCCGCGCAGACCAGCGCCAGCACCGCGGTCCAGCGGAAGACATCGATATACGCCAGCATCGCCGCCTGCTGGATCAACTTGCCGTAGATCTGCCCGAATGCTCCAGGGCGCGCGGCGGCGGGCCCAAGGTGGTGGCCGAGATATGCGGCGATCGCCGCCGATTTCTGCTGCAGTTCCGCGCTCGATGGCGTGAGGCTCGCGCTCAGGTTGGTCTGGTAGAGATCGGCGCGGCGAATCACCGCCGTCGTCGCCATGGCGATGCCGACCGAGCCGCCAATGTTGCGCAGCATGTTGAAGAGGCCGGTGGCGGCGCCCATCTCGTGATTGGGGATGGTCAGCGTCGTCATGGTGGCCAGCGGGACAAAAACGAAGCTGAGGGCAAATCCCGTCAGCGTGATGGGAATCAGCAGCGTGAAAGGCCCGATGGAGAGATCGACCATGCCGAAGATATACGAGCAGACGGCGAACCCGAGGAAACCCGCGGTGAGCAGTTTGCGGTTGTCGATGCGGGAGCCGAGGAAACCGATGATGGGCGAGCCGAGGAACGATCCGATGCCGCGCGGGCCCACCACCAGTCCGGCGGTGAACGCCGTGTAGCCGAGAATCTCCTGATAGTAGAGCGGAAGAATGGCGATCGTGATGTAGATGCACATGCCGAGCAGCGTGATGAGCAAGCACCCGGTACGGAAGTTGCGGTCCTTGAGTACGTGCAGGTCGACGAGTCCCTTGGGATTGCTCCACGAGCGCCAGATCCACAGCACCAGCGCGACCACCAGCGCCGCAACCGCCCAGCGCACCCAGATGGCGCCGAACCAGTCGTCCTCCTGGCCCTTGTCGAGAACCACCTGCAGGCAGCCGGTCCAGACAACCAGCAGTCCGAAGCCGATGTTGTCGAATTTGCCGACCTTGGCGTTCTTGATGTAGTGCGGATCGTGCACGAAACGGCTGATCATGATGACCGCAAGAATGCCGACGGGGATGTTGATATAGAAGGCGTAGCGCCAGCTCCAGGTGTCGGTGAGCCAGCCGCCGAGCGTAGGTCCGATCACCGGAGCCAGCACAATCCCCAGGCCGTAGGCGGCCATCGACATCGAACGCTGTTCGACGGGAAAGCTTTCAAGCAGGATGGATTGCGAGAGCGGCTGCAGTGCGCCGCCGCCTGCGCCCTGCAGGATGCGCGCCAGCAGGATCACGGCCAGTGACGGCGCCGCGCCGCAGAAAAACGATGCGATGGTGAAGAGAATGACGCACGTCAGCAGGAATCGCTTGCGTCCAAAACGCCGCGCGAACCAGTTCGACGCGGGCAGAATCACCGCATTGGCCACCAGATAACTGGTCAGCACCCAGGTGGCTTCGGAGTTCGAGGCCGAAAGTGACCCGGCAATGTAGGGCAGCGCCACCGAGGCGATGGCGGTGTCCAGTACCTCCATGAATGTGGGCAGCATGACTGAAAGTGTCACTAGCCAGGGGTTGACTCCCTGGGTGAGCGGGTAACGCGTGTGCGCGGCTGTCGTCATGCAGTATGGCTCATTTGAGGGTAAACGATAACCGCCGGGGCTTGTGTGATTGCGGCCACGGAGATCAGCAGAGGACAGTGCCGCACGTCAGATGTGCGACAAGGAGGAGCACCATGAGAGCCGCTCGCCTCAGCGCATCGAAGACGGAACTTTTCATTTTCCTGCAACCTTGATTCCCGCCTCTGCGCTGAAGTCATCCCAATCGCGCCCCATTTCACGACTCGCCGCCCCGCGCCCTACAATAGTGGAGAGGACTTGCAACTTCAAGGAGAACCATGCCGCTTTCAGGAGAAGCCATCCGGCTGATGAACTACATTGACGACGTTGCCGTGACCCTGCGCCGGGTGCTTGCCGCCATTCCCACCCTGCCCGCCGATGAACGGGCCAGGGTGGCAGAGCATCTGCAAAGCTCCCGTCCCAGCGCCGAAGAAGTTGCCCAGGCTCTCACCGCCAAGTAAGTGACCACCGTTGCCATTATCGGAGCCGGTCCGCTGGGCCGCTGGTTGGCGCTGGGCGCGGCGCGCGCAGGCTTTCGCGTACTTCTTGAGGACGTGATGCCGGGCAACCTGCATCACGCGCGGGAGTCGATCCGTCAGGCGCTGAGCCCGGAGGCGTTGCCTGCCGTAAACTTTGTCTCCAGTATTGAGGACGCGGTGCGTGAAGCGGACCTGGTAATCGATTGCGTGCCCGACGAACTGGAATCGAAGCTCGAAATTCTGTGGCTGCTCGACCGCATGGCGCCGCCGCGGACTGTCTTCGCCACGCCCACGACAAACCTCTCCATCGCGGACCTCGCCAGCTGCACCTACCGGCCGGAGAAGTGCATCGCCATCGCCGCCGCGCCTGCGGATTTAACGGCCGGCGCGGGGCCCGGCATCACGCTGCGCGCCGCTCAGGCGACAAGCGAAGACACAGTCGCCCTGGTGCGCGATTTTTGGCAGAGGCTCGGGTTCAAACCGACGGTAGAGCGGAGCGTAGCTTAACTCCGCTCCCCCACAATGTTTAACTCCGCTCCCCCACAATTCTGACTTGCCCGAAGAATCACTCTCACAGTCTGCAGATGAGCAGCTCGCGCTGGTAGATCATCTCCGGCGGCAGATGATCGTGGACGGAGATGAACAGCTCTTCGTGGCCGAGAACCTCCTTGCGCCAGGTGGCGCGGTCCACTTCCTGCATCTTTTCAAACTGCTCACGCGAGAACTCCAGGCCGGTCCACTCGATGTCCTCGTAGAAGGGCGTCCAGCCGATGGGCGTTTCCTTGCCCTGGGCGTTGCCGCGCACGCGGTTCACAATCCACTTCAGCACGCGCATGTTCTCGCCGAATCCCGGCCACAGGAACCTGCCGTCGTCGTTTTTGCGGAACCAGTTGACGTGGAAGATACGCGGCGTGGAGACGAGCGTGCGCTGCATCTTGAGCCAGTGGCGGAAGTAGTCGCCCATGTGATAGCCGCAGAAGGGCAGCATGGCCATGGGATCGCGGCGCACGACGCCCACCGCGCCGGTGGCCGCTGCGGTGGTCTCCGAGCCCATGGTTGCGCCCACGTAGACCCCGGCGCTCCAGTTGAACGCCTGGAAGACAAGGGGCATGGTGGTCGAGCGGCGTCCGCCAAAGATGAAGGCGCTGATGGGCACGCCCTCGGGATTCTCCCATGCCGGATCGATGGATGGGCACTGCGCGGCCGGCGCGGTGAAGCGGCCGTTGGGATGCGCCGCCTTTGCGCCCGTCTCTTTGGCGATCGCCGGCGTCCACTTCTGCCCGCGCCAGTCGATGCATTCGGCCGGCGGCTCATCGGTCATGCCCTCCCACCACACGCCGCCATCAGGCGTAAGCGCCACGTTGGTAAAGATGGTGTTGCGGTTCAGCGTAGCCATGGCATTGGGGTTGGTGCTGGCGCCCGTGCCCGGCGCCACGCCGAAGAATCCCGACTCCGGATTGATGGCGCGCAACTGACCCGTGGCATCGGGCTTGATCCAGGCGATGTCGTCGCCGACGGTCGTCACCTTCCAGCCTTTGAAGGCCGGGGGCGGAACGAGCATGGCAAGATTCGTCTTGCCGCAGGCCGAGGGAAACGCCGCCGCCACGTAGGTCTTCTCGCCCTCGGGCGATTCGACGCCGAGAATCAACATGTGCTCGGCCATCCAGCCCTCGTCGCGCGCAATGTTGGAGGCGATGCGCAGCGCAAAGCACTTTTTGCCCAGCAGAGCGTTTCCTCCGTAGCCCGAGCCGTAGCTCCAGATCTCGCGCATTTCAGGGAAGTGCACGATGTACTTGGTCTCGTTGCAGGGCCACGGCACATCCTTCTGCCCCGGCTGGAGCGGCATGCCCACCGAGTGCATGCAGGGCACCACGTGCGTCTCGCCCTTGTCGATCTCCTTAAAGACCGGCAGGCCAATGCGCGTCATGATGCGCATGTTGCAGACGACGTACGGCGAATCCGTCAGCTCCACGCCGATGCGCGACAGCGGCGAGCCCACAGGCCCCATGCTGAACGGCAACACATACATGGTGCGGCCGCGCATGGATCCCTTGAAAAGCTCCTTGAGCTTCCTGCGCATCTCGAAGGGGTCGATCCAGTTGTTGGTCGGCCCGGCGTTGTCCTTCGAAAGCGAACAGATAAAGGTGCGATCCTCGACGCGCGCCACATCGCGCGGATCGGAGCGGACCAGCAGGCAGCCTGGCCACTGCTCCTGGTTCAGGCGGATCGCGGTGCCGGATGCAACCATCTCTTCGCACAACCGGTCGTACTCCTGCCGGCTGCCGTCCACCCAATGGATCGCTTCCGGCTCGGTCAGCTCGGCCATCTTTTCCACCCAGCGGATCAGGTGCGCGTTTGTCGTCAACGGCTTCCCCAGGGGCTAAAGCCCCATTGATTTCGCTCGCCTTACGGCACGGCTAAAGCCGTGCCCCTTCAAAACCGCGGGCGGCAGCATGAATTTTGCAAGTAGCTCATCGGTCAAGAATATACGATCGAATTCCACCTGAAGGTGTGACGCCAAACACCGAACAGAGCCGCAGAGACCGGCGAAGACCGCGCCTTTTTTGAAAACGCTTGTCATCGTGCTCCTGGCCGACGTGCAATGGTCCGGGGAATGCGCCTCTGATTCAGGCGGGCTCGACATCATCTGATACCCTACCGTGGATGGGCCAGCTCTGGCACCGGAGATCATGGAGATCATGAGGATGCGTACATTGCACGCACGGCTTTTTCTGGCAGGACTCGCATTCTGTTCTGGCTTCAACTCGCCGGGCCGCGCGCAAGGCGCATCCACTTCACAGAACAATATCGCGGCCTTATCGTCGCACTCTTCGCCCAAAATCGATCCCTTCGATCCATCGTCTGCGCCGGCTCAGAACAGCGCGCAACCCTCGCAGCCGTCGAGCGGCGAGCCCATCTGCGGCCTGATGCACCTGGGCCGTTGTCTGCGGGATTTCGGCAGTGATGAAAAGGGCATCTTTACCAGCCCGATTCGCACCCAGGCCAAAGACTCCTATTGGATGATGCCGCTTGGCGCCGCAACCGGACTGGCCCTCGCCTACGACGCAGAGGCTCAAAACACGCTCGGCGTGGACCAGAATCGCACCAACATCGCCAACAATATCGCCAACTTCGGCTCCCCGTATGCCGTTGGCGCCGAGAGCGCGGGCGTTTATTTTCTTGGACTGGCGCAGAAGAATCCGAAGCTGGCCGAAACCGGCCGTTTGAGCGCCGAAGCTCTTCTTGACTCCGAATCGGTGACTCTGGCGACGAAGATGGTCACCAACCGCCAGCGGCCGCTGCAAGGCAACAAACAAGGAGATTTCTGGGCCGACGGCACTGCGCATTGGGAGTTCGACTCATCGTTCCCCTCCGGTCACGCTACTGCCGGCATGGCGTTAGCCCGCGTGATTGCCGGCGAGTATCCGCAGTGGTTTGTCGCCGTCCCCGCCTACGGCTTCGCCGAGGCAATCGGCATCTCCCGTATCCTCGCAAATCAGCATTTTCCATCCGACGTGATCGTCGCTCAGGCGATTGGTTTTCTGACCGGCGGCTATGTTCTCAACCACCACTCGTTGTACCGCCGCGTGGCAAAGAGGACACTCGCCGCCAGGATGATGACCTCGATCAGTCCGCTCGCTGACCCGGAGGCAAAGGCCGTGGGAGCCTCCATCGAAATTCCTTTCGGACAGTAGGGCGGCTGCGATCTGCTATAGCAACTTCCCGGCTGCCAGATCCTTGACCAGTCCGCGGTCGGCCGCGAGAAAGTCGTAGCCCGGCAGATCTTCGAGCTTGACCCAGCGCACCTGCTGATAGATCTGGTTATCGATTTCGCCGGCGAACTCGCGCACTGCAAAAAACTGCAGGTCCACCGCGCCGCCACGGCGGTAGTGATGGCGGATGCGCGTAACCGCGGGCCCTACCTCGGCGCGAATGCCAAGCTCCTCATTCAGTTCGCGAGCCAGTGCCTGCTGAGGGCTCTCCCCCGGTTCAATCTTGCCGCCGGGAAACTCCCATAACAAGCTCATTGGCTGGTCGGCGCGGCGCTGACCGATCAGAACCTCCCGGTCGCGCACGATCAGCGCGGCTACTACAAAACGAAGAGCCGGAAGGCGGCGGCCCGAGTTGGTTTGGACTCCATCCACTCGTCTAGTGTAACCGCCGTAAATCGAATGCCATCCGCGGGAATGCCCGGCAGAACCCCGGGCAAGGATTGATCGGCGGAGTGGATCAGCTCAAACTGGCCGATTCGCCCTCCACCGCCGCATCGAGATCCTCCGCCGTTCCTGGCCGGTAGTAGCCCCAGCCGTTCCTGGCTGCCGCCTCCAGCAACGACGGCGAAGGATTCACCGGGAACGCGCAGCGCGCCATCTCCAGCATTGCCAGATCGTGAACCGAGTTGCCAAAGACGGCATCGGGATGAGGAATGCCCAGGCGCTTGAGCGCGGCAGCCTTGCCCGCGCCGGTCGGAACGTCCAGGATCTCGCTGCTGATGATACCGTCTTTCACGCGTGCCTCGACCGCCACAACGCGCTGCTCCGGAATGCCAAAATTGCGCACGCCTTCGGCGATCACCCAGAGATTGGTGGAGCTGACGGCCCAGATTTCAACGCCGTCTTTGCCTAATCGTTCGACCAGTGCCCGCATCTCCGCAAAGATCCGTCTGCGCACGAATTCGTCCACATAGCGTGCCGCGGCGGCGCGCAACTCCGCTTCGCGCAAACCTGCATAGATCTGCACCATTTCGGCGCACATTGCCGGCTCGCTCACCTTTCCGGCGCGGTAAGCGCGGTAGCGCGTATCGATCCAATCGTGCGTCGAGCGCGAGACCAAACCCTGCTCCAGCGTCCAGGCCATGAACCCATAGCCCGCGTCGCCACTCCAGAGCGTTCCGTCGCAGTCGAACACCGCAACCTTTGGCTTGCTCTCCAATACCAGCCGCTCGAACTCTTCCATCGTCCATTTGCGATTATCAATCTGTGGGACTGTCAATCGTTCCTCGATCCTGTTTCAAAAAAATTCGTCCAATTCTATTTTCGTCGAAATCGCGCTGATTTGCACGGCAACAGCGGGAAGATGTGGTGCTCCACGCGGCAGTTCCTGTTCCAGTAGAGATAGCGATGAATGGGATTCATGGCTTTCATCGACGGCGACGATAGGCCGTTCGGGACATTGCGGCGGGCGCTTCAATCGCGTGCAGTTCTATTCCGCGGCAGATGGTGGGCTTTCCAGTTTCTCCACGCGAATCTTCGCGATGCGCAGCGCGTCCATCTCCACTACGGTCAGCCGACGGTCCTCAAACACCACCCATTCTCCGGGCGCGGGGATGTGGCCGAGCTGCGCGAGTACGAATCCCGCCAGGGTTTCTACGCCGCCATCACGCGGCAGGCTCCAGTGCATTTGCGTTTCCAGATCGCGCAGATTCACACTGCCGTCCATCAGCGCCGCTCCGCCGGCCAGCTTCAGAATCGGACGCGGCGGCGTGTCGAATTCATCTTCCAGTTCGCCCACCAGTTGCTCGATTGCGTCCTCCGATGTAACCAGCCCCAGAGTCGAGCCGTACTCGTCCACCACAATTGCCAGATGCCTTCGGTTCTGCTTGAAGTCATCGAGCAACTGAAGCGCGGTTTTGCTTTCAGGCGCCACCAGCACTTCGTGCATGATCTGCGCCAGGCGAATCTGCGACGACGGCTTCCCCGGCGAAGTCGAAGACGCTCGCTGAAAAAACAACCGCGACAGATCCCGCGCATAGACTGCCCCCACGATGTGCTCGGCTCCGCGCGTCTCGTCGTAAACGGGGATGCGCGAGTGATTGTGCTCGATCGTCTGCGCGCACGCATCTTCAAGCGCCATGTTTGAGGGCAATGCAAACATCCGTTGTCGCGGCGTCATGATCTCGCGCACCAGAACGTCTCCGAGTTCCAGGGAGCGGTGCACAAGCGTCTCCTGAAATTCGGGTAGGAGTCCCAGCCGTCGCGCCGCCGTGGCGATCAGTTTCAACTCCTCAGCAGAGTGAATCGATGCCGCGCGCTCCGTCCTGGGGATGTCAAAGAGGTGCAGGATGCCCGCGGCCGACCAGCCCAGCAGCCGCACCGCCGGGCGCGTCACAGCCATAAACACCAGCATCGGCGGCGCTACCGCCACAGCCAGCGCCTCGGCGCGACGCAGGGCCAGAGCCTTGGGCACCAGTTCTCCGGCAACAACATCGACATATGTGATCAGGCAAAAGCCCAGCGCCAGACCCACAAAGCCGGCGTAAGCTTGCGCATGTGGTAGCGCGCTGAGCCATCCGCCCAGCATCTGCGCAACCAGCGGTTCGCCAAGCCAGCCCAAGGCCAGAGAACACAGCGTGACACCCAGTTGCACGGCGGGAAGAAGTTCGTCCAGATTGTGCTGCAGCCGCTTCACGGCCCGCGCTCCTGGCACTCGCGCTTCGACCAACTGATCCACGCGCGTCTCGCGGATGGAAACGAGCGCAAATTCAACCGCTACGAAATAGGCGTTGGCCAGAATCAGCATGGCCGCGGCCACGGGTTTGATCAGCAGAAAGTGATGCATCTGGCTGTGAGAATAGCACCGGACGGAAGACGGGAACAGGGACTTGAGGCGGTGGAGATTCAGACGGCGACCGCGAAATCACGACGCAAGGGTCGCTCGGACACCATCGCGTGATGGGTAAAGTCGGCGGCGGAGGTCCGACAGTGCGCGCTGAAACCGGATCGGGCAGCATTCGCATCCACTAGCGGACTGTGGCGAATCTCCGAATGGGTTGAAATCATTCTTCACTGCGGAAGCGGTGGTCGCTCCTGCGTCCGCCATCGGCGCGGCTGAAGTCGCGTCATGCACAGAATCAACTCTCGCCAATAGCAGTTACGGAATGAAGTAGAAGGGATTGGGGTACTTCACGGACAACTCAGCTTCCGGCTTGCCCTTCAAGTCGCTCCACTGGTCGCCGACATTGAGCACCAGCTCGTAGCCGTTCGCCACCAGCCGGCTGCGGGCTGCCTGCTTGTACCTGCCCGCTGCCTCAGACATCTCATCGGCGCGGCGCATCACCAATGCCTGCCAATCGTCGAAGCCCTGCGCGCGCAAGTTGCGCTCCGTGGCATCGCGCTCCGTTTCGGGTCGGCCGGTGATGAAGATGACGCTCACGCCCAGTCGTTGCGCTTCCTTGTAAAGACGCAGCGTGCCGGGAATTGCCGGCGCCTGTGCCTTCTCGATCCATGCGTGGAAGACCGCTGTATTGTAAGCGAAGTCTGCGCCTGCCTCTTCCTGATAGTTCGACAGAGTCGTCTCGTCGATGTCGAGAATCAGGGCGAGCTTCTCCTGCGCTTTGCGGTGCGTGGCGCGCAGACGCAGGAACGCGATGGCGCGGTCGGCCTGGGCATCCAGGTCGTGTGCATAGCAGCCACAGGCGCACGTGCAGTCATGGTACTGTCGCAACTCCTTCTTAAGCGCATCGAGGTTGGGAATGCGCTCGGCTGCGGTGTCTACGCTGAATGCAGGCTGCGGCGATTGCTGAGCGGTGAGCCGGACGGACGCGTACTGCGCACTCAACAGAGCCGCGGCTACGATGGCAAGTTTTTTGAAGGTCCGCATGATTTCTCCAGGGCATTGCTTGCCAAGTGTAAACGATGCAGACCCTTCGCGCACGGCAGGTTGCTCCCATTACACTGGAACCATGATTCGCGTCTTTCGTCCTCTCCCTGTGGAGCGCCTGAAGCTGCTCGTCTTCGATCTCGACGGCACTCTGATCGACTCGGCGCAGGATCTTTGTAACAGCGTGAATGCATCGCTGGCGGAGTTCGGCATGAAGCCGCTGCCCGATCCCACGATTGCCGGCTTTGTCGGCAACGGCGCGCCCATGCTGATGCGGCGCTCACTGGCCTTGGCCGCCAACTCGACCATCGAGCAGGTGGACGCCGGCCTGTTCGACAAGGCTTACGCCTATTTCCTGCACTACTACCGCGAGCATAAATTGGACTTCACCTACGCCTACGACGGCGTGCTCGATTCGCTCAAGGCGCTGCATGAGCTCCACGACGCGCCCGGCGGCGCCCGGCGAATCATGGCGGTGCTCACCAACAAGCCTGTGCGCCCGGCACGCGGAATCTGCGAGGGGCTCGGCCTGGCGGATTACTTCCTGCACATCTACGGCGGCGACAGCTTTCCCATGAAAAAACCCGACCCGTTCGGCCTTCGTTCCCTGATGGAAGAGACCGGCGCGCTTTCGGAGGAGACGGTGATGATCGGCGACAGCAGGGTTGACGTCGAGACCGCGCGCAACGGAGGAACCTGGTCGGTGGGATGCACCTTCGGCTTCGGCCCGCATACGCTCGCGGAGCATCCGCCGGATGTGCTGGTCGATACGGCTTCGGAATGGACGCAGGTACTCGCCCTGCCGCGTTAGGCTGATTTCATGAGCGATTCAAGTGCACGTCCGCTCCGCATCGTGATTCCCGGCGGCAGTGGCCAGGTCGGCCGAATGCTGGCGCAGTTTTTTCAGGAGCGCGGGCACCACGTGGCTGTCCTGACGCGCGGCCCTTACACGGCATCGTGGCCCACCGTGCACTGGGATGGTCGGACGCTCGGACCGTGGGTGGAGACGCTCGAAGGCGCGGATGTCTGCATCCATCTCTCCGGCCGCCGCATCGACTGCCGCTACACGGCGCGCAACCGCCGCGAGCTTTACGACTCCCGCATCGGGCCCACGCTCCTGCTGCATCGCGCATTCGCCTCCCTCGCGAATCCACCCCGCCTCTGGATGAACGCATCGGCCGCCACGATCTACCGGCACTCGATCGACAAACCCATGGACGAGGCAAGCGGCGAGATCGGTGGAGGCGAGCTGATCGGCCGTCGCCGCCGCGCGCCGGAAAAATGGAACTGGACGGTGCACCTCGTTAAGGACTGGGAGGCTGCCTTTTTTTCCACGCCCACGCCGCGCACACGCAAGATTGCGCTCCGTACCACGCTTGCCTTCGCTCCCGCGCCGGGCAGCGTTTTTGCGGTTTTGTCGCTTCTGGTACGCGCTGGCCTGGGTGGCAAACAAGGCAGCGGACGCCAGAGGGTCTCCTGGATGCACGAGACTGACTACGCCCGTGCTCTCGAGTTCCTGATCCGCCACGAGGAGATCGAGGGGCCGGTGAATCTCGCCGCGCCACACCCGATCTCCAACCGCGAGTTCATGGCGGCGCTGCGCGAGGCCTGGCAGATGCCGAACGGCTTGCCCGCTCCCGCCGCGCTCCTCTCGATCGGCATGTTTTTCTTGCGCAACGAGCCGGAATTGATCCTGAAAAGCCGCTACGTGATCCCCGGAAAACTTCTCGATGCAGGCTTCCAGTTTGAGTTTCCCGACTGGCCCGAAGCGGCTGCGGATCTCGTGCGGCAGTGGCGTCAGCGCGGTTAAGCCAACTTCAGGCACATGCATCCTCTTCCTGTTTTGCGATAGAATGCGCTTTCGCATTTCCTTTGATGCGAGCGCCTCTCATCTATCCCTCAGGAGACCATCTGATGAAGAATCCTCCGAACCGCGGGCACGCTGACTGCGGCCATCTGGTATGCAATCGCCGCGATTTTCTCCGCTTTGCCGCGCTTGCCTCCGCCGCGCTGGCCGGCGGAAGGCTCTCGTTCGGCGCCGAGCAATCGCATGCCGGCGTCGCATACTACGGCGCGCTGTCGCCGCTGTCGCCCGGCGCCGTGCGGCCCGAGGGGTGGTTGCGCGGCTGGCTCGAAATGCAGGCTACGGAACTGGGATCGAAGCTGCCGCAGGTCTCCTGGCCGTTCACCGAGCCTTACTGGGCCGGTGAGGAAACCGCTGAGTCCTGGTGGCCCTGGGAACAGAAGGCCTACTGGCTCGACGGCGCCACGCGGCTGGCGCTCGTCCTTGAGGACAGGGAGCTGATGGCGCAGGTGCGCGCTACGCTCGACTACACGCTTGACC
>JABEBX010016263.1_pt1 | contig 15496 bp, 14 predicted proteins | sample 7245971 | NCBI WGS metagenome assembly JABEBX01 (sample SAMN14506365, study PRJNA622280) | hot springs metagenome | biome: hot spring [ENVO:00000051]|acidic hot spring [ENVO:00002120]; feature: spring [ENVO:00000027]|sediment [ENVO:00002007]; material: sediment environment [ENVO:01001048]... | reverse complement strand
GTGCCGGAAGTGGCGGGTTCCCGTAAACAGCATGGCGATCCCATGGGCTTCCGCCGCAGCGATGACCTCTTCATCGCGAATGGAGCCACCGGGTTGGACAATGGCTGTGACCCCGGCCTGTCCTGCAGCATCTACCCCGTCCCGGAACGGGAAAAAGGCATCGGAAGCCAAAACGGCTCCTTGCAGGTCAAAACCTAGTTCTGCGGCCTTGGCAGCGCCACAACGGGCCGCGTCCACCCGACTCATTTGGCCGGCACCAATGCCCAAGGTTCGACCATGGGCAGCATAGACGATGGCGTTGGAGCGAACATGCTTGGCCACCTTCCAGGCAAAAATCAGATCTCCCATTTCGCTGGCCGAAGGAGTCCTGGAACTGACCAGGCGCCAATGATCTGGAGATTCCTGGACATCGTCGAAATCCTGAACCAAAAACCCGCCCCGCACCCGTTTGAAATCCCAGCCACCTCGCTCCTGCCAAAGCTCGGCGGAGTCGGTGACCAAAATCCGCAAATTCTTCTTGCGCGACAAAATGGCCATACCCCCAGGAGTCACGGCGGGGGCCAACAGCACTTCGATGAAGGGTTCCAGCAAGGCTTGGGCTAACTCCTCTTCGATGGGCTGATTGCAAGCAATGACACTCCCGAAGGCCGAGATAGGGTCTGCCGACCAGGCCCTGGCAAAGGCATCGGCAGCATCTTTTCCCAAAGCAACTCCGCAAGGATTGCCATGCTTGATGATGGCGCAGGCCGGTTCGTGAAATTCCCTGACGAGATTGATCGCGGCATCACTATCGCCCAAGTTATTGTAGGATAACTCCTTGCCCTGCAGCTGCTTCGCTTGGCTAAGACCCAGGTTGCTGCCGTCGCCAAAGAAGGCTGCCCGCTGATGGGGATTCTCTCCGTAGCGCAGTTCTTGCTGTTGCGCGAGCTGCAGGGTGAGGATCTGCGGAAAGGTTGCCGGATGTTCTTGATCTTCCAGATAGCGGGAAAGGTGATTGGCAATGACGCCATCATAACGCGCCATGTGGGCAAAAACCTTGGCTGCCAGGCGAAAACGGAGTTTGCTGCCTACTCCCCCTTGGCTCGCCCGCATTTCCAGCAAGACGGACTCATAATCGTCTGGGTCTACCAGTACCGTGACCCCCTGCCAGTTTTTGGCCCCAGCACGCAGCATGGTCGGACCACCGATATCGATCTGTTCGATGGCCTCGTCCAAGCTCACCCCCTCCTTGTTTACAGTGGCTTCAAAGGGGTACAGGTTGACACACAAGAGATCAATAGCCGGAAAACCCTGATGGGCCATATCTGCCTGGTGTGCCGGGTCATCGCGCCGGGCGAGCAAGCCACCATGGATCTTTGGGTGCAAGGTCTTGAGACGACCATCCAGCATTTCTGGAAAACCGGTGTAATCACTGACCTCTTGTACGGTGATGCCGGCCTCCCGTAGGAGCCTGGCAGTCCCTCCCGTCGAGAGAATATTCACCTGAAATTCCCGGAGTTGACGGGCAAAATCCACAACTCCTCGTTTGTCGGAAACGCTGATCAGCGCTCGTGTGATTGCACCCATAGCATCCTCAATTCGAGTATGGCTTCTGCCATCGCCTTAAGCAAAATAAAAAAGGTACGATCAGGAAACCTGTCGTACCCAAACCTCCTGATGGAGGGAGCGTATCGTTCGGATCGGTGCACCGATCGGATGTCTTAATAATAGACCCGATCAGATAAAGTTTGCAAGTACTGTGGGTGAAACCAGGAAATATCAGCTATTGCCTGCTTAGACCCCATGGTCTATAGTTCGCATCCGCATCATCCAAGACCCGCTCCCATCGTCTAGTGGCCTAGGACACCGGCCTCTCACGTCGGTAACAGGGGTTCGAACCCCCTTGGGAGCGCCATTTTGATCAACTACCCTGCTCCCAATAACATTTGTCCGTCGCCTCTCTAGTTATTTTCTTAAAAAAAGAATAGGGGTAGTCCGAGCCAGCCCAGCAGTAAGAGAAAGATTCCAAGGGCAGCTAGCGTAGACCAGGATCGTGCGCCTAACAGTGCTGGTGGACGTGGACTCGAATCTTTTTGCCAGAGGACCGAGAGATAATAGGCAAAGGAAAGCGCACTCAGTCCCGCCACGATCACGGCCAAGGACCAGAGTCCTGCATGGATGTCGGCGAGCAAGACCGCCAGTTTGGCAAAAAAACCCAGGGTCGGTGGCATGCCTGCCAAAGAAAGCAGGGCTATGGCCAACAGTCCAGCCAGCAAGGGTTGGCGTTGTCGTAGCACCGTCCAGGGGATCTTCTGGGTCTCCTCAGGCAGGATCACGATGGGCAGGAATGCCCCAAGATGCTGAATTCCATAAGTGATGGCATAGAAGGTGGCGGCGATGAGACCTAAGGGCCCAGCGCTCAATGCTGCCAAAAAATAGCCTGCATGTGCCACCGCCGAGTAGCCCAGTAGCCGACGGATCTTGGTGGCACGTAGAGCCAGGAAATTTCCCACCAGCATGCTCAGTACCGCTAGTACCAGCAGCGGCAGGGTCCAGTTTTCGCTGACGCTCGCCAGACTGATGAACGCACCCATGATGCCCACTTTTGCCACCGCGCCCAAGAGCAGCAGGATCGGTGCTGGGGCCCCCTCGTAGACATCGGCAACCCAGGCATGAAAGGGTGCCACAGCCAGTTCAAAACCCAAGGCCCCATAGAGGAGGAGCAGGCCAAGATGTCCAGCAAAGCCCCCAAGAAGATTCCCGCTCGGAGGAATCAATGCCAGACTGCCATTACCCAAAAAGAGTAACGCGACCCCAAGTCCAAAGAGGGCGGAGGCCAAAGCCGCCAGGAGGGCATATTTGATCCCGGCTTCCAGGGCAAGGCGCCGGCTTCCGGGCCAGACCAGCAGCGCAAAAAAAGGCAAGACCTGGAGTTCCAAGCCCACCAGAAGTCCCAGTAGATTCTGACTGCTGACCAGAATCAAGGCCCCCAGCAGTACCAATAAGCTCAATCCCACCAGGCCCCCGGCCAAGTGTCGCGCTAGGGGATGCTGCGCCCAGAAGATGAAGACGAGGGCGGTGGCCAGGGTCAGATACACCCCAAGGATACTGGCGCTGCTGTCCCAATAGAAGCCTGCCCCCAAGTGCAGGCGCGCACGAAAGACGAGGATCGCGGCACCCACCGCCACCAACACCCCCCACCAGGGTCCCAGTCGGGTTAGACGGGGATGGAGATCCAGGAAAAAAGCAAGCAGCGCTCCCACTCCTACTAGTAGCAAGGGCAGCAGGCTGTGCTCAAAGACCATGGCCAATTCCTGTGATCCAAAGCGGACTTTGCCCGGACAAAAGTCCCTGTAACTGCGCCAACAGGGCTTGCGGATCCAGGCCCAGCCAGAGACACAGCAGTCCAAGTAGCCAAAAAGCCAGCCAATCTTGGCCATGTAGATCTTGGCTGCTCGACATCCCTGGCGGCAAAGGCCCCAGCATGACCCGTTCGTAAGCTCGCAAATAGACAATGACACTCAACAGGATACCCAGGGCGCCGAAGGCAGCCTCCCACGGAAAAACGCGAAAGGCTCCGGCGAGACTGAGAAACTCGCCGGGAAAATTGGCCAAGCCAGGCAATCCCATGGCGGTCAAAAAGAAAAAGAGCATCCAGGCACCAAGGTGCGGCATGGTACGGAAAAGACCACCCATTGCGTCCCAGTTGCCCGCCAGCTCTCGTTGCTCCAGTAAGGCAATCACGCCAAAAAGCCCGGCTGCCAGGACGGCATGGGCAACGAGGAGAAAGAGGGCCCCCGAGAGTGCCTGCAATTGTAGGGCAAAGATCCCCATGGCTACGAGATTCATGTGGCTCACACTACCCCAGGCTGCGAAACGGCGTAGATTGGGGGATTGCAAGGCAAGGAAAGCCCCATACAAGGTTCCGACCACCCCAAGCCCCACTCCAAAAGGTGCAAATTCCAGCGCTGCCTGGGGTAAGAGGGGAATAGCCCAGTGCACCAGACCATAGGCACCCGACAGCACCGCTCCCCCCGAAAGCAAGATACTCGCGGCTGGGGCGGCGTGCCCGTAGGCCGAACCTGCCCAGCTATGGAGAGGGAAAAGCGGCAACTTGACAGCCAAACCAGCAAGCATCCCCACAAACAAGAGAAGACCCAGACTCCCCCCGATGCTCGGCAGAGTCGCCAAATGCAACCAAGAAAAATCATAGCTGCCCGTACGTGAGCCACCCTGCCCATAGAGGAACAAAACCGCCACCAGCATCAGTAGGGATCCACCCACGGTGTACAACAGAAATTGAAAAGCCGCGAAGCGATCGCGATCGCCAGTTACCAGAATCAGCCACGCCCCCGCCAATGCCAGTATTTCATAGAAAAAATAAAACCCCAGAAAATTTTGCGCATAGAAGGTCCCCATAAGGGCACCCTGAAGCACCAGGGAAGCCAGGACCAAAGATGGAAATTCCTTCAGGGATCTGCCAAAGATCAAAACAAAGGGCAGCAGAACGGCGGCCGTCAGCGCCAGGACATTGGCCAAGGCCGAGCCCTGCAAAAACCACAAGCTTCCAAGCCAAGGAAAATGGAGGGCGCGAACCGTGCTGGTGGGAGATCCGAAGACGCTGCTAGCGGTGAGGATCAGCTCCACCAAGGCCCCCGGCAGGGCAAGACGATGACACTGGCGGGGATAACTCCCAAGCCACAGGGCCAGCAGCCAAGGCCAGAGAATGAGGCAAGAAAGGATCATGGCCAGCCCCAGAGCACCGCCAAGAGGATCAGTACTCCCACCAGCATGCTGCTGGCATAACGGTTGAGTAATCCATTTTCTCCTTGCACGAGGAGGTTGCCCAGCAATCGGCTACTATCCCGCAAACCGCCCAGCAGCAGGGTGCGGAAGATCCATTTTTCTCCTTGGGCAACGAGCTGCGCCATTCCATAAATCATTGGCGGCAGGAATCGAAGGGCCAGGGCATCCAGATACCAGCCCTCGCGCAAAAAGACGATTCGACTGAGTCCCTGGCCCCGCCGTTCGGCGCGAGCCGCCAGGAGGCCCAGCCAGATCCCCAACAGGGTAACGGCAGCTCCCGTAATTTCCAGAATATCCCCAAGGGTTCCCCGGGGAAGGAGACCATGGCCCAATTCTTGGTCAATCCAGGGCAACCAGAGATGAGGTCCAGGCCAGCCGGGTGGGAACTGAAGCCAGCCGATACCCACACTGGCGGCTGCCAGGATCACTAGGGGAATCTTCATCCCCCAGCCAAGTAGATAGGCTTTGCCCGTCCGTTGGGGACCTTCAAAAACCAGGAAATAGAGGCGAAATGCGTAGACGGCCGTCAATAAGGCAGCACCCAGGGATAAGGTGTAGAGAATCCCTCCCCCGGGGGCGAGATAGCTGGCATCGATGATGGCATCTTTGCTGTAAAAACCCGCTGAAAGCAACGGTACGGCAGCAAGGGCAGAAATGCCGGCAAGAAAGATCCAGCGCAGCACAGGTTGCTGGCGCTTGAGCCCTCCCATCTGGCGGATATCGTGGTCTTCGGCATAGATGCTGATGATGACTCCCGCACCTAGAAAAAGCAGCGCCTTAAAGCAGGCATGGACCAGCAGATGAAACAAACCGAGGGCCGGAGCCCCAATCCCCACGGCCAGAAACATATACCCCAATTGGCTGATGGTGGAGTAGGCCAAAATTCTTTTCAGGTCGACCTGGGCCAGGGCGCAGCTGGCTGCATAAAAAGCCGTCCAGGCCCCTAGTAAAGCGATCACCCAGGTCATGGACGGGACGGCAGCAAAGAGCGGCAAGAGACGAATACTGAGGTATACCCCCGCCGTGACCATGGTTGCCGCATGAATCAGTGCCGAGACCGTACTCGGACCGGCCATGGAATCAGGCAACCAAACATGAAAGAGAAATTGGGCCGACTTGGCCAATGCGCCCAGAAGCACCAGGATGCTCGCTGCCAGCAGCAGCTGCGGGGCAGGGTGCTGCTGGAGTAGGCGAAGAAGAGTTGGAATATGGAGGGTATGATACTGGGCGAAGAGCAGAAAGATGCCCAGGGCCAGACACATATCCCCAATACGGGTCACCACAAAGGCCTTGCGCCCCGCCCAGGCATTTCGCTGATCCCGATACCAATGGGCCACCAGGGCATAGGAGCATAGTCCCACCGTTTCCCAACCCAGGTAGAGGAAAAGGAGATTGTCGGCCAGGGTCAGAATCAGCATCCCGCCAACAAAGAGATTCAAATAAAAATAATAGCGTCGTTCGCCATAATCTCCCGCCATGAACTGTTGGGAAAACCAATGAATCAGAAAACCAAGGAAGGCAGCAATGCTGACCATGACCAGACTCAACGGATCGAGATGCAGACCGATCCGGGCCACAAAGGAGCCCACGGCTATCCAGGTCCAGACGGTGTCATGGAGATCTGGATGGGTACCCACGGTCAACCAGAACGCAAGGATTACCAAACTGGAGGCCAAGGGCAGGACAGTTGCCAGCCACCGGAGCTGGCGGACCCCCAGGGATTCGCCGAGGCTCCCATGCAAGAATGCACCCAAGAGGGGAAAAGCGGGGATGAGCCAGAGCCAGTCAGCCATCTTTTCCCTCCCGGAGGTGGCGTAAGCCCTCCACCGTACTCGTACCCAGCTCCTTGCGCACACGAACCGCAAGGGCCAGGGTCGGGGCCAAGGCCCCGCCGCTCAGAGCCATCAGGAAAAGGGCCAGCACTTGCCCATCCACATTGTTCCAGCGCGCCCCAGCGACCAGGGCGATGAGCATGGCGGCATTGAACAGCAACTCGACCCCCAGGAGATAAAAAATCAGGCTGCGGCGCAAAATAATCAGCGCCAGTCCGCCTAGGGTCAGCAAAAAAGAGACCGCGAGGGCGATTTCACTCAGATTCATGGCTCTTTGCTCCGGCATGCAGGACCAAAACCGCAGCAATCACCCCAAAGAGAAGGGTTGCCAGGGCTTCGAGGAGCCACAACCAGCGGTGGAAGAGGGCAACTGCGAGTTGGGCGATGGTGATGTTGGGGATGGGAAAGGGAGCTGCCGTTGGTTCTGGTACCTGCCCAGCCACTGCCAATCCCAAGATCAGGAGCAGCAGGGTGGCCCCTGATGCACCCTGGCGAAAGCGTTTTGCACTTGCTGGCCCATGGGCGGGGGGGAGCAACAGGATGGCAAAAAGAAAAAGTACCAAGATGGCGCCCAAGTAGAGGAGAATTTCCAATGCTGCCAGATAGGGTGCGCCCAGCAGAAAAAAGAAGATGGCCAGCACCAGGAGCACTCCCCCCAAGGTGACGGCTCCCTCTATGGGTTCGCGCACGGCAAGTAGCAAGCCCAACAGGGCTAGGAGCAAGAGGGCAAGAAATCCGGAAAAGAGGATCAAGGTAGGTTACTCCCTGGATCCACCAGGCCAAGGCCATGGGCTGGAGAAAATGCCGTGATAGCGACCCCCGCATGGTCGTAGTAGCGATAAGCAGGATGCTTGCCCGGCCCATCGATGAGCAAGTCCTCCTTGTGGTACACAAAGTCAGCGCGATATTCCTTGGCAAAGCCAAACTCATCCAGCAACTGGATGGCCAGGGTAGGGCAGGCCTCTTCGCAAAGACCGCAGTAAATGCAGCGACTGAAATTGATGCGAAAGGTGCGGGCGTAGCGCCGACCATTGGGGCGATCACCGCCCTCCAGGGCAATGCACTGGGTCGGACAGACTGCGGAACAGAGCTCACAGGCCACACAACGTTCCTCGCCGTCAGGATCCAGGGTCAGGACCGGTCTGCCGCGCCAGCGCGGGGGCAGAGGGATTTTTTCCTCGGGATAGGAGCGGGTGACGGGCGGGCGCGCCAGCTGCCGCAGGGTGGTCCAAAAGCCAAGAAGCAGACCGCGGAAGATTCCCATCAGAGCCACCCCAGACGCAGTAGGGCCAATACGCCCGCCGTTGCCAACAAATTGAGTAGTGCTAACGGCAGTAACCATACCCAGCCCCAATGGAGGAGCTGATCCATGCGGGGACGAGGCAGTGTTGCGCGAAGCCAGAAAAAGAAAAACACCAACAGGGCACTTTTCAGTAACAACCATCCCCACCCAGGTCCCCAGGGGCCATGCCAGCCGCCCAGGTACAGGAGACTGGTTAACACCGCCGTGAGGACCACGCGCAAGTACTCTCCCAGATAAAAATAACCAAACTGCATGCCTCCGTACTCGGTGTGATAGCCAGCCACCAGCTCGCTCTCGGCTTCGGGAAGATCAAAGGGTAAGCGTTCGGTTTCGGCAATACCGGCCATGAGGAAGATCACAAAACCCAAGGGTTGTAGGAGGAGATAGGGCCAATGCTGCTCCGCCACTATGGGTGACAATGCCAAGCTGCCGCTGAGTAAGACGACCCCAAGCAGGCTCAGGGTCATGGGTAATTCGTAGCTGATGAGCTGCGCCACGGCGCGAATGGCCCCATACAAGGAGAACTTGTTCCCGGAAGCCCAACCCCCCAAAAAAACTCCATAGACTTGTAGGGAGCTCAAGCCCAGGAGAAAGAGCAAGCCAATCTGCCAATCCCCGGCCCAGGAAAGCTTCCGGTCCAGGGGAAGGACGGCAAAGGCGGCCAGGGAACTGAAAGCTACCAGGATGGGGGCTAGACGATATAACCATGGGTGCGCAAAACTTGGGAGAAAATCCGCCTTGCTCAGGAGTTTTACAGCATCGGCCAGGGCTTGCCCCATCCCCAGTGGTCCCAAGCGATTGGGCCCCAAGCGGTTTTGAAAACGGGCCAGAACCCTGCGTTCGGCAAAAACCAGAAACCCCGCAAGCCCCATGAGCAGCAGGATGGTGGCTAGCATCCCCAAGAGCTCTTCGACCCAGATCATGTCACAATCTCCGCGATATCCAGCCGTTCCCCGGGGTGGTAGCCAAGCTGGGAAAGGTCGGCCGGGGCGAGCGCCAGGGTCCCTGGTGCCATCCCCGCTGTCGGGACCACCGGGAATCGGAGGATCCGGCCATCCCGACTGCGCAGGCCAATGGCCGCAGCTTCGACTTGCTGCGGCGCAAGACGGATACCGTGGGCAGGGGCAAGGCCCTGCAGCTCCGGGGCGTGCTGGGCTTGGCTTTCCTCGCCCCACCAGTGAAAGGGGCTGAGCAGCCAAGCACCAGTGCCCGCATGGGGAGTGGGGACGATGCCAATACGAAAACGAGCGCGCAGTGCATCGGCCAACAGGAAACCTTGACTGCCAATGGTGGGGTTCTGCGGACAGAGATAGTCCCCATAAAAGCGGAGCCGGTCTTGAAATTTTTCCTGACAGGAAAGGCGTCGGGCCAATTCCTGGGCCAGGGCCGTGGGCTCCCACAGGCAATGAGATCGAATCATTCCTCCTGCCGGCAGGGGAAAATCCGCCTGACTGGGATCCCAATGCTGCTCCTCGAACTGAGGATCATGGATCTTGGCATAGGCCTGGAAGCGACCCTCCCCATTGATGAAGACACCATCGCTTTCGGCCCAGTTGCGCAGGGGAAAGAATAAATCCGCTCCTTGGGCGGAGTCGGTGTTGAGGTGATCCAAGACCGTCCACTGGAGGGATTCTTGCAGCGGACGCCAAAAGGCGCCATCCCCATCTCTACCCAAGGGATCAGCGGCCAATACCAGCAAGTGCCGGCATTGGCCCTGGGCGCAGGCCGTGCGCAGGCGGTTGCTTTGGCCATCGGTGGCAAAAAACGCGGCACCGGCCAGATTGGGAGCGGTATGGGCCAGGAAGATGCTGGCATCTGCCGGCAATTCCCGCAGGAGGCGGCGAAGCACTATAGCCCCCGCTGGCCCCAGTTCCGTCGCGCTGGCAAGGATCCGAACCCCTTTACTTTGGGAATGGGAGTGGCACCAATGGACAGCGCTGTCGACCAGGGCGTCTGGGCCCATGCGCTCGACCTGCGCCCAGGAGTCCAGGGCCTGGGGCAGCGGGCTGACAAGAGTCAGGCGCGCGCCCTTTCGAAGCGCTGCGCGCACTGCCAGTTGCAGGCTCGGCGCCTGTTCCAGGGCTTGCCCAATGACCAGGATCTCCCGGCCTTCCTCGATTTGCTGTGGAGAAGGTCCCTGGGGAAAAGCCAGGATTTCTCGAGCCAATGCCTCCTGCCAGGGATCGGAGAAGGCCGCAAAGGGGGCCCCCAAGGTATCGGCAAGGGCAAGCCAGGCCAGATTGGCCCAGAGATCGGCGCGAGGAGAGCCCAGAAAGCCTGATTTACCCTCTGCCAGCCGTTCGGTCAAGCGATCCAAGGCCGCATCGGACCCAATGGTAGCGCCGCGATAGCGGTGTAGGCAGGGACGCTCCGGAGTGGTCCAGGCACGAAAACCAAAGCGTCCCCGATCACAGAGAAAATAGGGATTGATCTCGGGATGGGGGCGGGCACGCATTCGTCGCAACTGCCCGCGCGCCGCCCCCGGGGTCGTGTTGCAACCCAGATTACAGTGGGGACAGAGGGATGGGGCGCTCTCCAGATCCCAGGGGCGCAGATAAGAGCTATGATATACCTTATCCGTAAAGACGCCGGTGGGACAGATTTCGGCCAGGTTGCCGGCAAAGGGACTTTCGAGAGCGCCGTCGTGCAGTCGGCCAAAAAAGACCCGATCCCGGGAACCAAAAACTCCGAAATCCGTGCCGCCGGCAATGTCTTGGTAAAAGCGCACGCAACGATAGCAGGTGATGCAGCGGTTCATCTCCTGGCGGATCAGGGGACCAAGATTTTGGCTCTGGAAGCGACGTTTGACGTTTCGATAATCCCGCAGCCGCTGGCCAGCGCGCACCGTCATGTCCTGGAGATGACATTGGCCTCCTTCGTCGCAGACGGGGCAATCATGGGGATGATTGCGCATGAGCAGTTCGCTGATGCCCTTGTGTTCCTCCGCCACGTCATTTTCGGCGCTTACCAGTTGCAGTTGAGGGCTGGCTGGCAACAGGCAAGCCATCATGATCCGCGCTGGATGTTGATTATCGTGGGGATAGAGCTTGACCGCACACTGTCGGCAGGCCCCCAGGCTCCCCAGGGCTGGATGAAAGCAAAAATAGGGGATGGCATGTTTTTTACCGCTTGCGAGGACCGCTTCCAGGACGCTTTGCCCAGGGAGGAAAGAGATGGCCTGACCATCCAGAAAGAAGTGGGAACTCATACGGACCTCTGATAGGGACAAGTCCCCTTCAGGTGCGCAAGGAAATCATCGCGAAAGCTGGCCAGGCCAGAAAGCACCGGCATCAACGCCCCTGGCGCCAGGGCGCAAAAGCTATTGGGTATGATTTCTTTGCTGAGGCTATGGATTTTTTCGATCTCTGCCATGCTGGCCTGCCCGGTCTCGATCCGGCATGGGTAAAAAGAAGCTCGGCAAGACTGGTACCCATGGGAAGTTCATAGACCCCGGGACGCTGAACGGGACCGCTGACGGTATAGAGCTTGGTGCCAGCGCCGCCCTGAACTCCCAACTCCTGCCAAGCCTTGGCTCCCAATTGGAGGATTCCCGGTAATTGGGCCAAGGTCTCGGCATTATTAACGGTAGTGGGTTGTAACCAAAGCCCGCGTTGGGCAATGTGGGGTGGTTTGCTGCGGGGGTTGGGGCGACGTCCCTCGATGGCATTGAGGATGGCCGAGTCCTCTCCACAGATATACCGGCCCAGGGACAAATGAATATCAATGCGGAGGGGACCATCGGGCAGGTGTAGCAATCCCTCTTCCTCAAGTCTGGCCAAGGCCCGCTCCAGGGTTGGTACTCCCTCGGCGTACTCACCGCGCACAAAGACCACAGCGTAGCGAACACCCAAGGCATGGGCAGCGATGAGCATCCCTTCCAGGATCTGTAGGGGCGCACCAAAAAGGAGAGCGCGATCCTTGAAGCTGCCTGGCTCCGTTTCATCGAGATTGCAGACCAAATAGCGTGGGGCCGGGGCATCTTGACCGCGCAAACGCCATTTGACCCCGGTAGGAAAGCCAGCTCCCCCACAACCCCGCAGGCCCGACGCCTCGACTTCGGCGATGAGCTCGGCAGGGGTCATGGCCAAGGCCCGCCGCAAACCCTCCAAGCCCCCATCGCGACGGTAGCGATCCAGGTCAGCCGGGTCCTGGGTGGCAAAATAGCTGCTCAAGAGCTTCATGATTTTTCCTCCCAGGCTGTGAGCAGGCCCGTGAGGGTTTGGATATCCATTGGTGCTAGGCTCTTCCCATCGACCCAAGCCGCCGGAGCTTGCGCGCAAAGTCCCAGGCAAACATGGGGAAGGATCGTATAGGCTCCTTTGCCAGCCACCCGTCCCATGGGTACCCCGCTGTGGGCCACGGCATGGGTCAGGAGTTGCCGCGCTCCGGCCAAATGGCAGCTGATGCTGTCACAAATACGCAGAACATGACGCCCGGCCGGTTCGCGCAGCACCAAGGGGTAAAAGGTACATAATTCCTCCACCTGGACGGGAGAAAGCCCGGTGCATTGGGCGGCAAATTCCAAGGCATGGTCGTCAATGTGTCCCAGGGCCTCTTGTAGTAGGCGCAGGACATCACTGATGGCCGCCTGGGGGCGGGGGGAATGGGCCACAATCTCCGCAATTTTCTGGCGGCGGGCAGGGTCAAGATGATCAGCGGTCGAGCTCGGCGAGGACATAATCTAGGGATCCCACGGTGGCAACAAAGTCAGGAATACGAAGCCCCACGCCAAGCTCCATGATCATTTGGACATGGGCAAAAGAACCGCCACGGATTCGCACTCGGTAGGGTCTGGGACCGCCATCGCTGACAACGAAAAAACCCAACACCCCCCGTGCCGACTCTCCCAGTCCCAGTGCCGATCCGGCAGGCAGTCCAATGAGACCAGCCATCTGTTCGAAATGCTGGATGAGACTCTCGATATCCTCGAGGGTTCGTTCCTTGGGGAGCAATGCCACGGGTGCATCGGCTGCCAGGGTGGGGCCTTGGGGAAGAAGCCGAAGCAACTGGCGGAGCATCTGGATGCTTTCGCGAATTTCTGCCAGATGCAAGACCGTGCGGCTATAGGCATCTCCGGCCGTCGCAGTGGGGATGGCAAAATCCAGACGATCGTACCAACCATAGGGGGCCTCTTTGCGCAAATCCCAAGCCTTACCGGTGCTGCGTAGGACGATACTGGTGGCGCACCAGCGCTGTGCCTGTTCCGGAGTCACCACCCCCACACCCTGGGTTCGGGCTCGAAAAATGGGGTTCTCGATCGTGAGCCGCTCGCAATCCACCAGCCCTTCGTCCAGTTCTTCCAGCAGGGCTTCTAGATCCCCCTGCCAATTCTCAGGCAGATCGGCGGCAACGCCCCCAATACGATAAAATTGAGGGTGCAGACGCCCGCCCGTGAAGTTTTCCAAAAGTTCCAGTATGCGAGCCCGATCGCGAAAGGCATAAAAAGCTGGTCCCATGGTCCCCAGGTCGTTACCATAACTGCCGAGCCACACCAAGTGGGAACTGATTCGGCACAGTTCGGCCAGGAGGGTGCGGATCCCCTCGGCCCGCTCCGGGACCTGGATTGCCGCCAGCTTCTCCACCGCCCGCAGATAGGGCCATTCCCCCAAGACCCCACCCAAGTAATCGACCCGGTCGGTGTAGGGGAGGAAGTTGTGATAGCTGTGGCCCTCGGCGATTTTTTCTACCCCGCGGTGGTGATAGCCGATCTCCGGATCGACCGCCACGATGCGCTCCCCCTCCAGCGCTAGGACATAGCGCAGGATGCCGTGGGTACCTGGATGGTGGGGTCCCATATTGAGGACCATGCGCTCCCCGTGGTCCTGCATCTTGGGTGTAGAGCTGCCCTGATATGCCGCCAGCAATCCTGGCAGGTTTTCGCTGTCGATACGGATAGGGGGGCGTTCGGTGGCGCGAATGGCCTCCTTCTTGCGCAAGGGATATCCCTGCCAGCCTGGTGGCAGCAGAATCCGACGTAAATCCGGATGGTCGACAAAGTCGATCCCAAAGAGATCATGAATCTCCCGCTCATACCAGTTGGCGTTGGCGTAGACAGGGGTGAGGGATGGGGCCTGGGTGCAGCCAGGAGATAAGGGAACGCGCAGGCGCAGCCATTGGGACGGCTGTTCATGAAAAAGGTGGTAGACCAACAGGAAACCGCCCCCCTGCGGGGCATTGTCGACGGCGGTAGCATCAAAGAGCGAGGGATAGGGCGACTGCCACTGTCTGGACAGATAATGGGTACAGGCAAGCAGTTGGCCCACGGGGAGGACGAAATCCAGAGTGCCATCACCAAGCTCCCCATGGGGCTCTGCGGCAAAGTCCCGTTGCAGAATCTCGGCCAGGAGCATCAGTCTTCCATCCGGGCGATACCGGGGCGGACCGGGCGACGGATTTTGTGTTGCAGCAGCAAAAGGCCATCCATGAGCGCCTCAGGGCGCGGGGGGCAGCCAGGTACATAGACATCGACGGGCAGGATCTGGTCCAGACCTTGGATCACGCTATAGACGTCGTACATCCCGCCCGAATTGGCGCAAGACCCCATGGAGATGACCCACTTGGGTTCCAACATCTGGGCGTGGATCTCGACGATCATGGGGGCCATTTTGGCAAAGACCGTCCCGGAGCAAATCAAGACATCGGCCTGCCGCGGGGAGGCGCGGAGCACCTCGGCGCCAAAGCGGGCCAGGTCATGGCGCGGGGTCACAGCCGCCACCATCTCAATGAAACAACAGGAGGTTCCAAAATTGAGGGGCCAAAGGGACCCCGCCCGACTCCAGGCAATCAGCTCTTCGAGCTTGCCTGCGAGGTAGGAAAAAGGACCGGGTCTTAGGGCCACCGAAGAGCCCCCATGCGCCACTCGTAGAACCAACCAAGACCCAAAATCAACACAAATACCATTCCTCCGAGCACGGCCTGCCAGGAAAGGTCGCGAAAGGCCACTGCCCAGGCAAAGAGAAAGGCCCCCTCCAGTTCAAACACCAAAAAAGAGACGGCCAACAGATAAAACGAAATGGGCAGGGGAGGGTGGGCCGGACTCCCGATCCCCAAGCCGCTTTCAAAGGGAACGTCCTGATGGCGGCTGGGTTCTTTGGGGTGGAGGCGGCGGGCAAGGGCGAGCAATCCCCAGAGCACCAACAAAACCAACAAAGAAAAGAGGGCAACACGCAATTCGCTGCTCGGTGGCACGGCTCTGCTCCCTTGGTAAAGGAACTGGTCTACATTGAAGTGTAGTGCAAATTTTTATTCTTGCAGGCCAGGAGGTGCAACCATGGAACTATGGGAAGATCCGCAAGTACTGGAGGCGATCCTCGACTATCTTCAGGAGCACCAGCTGCTAGCGAGTTTTGTGAGCATGGGCGGGCTTGCCCTGCGCGAAGGCGCCCATTGTCATTGTAGTGAGCCCCAAAAGATCGGTACGGATACGCAGTTGCGCTGCGAACTGGATTTTGATGAGCTCATGCCCTTTGGGGCAGCGGCGTCCCAGCGGCTCCGGCAGCGCGGAGAGGTCCATTTGCGCCTGGATCATACCGGCAAAGTGAAAGATGCCTGGCTGTGCCGTCCGGATTCCTGCTGA
>JABEBX010020551.1_pt1 | contig 15518 bp, 13 predicted proteins | sample 7245971 | NCBI WGS metagenome assembly JABEBX01 (sample SAMN14506365, study PRJNA622280) | hot springs metagenome | biome: hot spring [ENVO:00000051]|acidic hot spring [ENVO:00002120]; feature: spring [ENVO:00000027]|sediment [ENVO:00002007]; material: sediment environment [ENVO:01001048]... | reverse complement strand
CTCATCCCGCCGAGCCAGCCCTGTAGAAGACTGGATGCAAAGGGTTTATTGGGGATTTGTCGCCCCTACCGGCCGCTGTCAGGAGTGTCGCCGCTGCCGAGCGCGAGAACTTGGAGGTCGACCTTGGCCAGTCCATCCCAGGCCATGCCGAGTCGCTCCGCGGCTCCATACGAAAGGTCGATGACGCGCCCCTTCTGGGTCAGGTCTCCGCGGTCGGTAATGCGCACGACAACGGAGCGGTGATTCGACCGGTTCACAACCCGCACAATCGAGCCGAAGGGCAGAGTTGGGTGGCAGGCGGTCATGGCATACATATTGAAGACCTCGCCGCTGGCCGTCGCGCGTCCATTGAAGACGCCGCCATACCAGGAGGCAATGCCGTGGATCTTGCTGCGCCACCTGCGCGCCGCGCGCGTTGGGCCATGAGGGGGGAGCGGCGGCTCGGCATAAGCCAACGAGGCCGGGGTTGCATCAGCGGCGCCAACTGCATGTGGAGCGTTTCCGGCCCTGGTCAGGATGGCGTCTGCCTGAACTGCCCGCGTCGAAATCAGTACCACCAGCGACACCAAGGCAGCGGCCGAGACTCCAGCCGCAAGGAAGATCCAAAGTGGGGTTCGTCGTTTTAACTTGCTTGTTTTCCTTGTGATAAGCATCTTTTACATTTTACTAAGCCGACCATGACTGAGCCGGTTCCGTGTCAAGATCGAGGGCGCGAATTCTGTTGAAATTGCCTTGACTTCGAGGCGCCTACGATAACGTATTCTGCATGTATGGGTTACGAACGCCATGGAGTCGGAGCGTTTGTCCCATTTTGGGCCAAACTTGCTAGAAAAGCATCGCGAATGCCCTGAATCCGGGGCCTCGAACCCCGGAACAGGGTGTATAGGGCACTGAAAACAAGGGCCTTGCTCTTTTGGGAAGAGCATTTTCGAGGCAATCTTCGCGGCCCGATGCCGGCATCGGGCCGGCTACGCGCACCTTGCCGATTAATTCCCGCAACCTGCTAACTTCATCCCAGGGCCTGCCGAAGGGAACTTCGCCAGGCCCATTGTGTTTCTGGCCGGAGTTCAGCCGAAGGGTTTGCATATGCAACTAAGCGCGCAAGGGTTGGAGCTGATCAAGCGGTTCGAGGGGTTTCGCCGTCATGCATACACCGACGTAGCCGGGCATACGACCATCGGCTATGGCCATCGCATCGTGCCCCCTGAGTCGTTCCCGAAGGGCATCACCGAACCGCAGGCTACGGCAATTCTGGCCAGCGACGTGTCCGAAGTTGAGCGGTCTGTGAACGGGCTGGTCAGAGTTGCGCTCACGCAGGGGCAATACGATGCTCTGGTGGACTTCTGCTTCAATCTTGGAGCGGGACAGCTGGCCGATTCGACTCTGCTGCGGATGCTCAATGACGGCCGCTACGATGCTGCCGGGGAGCAGCTCCTTCGGTGGGACCACGTCGGAGGCAAGATCAACCTGGGATTAAAGGCGCGCAGAGAGGCCGATCTCAGGCTTTGGAGAGCGGAAGCGCAGGCGCCGCAGAGCGCTGCATAGAGGCCCAGGCATCGAGCAAACAGCCGGCGCCAAACAGGGGCCGTGCGTCGTTGGATCTTTGTTCTTGGGTGTTCTTTGGCGCCTTTCTGAGACACGGCGGTGGACTGTTCCCATCTCATTTGCTTTCTGTCAATGCCAGATGCTCACCGGGTTTCAGATAGCCTTTGCGCCGGAACCAGTCCTCCATCGCGCTGTGCAGCCGATCGAGCGGCACGCGATAGCCGATCTCCAGCAATCCGTCCCCGGCGGGAAAGGTATCGTCGAAGACCGCGTCGGCAGTGAAGTTCCGCATGGCGAAGTTGTCGATCTGGCGGATGGGGCTGGGGTGGCGCGCGCCTGCGGCGTCGATGCGCTCAATAGAGATGCGTCGCGCGAACATGATTCCACTGTATATCGAGCCGGAGCGAGAAGCGACAGATCCGGAATGTGCCGACGGCCAGCGCTGTTGTGCGCAAAAGGGGCGCATCGATGCGGTACACTCAGGAGATCATGGAGCTGGCTGCCTGGCGTGCGGCTCCGTCGAGAGTTCAGCAAGGCTTTGCCATGACGATTCTGCTGCAATGGTTCCTTTACGCGCTCGCGCTCCTGCTTGTTTCCAGGATCGTGCCGGGTTTTCACGTCTCGGGGTTGTGGCCTGCGCTCATTGCGGCGCTGGTGATTGGCCTGCTCAACGCCACGGCCGGTCTGTTTCTGAAGATCGTTACGTTTCCGCTGACCATCCTCACGCTCGGCCTCTTCCTGCTGGTCATCAACGGCCTGATGATCCTGCTGGCCTCGAACATCGTACGCGGATTTACCGTGCGCGGATTCTTTCCGGCGTTCTGGGGCGCGGCGGTACTGGCGCTGCTGGGAATGCTGATCAAGGCTGTGACGAAGTAGGCGCAGAGTTGGGCGTCATGGCCGGATCTGACGCGGTCTGGTTTCCAGAACGCAATGCCGCATTACCTTTAGCGCGCAACGGCTTTTTGGGCGCCTCGGGCTTTTTCGCCGGCGGCTTCACCGTCGGCCCCGGCAGCGTCCGGGGAGTTCGGATGGCGCCCGCGCCAGAGAATCCCCCTGAAGCCGGCATCCGCATGGGCATGACGAATACTTTGGCGGGCTGATTCCGCTCAACGCGGCTGTAAACGCCCCATCCGCCTCCCACAACCACAAAGACAATCGCGGCCGCTGCCGCGGCGCGGAGCCAGTCGCTATCGAGCGCGAGCCTGGCGCGGAACCGCGCGGGCCAGGTGAGAACGCGGCCGCTTCGGGGATCACTGCGCAGAACCTCATGCACGCGTTTTTCAAGCCCAGCAGGAGCCGGAAGTTTGGCGACCAGCCGCAGTGTTTCTTCAGCAGCGTCGCTACGCGGCGCGGAAGTTATCGGATTGTGAGGGTTTGAGCTCATCGCAAGCTCCTCTCATGACCGAGCAGCTCGGCCATCAGGTTGCGCGCCCGAAAGAGGCGCGACCGCACGCTCGACTCCGTAATGCCCAGAACAGACGCAATTTCCACGCTCGATAGCTCCTCGAAGGCCGAGAGCTGCAAAACCTCGCGTTCCTTGGAGGGAAGCTTATCCACGCAAGCAAGCACGTGCGCATGATGCTGTGCGGCGGCGGCCAACTCTTCCTGAGAAAGTCCCGCTGAAGGCAGAACCCTCGCAAGCTCCGTCACATCGTCAGTTTCCGGACGCGTCCTGGCCCTGCGTTTGCGGTCCAGCACAATGTTCCAGACGATACGGATGAGCCAGACGCGGTGGTCACGCACTTCGGCAAGGGTCTGCCGGTGCTTCAAAACCCGCAAGAACGTCTCCTGCACGGCGTCTTCAGCGTCAGAGGGATTGCGTAAGACGGAATAGGCAACGCGATAGAGGGCTCCGGCGTAGTCGTCGACAAGCGTCGAGATCGCCGCGTCTTCCGCGCGCCTGCGCGCCTCGTCATTCACCGCGCTCGTGGGAATCTTCATCCATCCTGCGGTTATGGCCGGGTTGGTGCTCATCACTCACCAGACGCATGCAGCCGGGAAAATGCTCACAGCCGCCCTGCCTTGCACCGGAGAGCCGCTTCCGACCGGACTGGACTGAACCGCCTCGCATTTGCCGCGGGCCCCAAGGCTATCTGGCAAGCAGCTTCTCGGCCGCGATCTGGCCTGCCGCGCCATCCTTGTCGGCATCGCGCACCTTGGCCCAAAGCGCGCGGGCCTTATCCTGCTTGCCTTCAGAGGCGTAGAGATCGGCAAGATCCAGTTGCGCCACGGAGGTGGAAACCGTGGTAGACGGCTTCTGGGCGATCTGGTTATAAAGATCGATGGCTTCGTCGTCACGGGCCGTCTGGTGGTACAAGCCCGCCAAGGCGAGCTTTGCGAGGTTGGCCAGGTTGCGGTCCCAGGAGTGCGACGCAGCGGTCAACTCTTTCTCGGCCGATCCATTCTCACCCATCTCCTCATAAGTAATGCCGGCAAAGTAGCGAGCCCTGGCCGCTTGGGGGAGCCAACTGAAGTCATGGGCAACGGCCAAAAACTCTCTGTTTGCCTCTTTGGCGCGGTCGGAAGAGGTGGTATAGACGCCCGGCTCCGGCGGCGCTCCGGGAATGGCCAGAGGCGAAGTATACACGTCCATGGCCGCGCCGAGAGCAGCATTGGCAGCCGACGAACGCCAGATCCAGAAAGCCAACGCGCCGGCGACTACCGCAATTGCCACTCCTGCCGTGATCGACCAGCGTGCCACGCTGGATTTGTGCTCACCGATCCAACTGGCGCTCGATGCGGCGGCTTGGGCAAACTTGTCTTTCTTCAGTGCGTGACGGGTTTGTGTGTCCACGGGCTTCTTTTTTTCCTTCGCTGATTAACTTGCAGGCGGATCCGAACAGATGAGGGTAGCGCCACTGCAACCCAAGTAGTTTATCAGTGTGGTTTGTGCAGGGGCAAACGCGCCTGAATGGCCACAAATGCGCAGGCCACCTTGCGGCGCCGCGTCGGGAACGGTAGGCTTAAAGCATGTACGACGATTTTCACGTCACTGACCGTTGGAGCGGCGAGGATCTTCACTGCCGCTGGAAAGCAAACATGGTGGCCATCGCCACCCGCCACGCCGACGCGGTCGACATTCGCTTCGACGTGAATGGACGTCCCATGTGGATCGCCCTGCCGTCGACCGCCTGGGTGGAGCACAAGCAGCGCAGCGGCAAAGTGATTACCGACCAGCTTGCCGCACAGGTTGCCGGGCGCTATCTCAAGCAGCTCATCGAAGAGGGCTACGACGCGCGCCGCGAGGTCTACACCATGACCGTGCCCGAGGTGCTCGCGCACCTTGACGCCGTGGTGGCGGAAGCCAAATCGCAGGGAGTGCTGCCGGCAGTGCCGGTGGGACCTGCCAGCTAGTTCTTCGACATTGGCAACGGGAACCCGGCCGGGATCCCCATCGTAGTGCTTTAGAGGACGACTTCATCCGGAGGGCTGCTTCGATGCGCCATTCTTCTGTCTTTTTCCTTTTTGCGGTGTTGTTGCCCAGTCTCGTTCCGCTCGTTGCACAAACCAAAGCTCCTGCCCTTGACGCGCCGCTACCCAACCCAACCGAACTCTGGCAGCGCGCGCTGGCCAACGAGCACAAACTCGCCGCCGAGCGGGAGCGCTACGAGTGCCGCGTGACGGGAACGACTGTCCTCACCGACAAGCAGGGCAAGCCCCTCAAGACCATGACGGTGGTGGAGGACCAATTCTTTGTGAATGGCATCGAGATCAATCGCACCCTCCAGAAGGACGGCAAGGATCTGACACCGGAGCAGGCAAGGAAGGAAGACGAGCGTGTGATGAAGGAAACGCTCAAATACAGTAACCAGGCAAAGGCCAAGAAGGTAGAGGACGAGCAGGACCAGCAAGCGGAAGACTTTATGAAGGCCATGATGCTGGTCAACGGCCATCGTGAGATCGTCGGCGGTCGCAGCGTTCTCTTCTATGACATCGTGCCCAATCCTCGCTTCGAGGCAAAAACCATTGGCCAGAGGATGGCTAAGGTATTGAAGGGCACGGTTTCCATCGATGAGCAGACGGGTGTGGACATCGACATGAACGTGCACGGTGTATCGGATCTGAAGATTGGAGGAGGGATGCTGGCCAACATCCATAAAGGATTCTGGCTCCACTTTCACAACCATCCTCAACCCGATGGCGTTTGGATGACCGACCTTTTCGAGGGTTCGGGCGACGCGCGTGTACTGCTCTTTTCCCACAAGTACGGTCGCGTAAAAGTGAGCAATGACGATTGTCATCTCTACACGGCCACCGCGATGCAGGTTGGACAGCCCAAGGTGGTCAAGACGAATTAGGCCAGTCTCTTCGGCCACTCGCCGAGCGCATCTTCGAAAGCTCCACTCTCTCGGATGGCTGGGCGGCGCGGCGGCGCAACTCTTCATCGGCCTCGCCTCGGAGCGCTTCGGCATGGGCCTCTGCCTCAGCGCAACAGCGGCGATCTACCTCGGCATCGCCATCGTGCTTTGGGCCGGAGCGCGGCGGCTTCGCCGTCCGGCAGCATGAGAACTGCTATAGTTCTTTTGCCGCTTGCGTATCGCGGCCCTTGAGCAGCCGGCTCAGAATCACGTAAAGCACCGGGATAAAGATCAGATTCAGCACCGTCGAAAGCAACATGCCGCCGACGATCGTTGTTCCCACCGAGCGGCGACCCAGTGAGCCCGATCCCGTGGCGAAGACCAGAGGCAGCACACCGAGAATAAAGGCAAACGACGTCATCAAAATCGGCCGCAGGCGCAGTTCGCCGGCTTCAATCGCAGCTTCCGCAATGGAGCGGCCCTTCGCGCGCAACTGCTCGGCGAACTCGACGATCAGGATTGAGTTTTTGGCCGAAAGGCCGATCAACATGACCAGTCCGATCTGACAATACACGTCGTTTGCATAACCGCGCAGCGACACCAGTCCCAAAGCGCCGAGCACCGCCATGGGGACCGCCAGCAGAATGATGAACGGCAGCGCGAAGCTCTCGTACTGCGCCGAAAGCGTGAGATAGACGACGAGAATGCCGAGACCGAAGATCAGGATCGCCTTGCCGCTCGATTCGATCTCGTCGAGTGTCAGGCCCGTCCATTGGAATCCCATGCCGCGCATCATATGCTCGCTGGCCAGCTTTCCCATGCCTGCAATTGCCTGGCCGGAGCTGTAGCCTGGAGCCGGCGAGCCGTCGATCTCGACGGAGCGGAAGAGGTTGTAATGAGTGATCACCGGCGCGCCCGCGCTCTCCTGCACCGTGATCAGATTGTCGAGCGGAACCATCTGACCCGAATCGGAGCGCACGTAATAGCTGTGCAGATCGCCTGCCCTCATGCGGAACGGCCTGTCGGCCTGCACAAAGACGCGGTAGGTGCGGTTGTTGTAGTCGAAGTCGTTGATGTACTCCGATCCCATGAAGACGTTCAGCGTCGTGGTAATCTGCGAGAGCGAAACGCCCATCGCCTTGGCCTTCTCACGGTCAATCGTGACCAGCTCCTGCGGATCGTTGGCCGAAAAGGTCGTGAAGAGTCCCGTTAGTTCCTTATGCGTCGGACCGGCGTTGACGATCGTGTGCGCCACGCGATCCAGATCGCTCAAGGTGTTTCCGCCCTGGTCCTGCAGCATGAACTGAAATCCGCCAAAGCTGCCCACGCCCTGCACGGCGGGCGGCTCGAACGCCTCCACCAGGCCGCCGTTGGGAGCGAACATCAGCATTTGCAGCTTGGGCGCGACGGCGCGGATGATCTGGGCTGTCGAGGGCCATCTTCCGCGGTGATCGGGCGGCGGGCTTGTGTTCACAAACATCATGCCGGAATTCGATGAACTGCCCGCCAGACTGAAGCCGTCTACGGAGAACAATCCGCCCACACCGGGATTTTGCGCGATGATGGCCTGCGCCCGGTCGGCGAGCGCGGTCGTATAAGAGAGCGACGACCCTGGCGGCGCCTGCACAATCACCATAAAGTAGCCCTGATCCTCCTGCGGGATGAACCCTGTCGGAACCGCGCGGTAGATCCACGCTGTTGCGCCCAATCCGGCGATAAACACAAGAAGCAGGAGATAGCGCAGCCGCAGCGCCAGATGAATGATCCGCGCGTAGGTGTTACCCAGCCAGGTGATGAAGCTGTCGGCTCCATGAACAAAGGCGGCAAAGGCGCGCGACACAAAGCCGATATGCAGAAAATCGAGCTGGTGCGGGCGGGCCTCCTCGCCGCGCAGAAAGAGCGCCGAGAGCGCCGGCGACAGGGTGAGCGCATTGAACGCCGAGATGGCGATGGAGAACGCGATGGTCAGCGAAAACTGCCGGTAGAGAATGCCCGTGGTCCCGGGAAAGAAGGAGACCGGCACAAACACCGCGATCAGCACCAGCGAGGTGGCAATGACCGCGCTGGTGACCTCGCCCATGGCGCGCGATGTTGCCGCGTGGGCATCGGAGTGTTCCATATGCATGTGCCGTTGCACATTCTCAATGACCACAATCGCGTCGTCCACCACCAGACCGGTGGCCAGCGTGATGCCGAAGAGAGTGAGCGAGTTGATGGAAAAGCCGAAGATTTTAATGAACGCAAAGGTTCCGATGAGCGAGACCGGAATCGTGACCGCCGGAATGATGGTCGCGCGCCAGTCGAGCAGGAACAGAAAGATCACCCCGATCACGATGATGATGGCCTCGACCAGCGTGACCAGCACCTCGCGAATCGATTCGCCGACAGCGGTCGTGGAATCGAATGCAATGGCGTATTCAAGACCGGGCGGAAAACTCTTCGCAAGCTGCGCGAGCATCGCCTTCGCCTTGCGGTCCACTTCGAGCGCGTTGGCGTTCGAAAGCTGCTCCACGCCAATGCCCATCGCCTCGTGGCCGGCATATTCGAGCCGCGTGCTGTAATCTTCAGCGCCCACTTCGGCGTGGCCCACATCCTTGAGACGAACCAGGCCGTTCGACGAGTTCTTGACGATCAAGTTGTCGAATTCTCCGGGGCTCGATAGACGGCCCACCACGCGCACGGGAATCTGAAATGCCTGATCGGGGTTGGCCGGCTGCTGCCCGAGCTGCCCTGCCGGAACTTCGACGTTTTGCTCCATGAGCGCGTTGACCACGTCGGTTGCGGTCAGGCTTCGCGCGGCCAGGCGCACCGGGTCGAGCCACACGCGCATCGCGTACTTGCGCTCGCCGAAGATCATGACATCGCCAACGCCGGGGATACGCTTGAGAGCGTCCTTCACATAGACGTCAAGGTAGTTGGAGATGTACTCGCTCGAATAGCGGCCATCGCGCGTAAAGAATCCCGCGCCGAAGACAAAGTTGTTGTTGGACTTTACGATGTCGATGCCGGTCGAAACCACCTCGCCCGGCAACCGGCCCTCGACGCTGGCTACACGATTCTGCACGTCCACGGCCGCGATGTTCAGGTCGTAGCCGGTCTGGAAGGTGATGTCGATCTCGCTGGTGCCGCTGTTGGTGCTGGACGAGCTGATATACCGCATGCCCTCAACACCGTTGATGGACTCTTCAAGCGGAATCGTGACCGCCTTTTCGACGGTCTCCGCATCGGCGCCCACGTAGTTGGCCGTCACCGAGACCACCGGAGGCGCAAGCGTGGGGTACATCGAGATGGGAAGCGTAGGGATGCAAACGGCGCCGGCGAGAATAATCATCAGGGCGCATACCGTGGCAAAGACCGGGCGATGAATGAAGAAATCGACGAACACGGGTTGATGTCTCCTCTTTCACTTGCAGCCAACGCCAAACCGCAGACAGTGCGCGCGTCTGGAGTGTGGATCCCTGACCGAGAGCTGTTGCTGCTCGCGATCTGCCGCCTACTGTTTGCCTTCAGACGTTCCGCCGCCGATCGGAATCACCGGCATGCCATCCACCAGAAACTGCGTGCCCGTGACAATCACATGCTCACCGGCGCTCAGTCCCGAGACAATCGAATAGTTATTGCCCACGGTCTGGCCCAGCACCACAGGCACGCGGTGCGCCATGGCCATTCCGCCTTGCTGCTGCATCACGAAGACAAAGCTCTGCTCGCCCTGGCGGATCACCGCAAGCACCGGGACCACCGCCATTGGCTTCGTGCTCCAAATCACTCTGGCCTTGACGATCTGGGCATTGCGCAGGATCTCCGGCCCCGAATGCACTGGAGCCTTCACCAGAATTCCCTGCAGCGTGCTGTCCACCTGCGGCGAGACGAAATACACCTGCGTCTTTTCCAGCAGTTTGCCGCTGTTGTCGGTCAAGTCAACACCGAGTCCCATCCGCACCTGGGAGGCGCGTTCGGTGGGAATGTAGATGTAGGCTTCCAGATCCTTGTTCTCGTCGACCGTGGTCAGCACCGTCGATGCGGTCGCGTAATCGCCCACATGCACCGGGATGTCTCCCACCACGCCGTCAAAGGGCGCGCGCACAGTATAGTAGGCCAGAAGTTGTTCCTGCGTCTTACGCGACTCCACAGCCGCTTCGTAGTCGGCTTTTGCGTTCTGAAAGGCCTGCTGCGCCTGGTCGTAGGCGTCGCGGCTCGTCACACCGTCCTGGTAGAGCTTGCGCTGACGTTCCAACTCGATCGTGTCGTAATCGTAGAGCGCCTTCTTCTGCCGCTCGGTGGCGCGCAACGAGGCCACCTGCGCCTTCTGCTGCCGCGGATCGATCTCGATGAGCGGCTGGCCGGCCTTCACGTGGTCGCCCGAGTGGACATAGATCTCCGTGAGCGATCCACTGACCTGCGGCTGCATGGTGGCCGAGCGTCGCGATTTGATCGTGGCCACATAGTCGTTGCTTTGCTCCACCGGCGCCATGGTCACGGTCGCGATTTGCACGGGTAAACCCTGCATCTTCGGCCCGGCGGCGGCCGTCGGCTTCTTCTGGCAGCCTGTCGCCGCCAACGCCAGGACAAGATAACTCAAGAAAAGAGAACGGACTAATCTGTTTTGTGTCACTTGACTCTTCCTCTGGCCATTCAGGTTCCTCACGCGCGGACTGAGGCGCGAGCCTGCAAGTTCTGTCTTTAGCCGCACACCAGCTCCCATGGTCCGCACTGCAACTCGCTTCCTGCCCTGCGTGGGCGAAGCGTCGCGCGATGGCCTTGAAGCAACAGGTTGCACCGAGGCTGCTGGCGATGCCGGGGTGCTGAAGCGCATCTTCCAGAGCGGCCACTGTGTGCGCCATCTCCTCCTCCAGCGGACAGGCCAAGCGCCCTTGCGCAAGATAAGGTTGCAGCGATTGCCAAGTTCATCGCACACGCGAAACTGACGAATAAAAACAAAAAACTATCTGGCGCATCCCCTGCCGCCACGGCCTGCGCAACCCCCGCAGCCTCTTTCGAGGATAGCGCACACCCCCACTTCTGTTGTGCTATACGCTCTTACTGGGCTTCAGGTTCCGTGTCATCCACGGCGACGGACGGCTCCGGGCGAGGACGGTAGCCTCAGAACGCGCTCATAGCATCCGAAGGAGGGCGGTGGCCGATCGTCTTCAGTGGGCAGGGTGGTTTCTTCTATAGGCGCGCACGTCAGATTTGGGGGATGAAGCCATGCGGCTGCCTTCATCCGGTCGGAGCGGCGCTCCCGGAAATCTTCGAAGCGTACGCTGAGTTGATTGCAGAGGAGGGCGATCATTGCGTTGGCGCCTTTGACCGTCCAGTGCATGCCGGCCGCTTGGCGCCTGGCCGCATATCGTCCGTCGCTGCCAGTCAGGCCTTCAATGCTGCAGCCTTCTGCTCAAGTTGCTGAACGGTTTCGGTCTGCATCGGTTCACCTCTATGCCGAGGCCCACAGACCACGACTTTGCCGTGACCCTGTGCGGAACAAGGATATTGTGGACAATCGCGAAGATGTTTGCTGCAGGCGCCGGCCCGAATCCGGGTCAGTCCGCCTGCTCCATCGCCTTGAGCGATTCGTTGTAGGGTGTGCGCAGGACGCCGCGTTCCGTGAAGATAGCGGCGATGTACCTGGCCGGCGTCACGTCGAAGGCCGGGTTGCGAATGCCGACCCCGTCGGGCGTGACCTGTCTGCCGGCGAAGTGGGTCACCTCTTTTGCCGGGCGCTCCTCGATCGGGATCTGATCGCCGGTCGGCGTGGCCATGTCAATGGTGGACCAGGGCGCCGCCACGTAGAACGGGATGCCGTGCTCGCGCGCCAGGATTGCCACGTTGTAGGTGCCGACCTTGTTGGCGGTATCGCCATTGGCGGCGATGCGGTCCGCGCCGACGACAACGGCCTGGATCTTGCCTTGCCGCATCAGGGTTGCCGCCATGTTGTCGCAGATCACGGTGGTGGGGATATGGTCAGCCATCAACTCCCACGCCGTCAGCCGCGCGCCCTGCAGGAAAGGCCGCGTCTCGTCGGCGTAAACCTGAATCTTCCTGCCCTGCTCGACGGCGCCGCGGATAACGCCCAGCGCGGTTCCGTAACCGCAGGTGGCGAGGGCCCCGGCGTTGCAGTGGGTCAGTACGCCGCCATCCGGCGGCATAAATTCGGCGCCATACGCGCCCATCCGCCTGCAGGCGGCGATGTCATCCTCATACATCGTGTGAGCTTCAGCGAGGAGCTTCTGCCGGATCTCGTCCAAAGACAGGCCCGACGCGGCCAAGGATGCAAAGAGCGTCTTCATCCGGTCGATGGCCCAGAAGAGATTGACAGCCGTGGGGCGCGTTGAGGCGAGACGCGCGCAGATCCGCTCGAACTCGGGACGAAACTCCTCGACAGTGCGCGCCCGGCTGGTTTGCGCACCCAGGGCAACGCCGTAGGCCGCGGAGACGCCGATGGCCGGCGCGCCGCGGACGACCATGGTGACGATGACTTCCGCCACCTGCTCGTAGGTCGTGGCGAGCACGTAGCTCTCTTCGAGAGGCAGCTTGGTCTGATCGATAAAGCGAACGCCTTCAGAGGTCCAGGTCAGCGTGGGAATCATGTATATCCAGTGTAAATCGAAAGGGGAACAGGAATCAGGACCGACAGCATTGAAGTAAACCGGTGGAAGATCTGCGCCTGGTCGCAAACACATTTTTCATTTCCCGCTGGACTACTGGCGCCCGCACTGCGTAGAGTAGTTGCGATACCTCTCCATTTGCATTTCTCAGATCCAGCGGAGGACGAACTTCCATGGCAACGCGCTCTACAACTGCGGTTTCGCCCCGTGCCCCCAACTACACGGGGCCTTTCATCACCGTCGCTATTCTGTTTGGTATCTTTGGCTTCCTCACCGTCTTAAACAACACGCTGGTGAAGAAGCTTGAGGATATCTTCCAACTCGGCTACGGGCCAGCCATGCTGGCCACTTTTGCCTGGTTTCTTGCCTACCTGATCTTCTCGGTGCCGGCGGCCAAAGTGATCGAATTGGTGGGCTACAAGCGCACCATGGTGATCTCGCTGTTCGTCATGGTGGGTGGCGCGCTGCTGTTCGTGCCGGCAGCCAACATGGTCAGCTTCCCGATGACGCTGTTTGCGATCTTCGTACTGGCCACCGGCGTTTGCGGGTTGCAAACCGCAGCCAATCCATATGTCTCGATCCTCGGTCCCGAGCACACTGCTTCGTCGCGGCTCAACCTGGCGCAGGCGGTCAACTCCTTTGGCTCACTGGTCGCACCCTGGTTTGCGGCACGATTGATTCTTTCGGACACAAGCAGCGCCGCGAACTCCGCTGCTACGGCACACATGCTGGAAGGCCCCTATGTGGCCATCGCCGTTGCGCTTTTGCTGCTGGGCTTTGCGGTGATGATGCTGCATCTGCCTGCCATCACAATGTCGCGCGAGTCTGGCCGGGCCGGTGGAGGCGCGGAGCGGAACATCTGGTCGCATCGCCACACGGTTTTAGGCATGGTGGGCATCTTCCTTTATGTCGGACTGGAGATCGGACTGGCCGCCATCACCATTCAATTCGCGCTCAAGCAGGGTATCCAGCCCGTAGCAGCATGGCTGAACGCACACATGTTCAACCATGCTGCGTTCAGCTACCTGTTTGGACTGAAAGGTGGAATCGGCACGGTCGAAACCGCGGGGCTGATGCTGACACTCTACTACACGTGGATGATGATCGGCCGCCTGGCCGGCAGCGCGATCATGAAGTGGATCAAGGCGCAGCACCTGCTTGTTGTATTGGGGCTGGCGGGTACGTGCCTGCTGCTCGTTTCGATGTTTTCGCACGGACTGTTTGCGGTATGGACGCTGGTCTTCTGCGGCCTGACGAACTCGATTATGTACCCGACAATCTTCGCGCTCGGTCTTGCCGAACTGGGGCCGCTAACCAGCAAGGGCTCGGGCGTAATCACGATCGGCAATGTCGGCGGAGGGATTATCCCGCCACTGTTCGGCTTCCTCGCCGATCGCATTGGGATTCAGTTTGCGCTTGTAGTTCCCCTCATCGGCTACCTCTTCGTGGCGTACTACGGATTTTCAGGCTACCGGCCAAGGCGAGATTAAACTGTTTGCACTCTCCGGATCGCCGTGGCAAACCCTCCGGTACGCCGGAGGGTTTGCTGTTTCAGGCACAAGCAGACTGCGGCGCCAGGAAGATTTCCGACCTCGCGAGGGCGATTACGGGGGTTGGCCCGCGCTTCCCTGCATCGGAATGCGACACACGGCTGCACCGCCTCGCAACAACTGCGTGCACCACTCCGGGACATGGATTGCAATGGATTGAAACATGCGATGAGCGAAGATCGGACAAACCATATCGGAAGCGGACAAAAGAGCCTACGAAAAAACTTAAAAGCGATGACTAAAGTTATTCGGGGAGCGACCGATGAAATGGGTGGATGCAAACAGACCCACCCGGAAGACGCGAACGCAGATCTTTGGATCGAAGCGTGGATCGGCGGGCAAACAGAGGGCATCCTAGAAGGAGTTGAACTCATGGCCCTTGGTGTTCTGAACAATCTTTCGGCGCTCTACGCTGAGAACAATCTCAATAACACGAACAACAGCCTGCAGACGGTTCTGCAGCAGTTGTCCTCGGGGTCGCAGATCAACTCTGGAGCGGATGACGCGGCCGGACTTTCGCTGGTCAATGGACTGGGAGCAAACTCGGCGGCGCTGACGCAGTCGGAGACGAACGCGACCGAGGGCGTGGGGCTGCTGCAGGTGGCCGACGGCGCGCTGTCGCAGGTGACGAGCCTGCTGAACCGGGCCATCACGCTGGCGACGGAAGCCTCGAACGGCACGCTGAACTCGACGCAGGAGAGCGCGGCGAACCAGGAGTACCAGTCGCTGCTGGCCGAGATATCGAACATCGGCTCGACGACCACGTATAACCAGCAGCAGGTCTTCAATGACACGACCACGGCGATCTATACGGGCGACTCCTCGCAGGCGGGCTCATCGGTGGACAACATTTTCATCCGGACGCTGTCCTCATCAAGCGTGGGCGACACGGGCGGGACGATGTCCTACTCGAGCGGGCAGAACAATGTGTTCATCGATCTGTCGAGCGGAGGGATCAACGCTTCGGCTTCCGACAGCCTGAATGCCGGCGGCAGCACCACGCTGACGGTGAACTATCTCGCCAGGGGGACGAGCGGGACCGTGACGCCGGCGACGGCAAATGTAACGGTGGGAACGGGCACAACCTTTGCCAACACCGCGCAGGGGCTGATTAACGCGATCAACAGCTCGGGGCTTGGGCTGAGCGCCAGCTTCGGCACCGCCGCGCAGGCCGGAACGGTGGCGGAGGATGCGGCCGGGGCCGCGAATGCGGCGGGCGGGGGCAACTCGGACACGGGCATCATCGTATCCGGCATTGGGGTGGGTACGGGAACCAGCGGGGCCGGCGAAGTGGGCACGCTCACCGTGGGTGCGGCCGCGGACACCCTGACGGGCGGGACGCTGTCGATTCTGGGCAGCGACGGGAAGACCCACAGCATTACCCTGGGAACCGCCAACTCGACCGACACCCTGGCAAACCTGGCCGCGACCATTAACGCCGCCGGCTACGGCGTAACCGCGACAGTGAATTCCTCCGGATATCTGGATGGAAATGCCGCCGACACGGTTCTGACCCTGAC
>JABEBX010017412.1_pt1 | contig 15518 bp, 9 predicted proteins | sample 7245971 | NCBI WGS metagenome assembly JABEBX01 (sample SAMN14506365, study PRJNA622280) | hot springs metagenome | biome: hot spring [ENVO:00000051]|acidic hot spring [ENVO:00002120]; feature: spring [ENVO:00000027]|sediment [ENVO:00002007]; material: sediment environment [ENVO:01001048]... | reverse complement strand
GCCCGCTCCTGCGCTGCCGTTTTCGCCGCCTTGGTCTGTTTGCTCGCCAGCGGGATGAGGCTGTCGAAATCGTTGTGCGTCAGGTTGATCCAGTTGTTGGCCTTGTCGGGCCGGGCTTCGTCGAAGGCGATATGGCGCAGCGCGGTGTTGCCGAGAAAGGCGAGTTTTTCTTCTTTGGTTTCCATCTCGGGGCGGCGGGCATAGAACACGCGGGCCATGCCGTCCCTGCTGCGCGCGGCGGTGGCGTGCTTTTTCACCATGAAGCTGATGGCCACGCCGGTCTGAATGCCGAACACATTGTGTCTGGTGCCGCTCAGCTTCGGGTTGGCGCGCACGTCGCCGCCCAAGTCAACGACGTAAATCTCGGCGAACTCCTGCGCCACCGTCTTGCGAAATCCGTCGAAGGTGCGGCTGTCGATGAAGCTGCGGTTGGTCACGAAGGCGAGCACGCCGTTTTCGTTCAGCCGGTCGCTGGCCCAGCGGAAAAAGCGGGCGTACATGTCGTAGAGCTTGGTTTTCTGCGCGGTGCTCTGGGCGATGTAAGTCTGCTTGATGCGGGCGTCGATAGCGGGATATTCGCGGTTTTTGTTGTTGTCGTTTTCGCTTTGCTGGTTGGCGTTGTACGGCGGGTTGCCGATGATGACGCTGATGCGCCGCGCGTTCTGGCGCTTGATGCGGGCGACGTTTTCTTCGCTGACGCTGCCGAACAGGTCGGCCGTGGCGCCTTTGGCCGCCGTGTGCAGGCCGACGTTGTCCAGGGTATCGACAAAGCACAGGCTGGGAAACTCGGCGTACTCGCCGCTGATAGCGGCGTAAGTGGCTTCGATATTGAGGTTGGCCACGTAGTAGGGCAGGATGGCGACTTCGTTGGCGTGCAGCTCGTGCTGGTATTTGTGCTTGAGTTTGGCGGGCTGGCCGCGAAAGTGTTCGAGCAGCTCGCAGATGAAGGTACCGGTGCCGGTGGCCGGGTCGAGGATGTCCACGCCCTGATCGATGAGGTTGCGACCGAAGTGCTGCTCGCACAGCCAGTCGGCGCCGTCGATCATGAAGCGCACGATCTCACCGGGGGTATAGACCACGCCCAGGCGGTCTGCGGCCTTGGTGTTATAGACCTTGTAGAAGTTTTCGTAGATGGCCTTGAGAAACGTCTGCTTCTCGCCGTGGCTGCCGATCTGCGCGGCGGCGGCGCGGATGGCGGCGTAGTACGGCTCCAGTCCCTTGAGGGTCTGCCGTTTGAGCGCGCCGGTGAAGAAGGCGGCTTCGAGCGCGTACAGCTCGCGGGCGACGTTGTTCTGGCGGTGGAAGTCGGCGTCGTCGAACACCTTGGCGAAAATTTCCTCGGTGAGGATGTGCTGGACGAGCATTTCGCGCACATCGGCCTCGCCCAGCGCCGGGTTGATGGCCTCTTGCGCATGGGTGAGAAAGCGTGCGGCGGCGGCGCGAAAGGCGGGGTTGCCGCGCTCCTCTACGTCGATCATGTGGCGCAGGGCGTCGAGCACGGCGGGCAGGTCGGCCTTGAACTGCTCGACCGCGCGGCGGAAAGAGGCGATTTCCGGGCGCTCGAAACCGAAAAACAGCTTGAGCAGTTTTTCCAGCGCCGCAGTGTCGGCCACGGGGCAGCGCATCGCTTCCTGGCGGTTCTGGATGAGCAGCGCGGTGCTGTCGTCGGTGAACAGGATGTTGTCCTGCGGATAGCCGCGTTTGAACTTCTTCTGTACCTCGGCGTCGAGGTCGTCGGCGGCGTCTTTCGCCTCCCAGTAGCCCAGCGGCATGCGCAGCTCGTGCAGCAGGGCGCCGTCCACATTGATATTGGTTTTGGTCGCGGTTTTGAGCGGATATTCGGCCAGGAACACCAGCCCCTGCTGCCGCCCCCAGGCCTTGAGCAGGTCTTTGAAGGCTTCGCGCACGATGGTCTCGCGCTGGCTGCCGCTGACCTTTTTGATGAGATCGAGCTGGGCAAGGTAGTCGTGGATGAGGAGCTGGCTCATGGGGTGCGGGCGGGCTGGGCGGACGGGTATGCGGGCGCAATCGGGACGCCGCAACATAGCAAATACAGCGGGAATAAACTGCGCCAGCCAGCATGACTGGGGCGGAATGAGGACGGCAAGATGGCTGGGGCGCAGGAGAAACTGAGTCTGGATGATTACCTCGTCTGGGAAAACGCGCAGCCCGAGCGGCACGAGTTTTATCGCGGCGAAGCCTTCGCCATGGTGGGGGTGCGCCGGGTGCATGGCATGGTGTCGCTGAATGTGGCGGTTCTTCTCAGATCCGCCTTGCGCGGCGGCCCCTGCGAGGTGTTCACCGAAAGCCTGAAGGTGCAGGTGGCCGATGAGGCGGTGTTTTACCCGGACGTCTTCGTCACCTGCCATGCCGACGACCTGCGCACCGAGATGGTGTTTCGTCATCCGGTGCTGATCGTCGAGGTGTTGTCTGATAGCACGCAGGGCTTTGAGCGCAGCCTGAAGTTTGCCATGCACCGGCGCATCGCCGAGTTGCGCGAATATGTACTGATCGACCCCGACAGCCGCAGCGTGGAGGTGTTCCGGCGCAACGAGCGCGGCTTGTTCGAGCTGCATGATTTCACCGGGCTGGCGGAGATGGAAATCGCCAGCGTGCAACTGCGCATCCCCCTGACGGAAGTGTTCAGCGGGCTGGAGCCAACGCCCGCTGGGTGATTGCACCCCTACGCCGCTGCACGACAGACGGCGGCGAGTTTGTTGCCATCGGGGTCGCGCACATAAGCGGCGTAGAAATCCGGGCCGTAGTGCGGGCGCAGACCTGGCGCGCCTTCGCTGCGGCCGCCATGCGCCAGTGCAGCGGCATGAAAGGCATCGACCTGCGCCCGGCTGCGGGCGGCCAGCGCGATCATGGTTCCATTCCCCACTGTGGCGGGCTGGCCGTCGAAGGGTTTGCTCAGCCACAGCGCCAGTTCCACCCGCCCTTCATCGGCGTAGCGGCCCCAGCCGATTTCATGGGCGGGATCGTCGTCTTCGGTCACGCAGCGCGCGTGCCCAAGCGCGGCCAGTACCGGGTCGTAAAACGCCGCGGCACGGATCAGGTCGTTGCTGCCGAGCATGAGGTAGGTGAACATGGCCTTACTGGTCCCGCTTTTACGCAAAAATCTTCCCCGGATTGAGGATGCCCCTCGGATCGAGCGCCTGCTTGATGGCGCGCATCACGTCGAGCGCGTCGTCGCCGGCTTCCTCGCGCAGGAAGCCCTGCTTGTGCAGGCCGATGCCGTGTTCGCCGCTGCAGGTGCCGCCGAGTTTGAGGGCGCGGCGCACGAGTTGGGCGTTGAGACGTTCGGCCAGTTCGCGCTCTTCGGGTTTGGCGGGGTCGATGAGGTAGCCGATGTGGTAGTTGCCGTCGCCCACATGGCCGACGACAAAGTAGGGCAGACCGGCGGCGTCGGCCTCGGTGATGGTGTCGTTGATGCTTTCGGCCAGACGCGAAATGGGCACGCAGGTGTCGGTGGTGACGCAGCGGCAGCCGGGCTTCATTTGCAGCGCGGAAAGGTAGGCGTGGTGCCGCGCCTTCCACAGCTTGGTGCGTTCTTCCGGCGTGTCGGCCCAGGCGAAGTCGGAGCCGGCATAGTCTGCGGCGAGGGCCTGCACGGTTTCGGCCTGCTCGCGCACCCCGGCGGGCGAGCCGTGGAATTCCATCAGCAGCAGGGGCTGCTCGGGCAGGCCGAGATGGTCGTGGGCGTTGACCGCGCGCACCGCGCCCGCGTCCATCAGTTCCACGCGGGCGATGGGAATACCCGCCTGGATGAGGGCGATGGTGCAGTCCACCGCGTGTGCCACGTCGGGGAAAGAGCACACCGCGGCGGCCACCGCCTCGGGCTGCGGGTACAGGCGCAGGGTGCCTTCGGTGATGATGCCCAGCGTGCCCTCGCTGCCCACCATCAAGCGGGTGAGGTCGTAGCCTGCGCTGCTTTTGCGCGCCTGGGTGCCGGTGCGAATGATGCGGCCATCGGCCAGCACCACGGTGAGCGCCAGCACGTTTTCGCGCATGGTACCGTAGCGCACGGCGTTGGTGCCCGAGGCGCGCGTGGCGGCCATGCCGCCTATCGTGGCGTCGGCGCCGGGGTCGATGGGGAAGAACAGGCCGGTGTGGCGCAGTTCGTCGTTCAACTGCAGCCGCGTGACCCCGGCCTGCACGGTGACGAGCATGTCGGCGGCGGCCACGTCGAGGATGCGGTTCATGCGGGTGAGATCGAGGCTGATGCCGCCCTGCACCGCGAGCAACTGGCCTTCGAGCGACGATCCGGCGCCAAAGGCGATGACCGGCACGTCGTGCGCGGCGGCCAGTTTCACCGCGTCGGCCACGTCTTGCGTACTTTCGCAGAACACCACGGCGGACGGCGGTGGCACGTCGAAGGGCGATTCATCGCGCCCATGCTGCTCGCGCACGGCTTGTGCGGTGGAAAGCTGCGCGCCGAAGCGGCTGGCCAAGGCGTCGAGCAGGGCGGGCGGCGTGGGTCGGGTGAGAATTTTCGGGGTGAGGGGGGCGTTCATGGCATGTCCTCGGTCAGGGTTTGCGGCTGCAAGGATAGACGCTCGCCCGCGAGGGCGCAGCGGGGCTAGGAGTCGGGCTTGAGGATCGCGCGCTGTAAGGCATCTTCGCATCGGGCACAATGCACTGCGCTAGTTTTTACTCTACTTCGGAGCCTGTATGGACCCCATGATTCGCATGATTTACGCCAGCCGCATTTCTCCCAATTTTGGCCCGGCGGATGTGCATGACATTCTCAACACCTCTCGGCGCAACAACCAGCCTCTCGGTTTGACCGGCATGCTGGTGTTTGCTGACGGATTTTTTCTCCAGGCTCTGGAAGGCGCTCGCTCGAAAATCAACACCCTTTACGCCAAAATTCTTCGCGACCCGCGGCACAACCAGTCGGCCATCCTGAGTTATCAAGAGATTGATAAACGGCTGTTTGGTGATTGGTCGATGGGTTATGTCTTGAGCACGGAAAAAAATCGCAGTCTATTTCTGGCCTATTCGCTCGAAGCGCGATTTTCGCCGCTCGATCTCAGCGCAAAAGCGGCAGAAAACATCCTGTCGGAGCTTGCCGAACATACTCGGCGCATCGGGCCTAGTGCGGCTTCTTCGGCTTCTGCTGAGGCGGCCTGATCATGGGGCTGCGCCTCACCGCCATATCCACCCGCACTGGCGACGCGGGCACCACCGGGCTGGGCGACGGCTCGCGCTGTCTGAAATCGGCCGCGCGCATTCAGGCGCTGGGCGAGGTGGACGAGCTGAACTCGCATCTCGGGCTGTTGCGCAGCATGGGGTTGCCGTCGGCCATCGACGCCTTGCTCTCGCAGGTGCAGCACGATCTGTTCGACCTCGGCGGCGAGCTCTCGGTGCCCGGCATGACGCTGCTCAAACCCGAGCAGGTGGCCGCGCTCGATGACGCGCTGAAAGACTACAACGCCAAACTGCCGCCGCTGGCCGAGTTCATTTTGCCCGGCGGCACGCAAACGGCCTCGCAGGCGCATGTGTGCCGCACCGTGGCGCGCCGCGCCGAGCGGGCGGTGGTGGCGGTGTCCTGCGAAGTGGCGCAGGCCGGCGGGGAGCAGGCGCCCACGCTGCTGCGCGCCGAGCTGCTGCAGTACCTCAACCGCCTGTCCGATCTGCTGTTCGTGCTGGCGCGCACGCTCAACCGCGCGGGCGACGCCGCCAGCACCGAGGTGTATTGGAATCATCAGCGTCAGCCCAAGGCTTGACGCCCCAGCGGCAGACTCAAAGCGACATACTTCTTCACACTGCCTGCACACGACTTTCACGTCGCGCTGGCAGGATGTGAAGACTGCCAACCGATCTGTTTTTCCACCGTGACACCCCGCCCATGACTGCGACCCCTCCCTCCCCTGAACAACATCGCCGTCCCGTGACCGCCCGCCGCTGGCTTTGGGGCGGGCTGGGCGTGGCCCTGCTCGCCGCGGGCGGTCTGGCCCTGCTGGGCAGCGAGCACCCGGCGCAGGCGCAGATGCGCGGCCCGGGCGGAATGGAAAAAGGGCAGATGCCGCCGCAGCCGGTCACCGCATCGGTCGCCAGAACGCAGGACGTGCCGGTCTGGCTCACCGCGTTGGGCACGGTTACGCCGCGCAGCTATGTGAACGTGATGCCGCGGGTGGCCGGACTGCTGCAGAGCGTGGACTACAAGCAGGGGCAGACGGTCAAGGCCGGGCAGTTGCTCGCGCAGATCGACCCGCGGCCCTTCCGCATCGCGGTGGAGCAGGCGCAGGCGCAACTGGAGCAGACGCAGGCGCAGCTCGCCGGTGCGCAAAGCGATTTGCTGCGCTATGAAACCCTGCTCAAGCAAGATTCGATTTCGGCGCAACAGGTCAGCGACCAGCGCGCCACCGTGGCCCAGCTCAAGGCCACGCTCGACGCCAATAAGGCCGCGCTCGACAACGCCAAACTGCAACTGAGCTGGACGCGCATCACCGCCCCGGTCAGCGGCCTCACCGGCCTGCGCCCGGTGGACGCCGGCAATATGGTGACGACTTCGGGCGCCGTGGGCAGCAACACCAGCAGCAGCACCAATTCGGCCTCGCCGGTTGCCACCATCGCACAGGTGCAGCCGGTGGACGTGACCTTCGCTCTGCCGCAGCAGCAGATCGGCGAGGTGGTGAGCCAGCTCATGGCGGGCAAGCAGTTGCAAACCCAGTCCTGGGATGCGCGCAACACCCAGCTGCTCGAAACCGGCAAGCTGGTCGCCGCCGACAACCAGATCAACAGCACGACGGGCACCCTCAATCTGCGCGCCGAGTTCGCCAACCCGAAGCTGACCCTGTTCCCCAACCAGTTTGTCAACGTGCGGCTGCTGGTGCGCACCATCCCTGACGCAATCGTCGTGCCCACCACCGCCGTGGCGGTTGGCGCGCCCGGCACTTATGTGTATGTCATCGGGCCGGACAACAAGGTGAAGATGCGGGTAGTGAAAACCGGGGTGGCGTTTGACAACCTCACGCAGATCGTCAGCGGCCTGAGGCCGGGCGAGCGCGTCGTCACCGACGGCCTCGACCGCCTGCGGGACGGCCGCGAGGTGAAAGTGGTGCAGGCCGTGGTGCAGTCCGCAGGCGGCGCCGGGAAGGAGCGTGCCCGGCCTGACGCCCACGCCAAGCCCGCCGCCAGCGGAGCACGCTGAGCATGAGTGCGCCACACGACGACAAAGCCTCCCCTCCCCAGCCCTCCCCGCAAAGCGGAGAGGGAGCAAACCCCTCACCCGCAGGTGGAGAAGGTTGGGAGGGGCATCCGAAGGAAGCGCGCAGCGTAGACCTCTCCTCCCCCATTCGTGCGGGAGGTTGGGAGGGGCATCCGAAGGAAACGCGCAGCGCCGACCTCTCCTCCCCCACTCGTGGGGGAGGTTGGGAGGGGGCGTCGCTCGAAGACCGGCCGAGCCCCTCACGGCTGTTCATCCTGCGCCCCATCGCCACCACGCTGCTGATGATTGCGGTGCTGGTGGCCGGGTTCGTGGGCTATAAGCTGCTGCCGCAGGCCGCGCTGCCCGAGGTGGATTACCCCAGCATCCAGGTCACCACGCTTTACCCCGGCGCCAGCCCGGACGTGATGGCCTCTTCGGTCACCGGCCCGCTGGAACAGCAGTTCGGGCAGATGCCGGGGTTGGCGCAGATGTGGTCGGTGAGTTCCGGCGGTGCGTCGGTCATCACCCTGCGCTTCGATCTGTCGCTGTCGCTTTCCGTAGCCGAGCAGGAAGTGCAGGCTGCGATCAACGGCGCGAGCAATCTGCTGCCTTCCGACCTGCCGCAGCCACCGATCTACGCCAAGGTCAACCCGGCCGACGCCCCCGTCATCACCCTCGGCCTGACCTCGGCCACGCTGCCGCTCACCACCCTGTACGACCTGGCCGATACGCGCTTGAGCCAGAAGCTCTCGCAGGTGTCGGGCGTGGGCCTGGTCACCCTCTCGGGCGGACATAAACCCGCCATTCGCGTGACGGTCAACGGCCCGGCGCTGGCTGCGCTGGGGCTGACGCTCGACAGCATTCGCACCGCGATTTCCGGGGCGAACGTCAACAGCCCCAAAGGCAGCATCAGCGGCAGCCAGCAATCGTTCAGCATCGACGCCAACGACCAGTTGCAGTCGCCGCAGCAATACCGCGACATGATCATCGCCTACTCCGGCGGCGCGCCGGTGCGGCTGGGCGACGTGGCCACCATCAGCACGGGCGCCGAAAACGCCTGGCAGGCCGCGCTGGTCAACGGCAAGCCCGGCATTGTGATCAACGTGCAGCGCCAGCCGGGCGCCAATGTCATCGCCGTGGTCGATGCGATTCACAAATTGCTGCCCAGCCTGCAGACGCAACTGCCCGCCGCCGCGCAGCTCACGGTGCTGTCCGACCGCACCGTGACCATCCGCGCGGCCATTGCCGACGTGCAGTTCGAGCTGCTGCTGGCCGTGCTGCTGGTGGTGCTGGTGATCTTCGTGTTCCTGCGCAGCGTGCGCGCCACCTTCATTCCGGCCACCGCAGTGCCGCTGGCGCTGGTGGGCACTTTCGGCGCGATGTATCTGTTCGGCTTTTCGATCAACACCCTCACCCTCATGGCGCTGACCATCGCCACCGGCTTCGTGGTGGACGACGCCATTGTGATGATCGAAAACATCTCGCGCTACATCGAAGCCGGCGAGCGGCCGCTCGCCGCCGCGCTCAAGGGCGCGGGGCAGATCGGCTTCACCATCATCACCCTCACCTTCTCGCTCATCGCCGTGCTCATTCCGCTGCTGTTCATGGGCGATGTGGTGGGGCGGCTGTTCCGCGAATTCGCCATCACCCTGGCGGTGGCCATTGTCATTTCGGCCATCGTGTCGCTGACCTTCACGCCCATGCTGTCGGCCCGCCTGCTGCGGCATACGCCGGAGGAAAAACAGAGTCATTTGTTCCGTTCCACCGGCGCGTTTTTCGACCGGCTTTCGGCCCGCTACACCCGCGCGCTGCGCTGGGTGCTGCGGCATCAGCCGCTGGTGCTGCTGTTCGCGGCGGGCACGCTGGTGCTCACGGTGGTGCTGTACGTGCTCATTCCCAAAGGCTTCTTTCCGGTGCAGGACACCGGCATGATCCAGGCCACGACAGTGGCGCCACAGGATGTGTCGTTCCAGTCGATGAACGCGCGCCAGCAGGCGCTGGTCGATGCGCTGCTCAAAGATCCGGCGGTGGAGTCGGTGTCGTCGGTGGTCGGCATCGACGGGGTGAACACCACCATGAACACCGGGCGGCTGCTCATCTACCTCAAGCCGCTGGAACAACGCCCGCGGGTGCAAGCCCTCATCAACCGGCTCGACTCGCGCGCCGCCAAGGTCGAAGGCATAGCAACCTACCTGCAGCCGGTGCAAGACCTGACCATCAACGACATCGCCAGCCGCTACCCCTATCAGTTCAGCCTGTCGGCCACCAGCGCCGCGCAGCTCTCCCGCGCCAACACCGCGCTGATGGACCGGCTGAAAAAGCTGCCGCAACTCTCCGGCGTGACCAGCGATCTGCAAGACCAGGGCTTGCAGGCTTATGTGGACGTGGACCGCAGCGCGGCCTCGCGCCTGGGCATCACCATGAGCGCGATTGACAGCGCGCTGTACAACGCCTTCGGCCAGCGGCTGGTGTCGACCATCTTCACCCAATCGGCGCAGTACCGCGTGGTGCTCGGCGTGGAAAAACAGCCCGACCAGGGCCTTGGCGCGTTCAACAGCGTGTATCTCACGGGAAGCAACGGGCAGGCGGTGCCGCTGTCCACCATCGCCACCATCGAGCCGCGTGCCACGCCGCTGGCCATCGACCATCTGGGCCAGTTTCCGGCGGCGCTCATTTCCTTCCAGCTCGCGCCCGGCGTGTCGCTGGGCGAAGCGGTGGACGCGATCAAGCAGGCGGCCAAGCAGGCTGCGCTGCCCGCCTCGGTGACCATCGCCTTCCAGGGCTCGGCCAGCGCCTTTCAGTCGGCGCTGTCCAACCAGCTCTGGCTGCTGCTCGCCGCGGTGGCCACCATGTATATCGTGCTGGGCGTGCTGTATGAGAGCTACATCCACCCGATCACCATTCTGTCCACCCTGCCCTCGGCCGGCATCGGCGCGCTGCTGGCGCTGATGGCAACCGGGCATGACCTCACGGTGATCGCCATCATCGGCATCATTCTGCTCATCGGCATCGTGCAGAAAAACGCCATTCTGATGGTGGACTTCGCGCTGGACGCGCAGCGCAACCAGGGCCTGCCGCCCGATGAGGCCATGCTGCAGGCGGCGCACCTGCGGCTGCGGCCCATTCTGATGACCACCTTTGCCGCGCTGTTCGGCGCGGTGCCGCTGGCGCTGGGCACAGGCATGGGCTCGGAGCTGCGCCAGCCGCTGGGCATCGCCATCGTCGGCGGCCTGCTGGTGTCTCAGGTGCTCACGCTATTCACCACGCCGGTGATCTATCTGGCGTTCGACCGGCTCGCCACCCGCACGGCGGCCTGGCGTGCGCGCACCTTCGGCTCGGCGCCACCGGCTGCAGCGCTGTCCGACGAGGACGCGCAGTGAACCCGTCCGCCCTGTTCATCCGCCGCCCCATCGCCACCAGTCTGCTGGCGCTGGCGGTGCTGCTGGCAGGGCTGATCGCCTTTCGGCTGCTGCCGGTGTCGCCGCTGCCGCAGGTGGATTTCCCCACCATCGTGGTCAACGCCAGCATGGCCGGGGCCAGCCCGGAGGTCATGGCTGCCACGGTGGCCACGCCGCTGGAGCGCAGCCTGGGCACGATTGCCGGGATTTCGCAGATGACCTCCAGCAGTTCGCTGGGTTCGACCCGCGTCATCCTGCAGTTCAGTCTGTCGAAAAACATCAACAACGCCGCACGCGAGGTGCAGGCGGCGATCAATGCGGCCATTCCGCTGTTGCCATCCGGCCTGACCGGGCGGCCCACGTACAAAAAGATGAACCCGGCGGACGCGCCGATCATGATTCTGTCGCTCACCTCCAAGAGCCTGTCGCGCGGGCAGATGTTCGATGCGGGTTCCACCATTCTGGCGCAGAAAATTTCGCAGATCGCGGGCATCGGTTCGGTCACCGTGGGCGGCGCCGCGCTGCCTGCGGTGCGGGTGGAACTCGACCTGCCCCGCGTCAACGGCATGGGGCTGGGGCTGGAGCAGGTGCGCCAGGCTATCGCCAGCGCCAATGTGGATACGCCCAAGGGTGCCATCGACAGCGCCACGCATCGCTGGCAGGTGGGCGCGAATGACCAGCTCTCCACCCCGCAGCAGTACCAGCACATCGTGGTGGGCTACCGCAACGGCGCGCCGATCCGCCTCGACCAGATTGCGCAGGTGTATGAAGGTCTGCAGAACGACCGCAATATGGGCCTGGCCAACGGCCAGCCCTCGGTGCAGCTCATCATTTACCGCCAGCCGGGGGCGAACATCATCGATGCGGTCGAAGGGGTGAAGGCGGCGCTGCCGCAGCTCAAAGCCTCGATCCCGGCGGCCATCGACATCACCCTCATGTCCGACCGCACCACCACCATCCGGGCGTCGCTGGACGAGGTGGAAAAAACCCTCATCCTCGCGGTGCTGCTGGTGATTGCCGTGGTCTGGCTGTTCCTGCGCGACTGGCGCGCCACGCTCATTCCCGCTATTGCCGTGCCGCTGTCGCTGGTGGGCACTTTCGCCGCCATGTGGCTGCTCGACTATTCGCTCGACAACCTCTCGCTGATGGCGCTGATCGTGGCCACCGGCTTTGTGGTGGATGACGCCATCGTGGTGCTCGAAAACATCATGCGCCATGTGGAGGAAGGCTTGTCGCCGCTGGCCGCTGCCTTCAAGGGCGCTCGGGAAGTGGGCTTCACCGTGCTGTCGATGAGCATTTCGCTAGTGGCGGTGTTCATCCCGGTGCTGTTCATGGGCGGCATTGTCGGGCGGCTGTTTCACGAGTTCGCCGTCACGCTGTCGGTGGCCATCGGCATCTCGCTGCTGGTGTCGCTCACCGTCACGCCCATGCTGGCCTCGCGCTGGCTGCGGCCGCAAGCGCGCCCGGCTCACGGCGCGCCCAAACCAAGCTCCTGGCTGGAACGGGGCTGGAATCATGTCCATCACGGCTACGCGCGCAGCCTGCGCCGGGCGCTGCTGCACCCGCTGCTGATGCTGGTGCTGTTTTTCTCCACCATCGGGCTGACGGTGTATCTGTTCAAGGTCGTGCCCAAAGGCTTTTTCCCCACGCAGGACACCGGGCTGCTGATCGGCTCGGTGCAGGCCGATCAGTCGATCTCGTTCCAGGACATGAGCAAAAAGTTGCAGCAGATCGTTGCCATCGTGCGCAAGAACCCGGGCATGGAAAACGTGGTGGCGTTCACCGGCGGCGGCACGACCAACAGCGCTTTCATGTTCATGCAGCTCAAGCCGATCGATCAGCGCAAAGGCGTGCAGAGCATCATCGTCGAGCTGCGCCGGGCGTTGTCGCGCGTACCCGGGACGCAGACCTTCATGTTCCCGGTGCAAGACATCCGCGCCGGCGGGCGGCCTTCGGCGGCGCTGTATGAGTACACCCTGCAGGCCTCCGACCTGAACACCCTGCGCGAATGGGAGCCGAAGGTGCTGGCCGCGTTCAAGCGCATTCCGGGCCTGAACGACGTCAACAGCGACCAGCAGGCCAACGGCTTGCAGCTCTCTCTGGTGATCGACCGCGCGGCCGCGGCGCGCTATGGCATTGCCGTGTCCACCATCGATCAGACCCTCAACGACGCCTTCGGCCAGCGCCTGGTGTCCACCATCTACAAGCCGCTCAACCAGTACCGCGTGGTGATGGAAGCCGCGCAGCAATATCAGAACAACGCCCAGGCGCTGAACGATGTTTTTCTGGTGGGCAGCAGCGGCCAGCGCGTACCGCTCTCGGCGCTGGCGCATCAGGAACTGACCAACACCCCGCTGGCGGTCAATCATCAGGGGCTGTTCGTCTCGTCCACCATTTCGTTCAACCTCGACAAGGGCGTGTCGCTCGGCAGCATCCAGACCAAGATCGACGACGCCACCGCCGCCATCGGCCTGCCGTCCGAGATTCACGGCGGCTTCCAGGGCACGGCGCAACTGTTCTCGGACACGCTGAAAAACGAGCCGCTGTTCATCATGGCGGCGATCTTCGCCATCTACATCGTGCTGGGCATGCTGTATGAGAGCACCCTGCACCCGCTCACCATTCTGTCCACCCTGCCCCCGGCCGGGCTGGGCGCGCTGCTGGCCTTGCAGCTCACGCACACCGAGTTTTCCATCATTGCGCTCATCGGCGTGTTCCTGCTGATCGGCATCGTGAAAAAAAACGCCATCCTCATGGTCGATTTCGCCCTCACCGCGGAACGCGAACACGGCGCCAGCCCGCGCGACGCTATCTATCAGGCCGCCACGCTGCGGCTGCGCCCCATCCTCATGACCACGCTGGCCGCGCTGGGCACGGCCTTGCCGCTGGCCTTCATCACCGGCAACGGCGCCGAGTTGCGCCAGCCGCTGGGCATCTCCATCGCCGGGGGACTGATCGTCAGCCAGGCGCTCACGCTCTACACCACCCCGGTGATCTACCTCGAACTCGACCGCCTGCGCCGCTGGACGCTGCGCAAATTCGGCCGCACCGACCGCCCGGCGGCTCTCGATTCCACGGCCTGAACCCCATGAAAACCATCGTCCCACCCCGCCTGTCGCTCGCCGTCCCCTTGGTCTTGACGCTGGCTGCCTGCGCCGCCACGCCGCCTGAAGCCCCGGTGAAAATCGCCCTGCCTGCCAGCTATGCCCAAGCCCAGAGTGGCTGGGAACCCGCGCAGGCGATGGCCGCGGCACCGCGCGGCGCGTGGTGGAGCGTGTTTGACGACCCGGTGCTCGCCAGCCTTGAAACCCAGGTCGCGCAGCACAACCAGAGCCTCGCCGCCCAGCTCGCCGCTTACGATCAGGCGCAGGCCGCTTTGTCGCAGGCCCAGGCCGCCTACTACCCTGCAGTCACCGCCGGGGCTTCGGCCAACCGCGCCAGAGCCGCGGGCACCGGCGCCGTGGGCAATAGCCTGAGCGCCTCGCTCGGCGCCAGTTGGGAGCCCGACCTGTGGGGCAAAGTGCGGCTGCAGGTGCAAGCCGGGCAGGCCACTGCTGCCGCCAGCGCCGCCACCCTGGCCAACACCCAGCTCAGCCTGCAATCCACCCTCGCCACCAGCTATCTGCAACTACGCACCGTGGACGCGCAGATCGTGCTGGCCAACAACACCGTGGCCGCCTACCAACGCGCCCTGCAACTCACCGACAACCGCTACAAGGCCGGGGTGGACACCGCCGCCGACGTAGCCTCGGCGCGCACCCAGTTGTTGCAGGCGCAGACCAGCTTGACCGATCTGGGCGTGACCCGCGTGCAATTGCTAAACGCCATTGCCGTACTCGTGGGCAAGCCCCCGGCGGAGTTCTCCCTGCCGGCTAGCGACACCCTGCCCGAAGTGCCCGCAATTCCTGCGGGCATCCCCGCGCAGTTGCTGCAGCGCCGCCCCGATCTGGCCGCGGCCCAAGCCCAGGTGCAAGCGGCCAACGCGCAGATCGGCGTGGCGCAGACCGCCTGGTTCCCCAACCTCACGCTTTCCGCTCAGGGCGGCAGCCAGGCCGCGCGTATTGCCGAGCTGTTTTCCGCGCCCTCGCTGTTCTGGTCTATCGGCCCACAACTCGCGGCCACATTGTTCGACGGCGGACTGCGCCGCGCGCAGGTGCAAAGCAGTCAGGCGGCCTACCGCCAGACGGTCGCCAACTACCGCCAGAGCGTGCTGACCGCGCTGCAACAGGTGGAAGACAACCTCGCCGCACAACGCATCCTGGCGCAAGAGGCGCAGCAACAGGCCGAGGTGGTGCAGGCCGCCGAGGTCTCGCTGCGTCTGGCTGAAAACCAGTACAAGGCGGGCACCGCGCCCTACCTCAACGTGATCACCGCGCAGACCACAGCCACCAGCGCGCGCAATGCGCAGCTCACACTTCTGAACCGTCGCTACGCCGCCAGCGTGTCCCTGATTCAAGCGCTGGGCGGCGGCTGGGGCGCGGGCGACACGCCGGCCATCGGCCCCTTGCCAGCGGCTTCGGCCGGAGCGCAATAGGCGCACGCGGGCGGCAGCGGCAGACGGCGGCTGTTCGTACCATCGCCCCATGTCCGCCACCGCCCTGCTCACCCTGCTGGCCGCCAGCGTCCTGCTGGTTCCACTGTTCAAACGCTTCGGCCTGGGCTCGGTGCTTGGCTATCTCGTGGCGGGCATCGCCGTCGGGCCTTACGGTCTGGGCGTGGTGAGCCGGCCGGAGTCGGTGCTGCACACTGCCGAGCTGGGCGTCACGCTGCTGATGTTCCTCATTGGTCTGGAGCTGCAGCCCAGCCGCCTGTGGGCGCTGCGGCGGCAAGTGTTCGGCCTGGGCGCGCTGCAAATGGCCGGGGTGGCGCTGCCGGTTGCCGCCATCGCCGCGGCGCTAGGCCTGGGGTGGACGGGCGCGGCGCTGGTGGGCGTGGCGCTGGCGATGTCGTCCACCGCCTACATC
>JABEBX010018777.1_pt1 | contig 15538 bp, 16 predicted proteins | sample 7245971 | NCBI WGS metagenome assembly JABEBX01 (sample SAMN14506365, study PRJNA622280) | hot springs metagenome | biome: hot spring [ENVO:00000051]|acidic hot spring [ENVO:00002120]; feature: spring [ENVO:00000027]|sediment [ENVO:00002007]; material: sediment environment [ENVO:01001048]... | reverse complement strand
CGGATAGCCCTTGTGGGTCCAGTCCTGGGCAAAGTCATGGGGCAGGTAGAGAACCTTGGCAGCCGAGAATCCCAGCTCCTTCGCGGTCTCGAATGCCGGCCGGATGTTGGGGCAGACATCCAAGGGACAGCAGCCGCAGTAGAGAAGGATCTTCTTATCCTTGGGGAGCGAGGAGAGAGCCTTCTTGAGCGCCTCGATGCCTTCGGGGTCCTTTCCCGCCCCGACATAGATCGAGCCGGGAATATGGCCCGCCTTGTAGAGGAAAGGAAAGCCGACCTGATAGATCTGGTAGGAAGGGCTTCCCGCCTTCTGCAGCGCCAAAAAATCCTTCGGCAGGAGGATGTCGCTTCTCGTCCAAGGGTCGCCCGGAGCGATTGGAATCGAAGGCTCTTCTCCCCGGAGAGGGGCGACGCCCCATAGCGTGAGGAGGAGGAGAAATCCGAGGGCCAGTCGGAACGAGGAGAGGGGGCAAGCGATCATGCGGGCGATTCTCCCAATCTTTGGCGCGGCTCCGCAATCGGGAAGCTTGTCCGACCTTCGATCGGACACTCCCTTTCCTCCCGATCTGCGGCGATCGCCAGGAATGCAGCACCCACGGAGCCGAGACGCCCCAACCAGGGATCGATCGGCTCGAAAATTCGTGCCGCCCATCCCCAGGGGGGATAGTAGACCGCCCCGGCCACCCGTTTCACAGCGAGGCCCCCATTCTCGAGAAGTCGGCAAAGCTCGTCCGCCGTCCGAAAGCGGGCCTTCTGCCAGAACTCGTCTCCGAGCCAGCCGCGGATCCGGCGGCGGGCGGCCCACACGCTCCATCGGCCCAGCTCTCCGATCACCAGCCTTCCTCCCGGAGCCAGGACGCGAGCCATCTCTCGCACGACGGCGTCGGGGTCGCGAACAAAGCAGAGGGCGGTGACCGCCGCGACGAGGTGGAAGCTCCCGTCCGCAAAGGGCAGGTTCTCCCCGCTTCCGAGCCTCACGGAGACCGCTGCTCCCTCGGCCCGGGCCCGCTCGCGGGCGGCTTCGACCATTGCCCGACTCGGATCGACGCCCGTTGCGTGCGCTCCCCGAGCCGCGGCCCATACCAGTAGCGCTCCATCTCCGCAGCCCACGTCCAAGAACGTCCTCCCTCTGAGCTCTCCCGCAAGCTCCAGGAGGAGCCGCCGCTCCAACCGGTCGGTGATCCGGCCGAGGGTTGAGGCGCGCCAGAACCGAAAGCCATCCGGAGGCACGATGCCCGCGAATCGGTCGGTGTCGACGGCGCGCCCGGGGGCGGCGGATAGGAATAGCTTCATGACGCGCTTCCTGGAAAAGAATATACAGCGCATTTCCTTTCGGTCGACCTCTCGGGGGGGCGGGAAGCGGCCAAGGTGTGGCCTCGCTCTTCCCCGGCTTGCCTTTCGGAGAAGCGGAACCATAGCATCGAGGCGAACCAATCCTCGTTCGTGAAAAAAATCCTGCTCCTGCTCCTTGCCGTATCTTCCTTTGTCCCGCTCAGAGCCCATGCCCATGTGCTGCTCGCTCGGTGGACGCCAGCGGAAAGGCCGGAATCCGGCCCCTTGGGAAACGGGACCGGGACGCTGGTTCGTGGGATGATGGAGTATCGGACCCTGCCGAACCGGCACTACATCGTCCTTGGCTATGTTCGGGCGTGCAACGGATTGTTCGGGAGCGCTCGCTCCCGGGCGGTCACGTTGGCAAGGGAGCACGGAGCGGACGCGATCCTCGCGCTCAGCCGTGCGACCCGATCGCCGGGTCATTTCCTGCTCCATGGGAAACCGGTCGAATCTTCCCTTGTCGTGGGTGCCTATGCGGCGATCCGCTTTCTCCAGCGAAAGAAGGAGAAGCCCGCTTGGGGCATTGCCGCCACAGCGCTCCCGGTCTCCCCTCCCGCAGCCGCGTTGCCGGGCGAACGGGGCTAGCCGGCCTACGGCTCCGGGGCCTTCGCCGCTTGCCGCTCCAGACGGATCGGCTTTCCGTCCACCAAGTGGCTCGGATCGAGAAGGGAATCGCCTTGCCGGTGGAAGACCGCGTAGACCTTCCCCTCGGAGCCGATCAGGATCCGCTCGCCCCCGGCTCGGTATTCCGATTCCCACGAATCGGCTTCGGTCCGGCCATCCGGCCAGCGCACGGTCCGCTGCATCACCGCCTTTCCTCCCGGCGTAAGGAAGAGCGTCACCCGGACCGTCGACTGGTCCGCCTCGGTCCAGCTGCCTCCGTATTGGCCCGCGGGGGAGGAGGAGCCGGAACGGCAACCCAAGAGGAGAAGCGAAAGGAAGAAGAACAGGAGGGGCGGAGGACCCGCTCGGAGCGCATACGCCCGCCGCCCTGCCTCCCGGAGGGGGGGCTTCTCTCGCTCGCAATCGGCCATGGCCGCGACCCGTCTAGAGATCGAGCTTCTCCGCGTTGATCTCGATCAAGTTCCGATCGGGGTCGAGCAGATACATCTGGGGGAATCCGGCCACCGAATGGGGATCGACCTTGATCCGGTGGAGCTCGTCGTCTGCCTCGGGGGTGTAGCCTTTCCGTCCAAGCTCCTCAAGCGCTTCCCGGTAGCTGGCGACCCGCAGGGCGAAGTGTCCGTCCCGGGAGTCGATCCCCTTGCCCGTGCGCATGGTCTGGCCAGGAGAGACGATCAGGTGGATTCGCTGGCCGTCCGCAAGGGCAAACCAGGCTCCCGGGAAAGGGAAGGGGGCTCGGGGGACTTCCGTAAGGCCCAGGACCTCGCGATAGAAGGTTTTCGATCGTTCCAGGTCGGTAACCGGCAGGGCGGCGTGATGAAGGAGAAGCATGTTCATGGAAAGGTTCTTATGCGACGGCGATTCGGAAAGGAAGAGCGGAGGCGACTTCCGAAACAGGCTATGGATCCTATCGTGCGCCTAGAACTCCTCCTGCAACAGATCGAAGAGCACCCGGATGCCCCGCTCGAATTCGGCGACGGGAATCCGTTCCGAATCGGAATGAGCGCTCCAAGCGGTTTCGGGATCGAGGACCATCGGCATGAAGCCGTAGGCGACGGCCCCTTTCTGGCGCAGGTAGCGGGAGTCGGTGAAGCCCGAGCTGAGCAGCGGGCTCACGACCGCCTCGGGATAATGGCGTCCGACCGTCCGCTCGATGGCCGCGAAGAGGGGGGTGTCCCAGCGACTCGGAGGGGCGGGGTCCGCCACCTCGTTCGCCAGCTCGATCGATACCGGCAGATCGGCTACCAGGGATTGGAGCGAGGAAAGGAACTCCTGGGGATCGACCCCGGGGAGGAGGCGGCAGTCCAAGGTCGCCTCGGCGACCGAGGGGATCACGTTGATCTTGGGGGGGCTGCCCACCCCCGCTGAGAGGCTGGTCAGGGCGACCGAGTTGCGCCGGATCGAGTCGGTGAAGGGATGGGGAGCGAGCGACGCCCCGACCCGGGCGACCATCGCGTCCACGACCTCGGGAGGCCGGTCGACCTCCTTCCGTTCGAGGATCCGGGAGATGGCGCGCAAGAGGACCGCTGGGGCGTCGTCCCGGGTCGGGATTGAGCCGTGGCCGGGCCGGCCGGTTGCGCGCAGCCGGAGCCAGACAGGCTGCTTGTCCCCCACTTGGATTACAAAGACGAGCTTGGGCGAAGCAAAGAGATCGCGGGTACCGAACCCCGACTCGTCGAGCACATACTCAGGCCCAAGATCGTTCCAGTGATTTTCGATCATCCAGCGGATGCCGTACTGGCCCCCGCTCTCCTCGTCTGCGGTGGCCAGAAAGAGGACCGTCCGCGGCGGCACGATCGCAGCCCTCTGAAGGGCCAGGAAGGCCATGAGCTGCTGGATCCCCAGCCCCTTCATGTCGAGAGTGCCCCGACCCCAAAGGAAGCCGTCTTGGACTGTCGCGGCGAAGGGGGGAAGTTTCCATCGGGAGGCATCCGCCGGGACCACATCCATGTGGTTGAGCAGGAGAAGGGGCTTGCGCGTCGGATCGCGTCCGGGCAGGCGGGCGAGAACGTTGCGCTGCGTTGGGCCGCTCGAATAGACCCGGGGGGAAAATCCGCTCTCCTCCAGGAGCCGTCGCAAGAAATCCGCCGTCTCTGTCGTGTCGGCCGGAGGGTTCACCGAGGGAATGCGAAGATAAGCCTGGAGGATCTCGAGCGCCTCCTCGCCCAGGCGGTTCCAGTCGAGGGGAGAAGAACCAGTCGTCGGCACGATGATCTGGTTTTGGCGGATCGCAATGGTCTTGTCAAAGACGAAAGAGGACGACTCCCGCCTCCTCCGGTCTGGCGGACGCAACCGGTTCTGCCCAGCTGGGGTGACGCGCTTTCGCCGATCGACGCACGGGTTAGGAAAAGAAGGGACAACCCTCGATAAGGAAATAAGGAGAAAAAGAGATGGCTTCGCTTCAAGTCCACCTGACCGTAGGCCAGAGCGCCTCGATGCCGCATATGCCCTGCACGCTCGATCCGCAGATGCGGGTCTTCTTTCAGCGTAATCTCGACCCGTTCGACTCCTCTTTGAGCGCGACCGATCTCCTTCGGGCAGCGGGCAATGTGCTGAGCGTGGTCCGCTCGAGCCTTTCCTGGGCAAGGCAGCTCTTTGCCGCTCCCTCCTCTCTGCAGCCCGATCCGAGGAGATCGAAGGCGGGGAAGGAAAACGCGAAAGAAAATCCGCCATCGCCCGCGGCGGAGGAACGGGGAACCGATTCCGCGTCGAAGTCGCGCTCCGGACCGGAACCCAAAGCGGCAGCGTCGGCCCGAGAAGATTCCCCGACCGAGGAGCGCGTGCGCCGGACGCAGGAGGCCGGTCGAGCGGCGACCGCCGAGGCAAAGGAGGGACTCCGTCGGGCCCGGAAGGAGAAACGGGCCGAGCAGGCGGCGACGGCTGCCGACCTCCCCCGCGACTCCGGGCTCCATGGGCTCCATGGGCTCCATCTGGCGATCGAGCTTTCGGTCCACGGGGAGCGGGAGGGAGGGAGAGCGGGGACGAACTCGAGCGGGTCAGCACCGAATTGTCTGCCTTCGTTCCGGGGCTCGCTGAGCGTCCACTTCCCTCCGTCCCCATCCGGAGCCTCACGGAGAGGCGGCAGGGAGGGGAGGTGAGGGATCAGGGGAAACCGACGTCAGAGAAAAAAAGGGGGCGGGAGAGCCGAGCGGCCATGCCGCTCAAGCGGGCTTCTTCCGGTTCTCCTCGAGAAAGCTTCGCGCTTCGGCGAGGTCGGCGAAGAGGAAGCTCGGGCGGGCCGCCGCGAGCTTGGCGCGGGTGTCGTAGCCGGTCAGGAGCGCTCCCGAAAGGATGCCGGCCGCATGAGCCGCTTCAATGTCATGGACCATGTCGCCCAAAAAGATCGCGTCCTGCGGCTCGAGCCCCTTCTCCTCCCGCAGCCGGGAGAGGGTCACGCGCTTGTCGGCGACCTCCGTATGGATCTCGGCAAAGTAGTCGAGAATCCCGTGCCGTCCGGCCTGATCCAGGAAGTGGTCCTTTTGAATCGTGCTCAGGAGGATCGTTCGCAGGCCCTGGGCGCGGCAAAACTCGAGAAAGTCGGCGGCGTGAGGCAAGAGGGGGATCTGCGGACGGAAGAAACGGAAGGCGGTATGGTAAAAGCGATCGAGAGTCTCCAAGGGAACTTCCGGAAGGATCGTCCGGTAGAAATCGCGCAGCGGAAGAAAAAAGCACTCCCGGAACTCTTCGACGGTCATCGTTGGCTTCCGGTAGAGGGTGAGCACCTGGTTGGCCGCCCGATGGACGAAGGGCAGGTCGTCGGCCAGGGTGCCCGACCAGTCGAGCAGGATCGTGCCAATGGGCTGGCTCACAAGCGGTTGCCTCCTTCCTCGATCAAAACCCGCGTCCCGATCGAGACATGCTCGAAAAGCTCGATCATCTCTTCGTTTCGCAGGCAGATACAACCTTTGCTCATGGGTTTTCCGATTGAGTATTCGTGATTGGTGCCGTGGAAATAGACGAAGCGCGCGCGTGTGGTCAGATTGTGCGGCTCCATTCCCGCCAGCCAGAGGATGCGCGTGAGGATCAGGCTCTGCTCGCAGAAGGGAGTGTCAGGAGTCCAGAGGAACCCGGTTGGTTGCCGTGCGCGAAACTCGGTGCCCAGCGCAGAGCCCTCTCCGATCTTTTCGCAGACGAAGTGCCATCCGCGAGGGGTCCGGTGGCTTTCCGGCTCCTCCCCGCAGCCGAGAAGGGCGGTGCTCACCGGCGCTTCCCAGACCGGCTCCTTGCCGCTCAGGACGCGCACCTTCTGCTCCCAGATCGAGACATGCAGCCAGATCCCTTCCGGCGCGGAGGAAAGGGCAGATTGGTTCCCGGGTTCAAAATGCATTGAGCTGGTCGATCAGTTGCCGCAGGCGGCCATAGGATCTGCGGTCGAAGGGAAAACAGAGCCGCGGGAGGGAGAGAAGCTCCGGTTCGTTGGCCTCGGGCGGCAGGGCCCCGGTCCTCTGAAACGAGCCGGGCCGGGCGACGATGTCCTCGAAATCCCGCTCGATTGCCGCGAGCGTCGAGTCGTCGGGCGCCCGATGGATCCGTAGGGCCAGAAGCTCTCCCACGAACCGGTAGGAATGAAAGTTGTAGTAGAAACGCTCGATCTCCCGGGTCGCTTCCTCCAGTTCGTCGGTGAAGGTGAACAGGTGAAAGTCCTGCTCGGCAATCAGCCCGCGGGAGAGTAGCTCCTTGCGCAAGAACTCCTGAAAAGCGCTCCAATAGGAGCCTCCCGGGTAGTCGATGAAGACCATCGGGACGATGGGGGCCTTGCCCGTCTGCATGAGCGTGAGCGCCTCGAAGCATTCATCCATCGTTCCAAGGCCGCCGGGAAAGAGGGCGATGGCGTGGGATTCTTTGACGAAGTGGAGCTTCCGAGTGAAGAAGTAGCGGAAGAAAATCAGCTTCCGGTCGCCTTCGATCACCTCGTTCGGGCGCTGCTCGCAGGGAAGGCGGATGTTCAGCCCGAAGCTCATCTCCTTTCCGGCTCCGAGCTGGGCCGCACCCATGATCCCGTCCCCGCCCCCCGTCAAGACCATGAAGCCCGCCTTGGCGATCTGCTGGGCGAAGCTCCGGGCCATCCGCCAGTCCGGGGTGTCGGGAGCGAGCCGGGCCGAGCCAAAGATCGTCACCTTCTTGACCCCACGGTAGGGCTGAAAGACAGCGTCGGCATACCGGATCTCCTTGAAGGCCTGGTTGATCATCCGGATATCGCCGGGTGTGGTGCCCTGGCGGGCGAAGCGGATGGCGGTCGCCACCATCTCGAAATACTCTCGCTGACCACTGCCGATGCCCGCCGCTTCGAGCAGCTCGGCGATCTTCTGATCCAGCGCGGGCTCGCCTGTCGAATAGCTCGCGCTTTTTTTTTCCGCCATCCAGGCTCTATAATGCGTCCGCTTCCCATCATGGCAAATTTATTAGAACGGCTCTCCCAGCGGCTCCTTCTGGGCGACGGTGCGCTCGGAACCTACCTCTATTCGCTCGGGCTTCCTCGCAGGTATTGCCTCGAAGAGGCGAACTTGAGTCGCCCGGATCTCGTGCGGCGCGCCCACGCCGACTACCGGCAGGCGGGGTCGGGAGTTCTCCGCACCAATACGACGGGGGCCAACCGCGCGAGCCTCAGTCGGTTCGGCCTCGAGCAGAGGGTGGTCGAGATCAACCGGCGAGGGGTCGAGCTCGCCCGAGAGGCCGCAGGAGAAGGGGAGTGCTTCCTCGCCGGAAGCGTCGGTCCGATCTGGCTCCGTCCCTGGGAGGGAAGCCTCTCTCCAGAGGAACGGCGGTCCCTCTATCGGGAGCAGATCACGGCACTGTTGGAGGCGGGCTGCGACGTCATTCTTCTGGAGACCTTCACCGAGCTTTCCGAAGCGACGCTTGCGCTCTCGGTCGCCCGGGAAGCGGGGGCTCCGCTCGTCGCGGTCTCGCTCGCCGTATTCGAGGAAGGCCGGCTTGGCAACGGCGACACGCTCGCCTCGGGCCTCGCCTCGCTTCGACAATCCGGAGCCCGGATCGTCGGCATCGGCGGAAGCTGCGGCATCTTGGCCTCACTCCATCTGCTCGAGGGGATCGAGCTGCGTCCGGGGGAGATCCTCTGCGCCTTTCCGAACGCGGGGAAGCCTGAGTTCTACGAGGGACGGCTCGCCTATTCGGCCAGCCCCGAATATTTCGGCGCGAGCGTCGAGCGCTTTGTCGAGGAGGGGGTCCATCTGCTGGGAGGGGATTACGGCACGAGCCCGCTCCACATCGCGGCGATGGCGCCCGAGATCGCCCGCCGCCGTCCCCGCCTCGAGAAGCCGCGGCGGCTCCGCGTTCCCGTGATCGAGGCGGCGAGGGAGGAAGAGCCGCCCAAGGTCGAAGAGGAGAGCCTCTTGGAGCAGTGCAAGCGGAAGCCGGTCGCCATGGTCGAGCTCGATTCTCCGCGGACGCTTTCGATGGACAAGTTCCTCGAAGGGGTTCGCGCCCTGGAGAAGGCGGGGGCCGACGCCCTCACGCTGGCCGACAACTCCCTGGCCATCCTCCGGGTCAGCAATCTCGCGGCGGCGGTAGCGGCCCAGCGCTGCTCCCGGCTCCAGACGGTCCTCCACCTCGCCTGCCGCGATCGGAACCTGCTCGGCCTCCAGTCTGAGCTCATGGGGTTTTCGGTGCTCGGCTTCCGTCACGTGCTCGCCCTGACCGGAGATCCCGCCAAGGCGGGCGACCATCCTGGCGCGACCTCGGTCTACGACCTCAACTCACTGGGGCTCATCAAGTTAATTGCAAAGCTCAACGCGGGGGTCTCCGCCGCGGGGCGCGACCTCAAGGCGAAGACCAACTTCGTGGTCGGCTGCGCCTTCAATCCCAACTCGGTGCAGTTCGATTCGCAGGTGCGCAAGCTCGAGTCGAAGATCGCCGCCGGTGCGCAATATGCGATGACCCAGCCGGTCTTCGACGCGGAGCTGGTCCGGAAGAGCGCCGAGCGGCTCCAGCCCCTGGGCATCCCGGTTTTCGTCGGGATCATGCCGGTGCTCAACTCCCGCAACGCCGAGTTCTTGCACAACGAGGTGCCGGGGATTTCGATCCCGGAAAGCCTGCGGGAGCGGCTGCGGCATCTCGAAGGGCCGAAGGCGGCGGAAGCGGGGCTGGATGCGGCGCGAGCGCTGGGGGAGGCGGTGCTCGAGCGGTTTAGAGGGGTCTACCTGATTACCCCGTTCACGCGGTACGACCTCTCCGTCCGGCTCCTCGAGGAGCTTTTCTGAGCGAAGGAAGCCGCCCTCCCGGATGCCGCAGCGGACTCTTCCTCCTTCCTCGCTCCGTCTATTCCGAGAACGAGCTTGCGTCTTGGGCCGCCCGGTCCGAATCCTGGCAGCGGGAGGCGCGCACGGTGCACGTCTATTTCGACAACACGGCGGGCGGGGTGGCGGTACACAACGTGCACAACGCACTGAGGTTCCTCGCCCTGCTTCATCCGGAAGGAAGGGAGGGTTCCCGGTGAGATCCCGGCTCCTCCTCTTGCTCCTCGCCTTCTTCCTCCTCATCGGGAGGGCTTCTCCTTCTCCTCCCCCCCTGGCCCCTGGCACTTCTGACCCTTCTGCTCCGGAAAGGAAGGCCCCCAAGAAAGAGCCCACGATCTTTGCCGTAGTCGAATACGGGCCTCGGATCTCGCCCGAAGTGCAGTCCGAGAAGGACCGCTACCTCGCGGCGCTCTCCGAGGCCTTTGAAGCCAAGGTCCAGCAGGAAGCGGCCCGGAGGCGGCTTTCCCTGGCGGGACTCGCCATGACGCCGACCCACGGCTTTGTGACCGTTGCCTTTTTCCTGAACGACGCCGGCGTGATCACGGAAAAGACCGTGCTCCGCAGCGAGGGAGAAGCTGCCGGCCTGGTCGAGCGCACAACCCTCGACGCGCTTCGTGCGCTGACTCTCTACATTCCTCCGCCGCCGGGAGTCCGGGCCGAACTGGGGGAGGGGGCGTGGAAGTTCTTCTGCTGCTGGTGGCCTCCGGGGTTCGGTGCCCTCAATGACGACCTGGCCACCGCCTCGCGGTCGATCGACAAGTTTGCCGCGTTCCTCGACGCCAAGGCCCCGTCGGGCCGTCCTCTGGAAATCCGGCGCGGGCACTAAAGCGAGCGCCCGTTCCGCATCTCCGGGGAACAATTTTCTTGCCTGGGAAAGGCTGGAGTTGCCTATTGGCTCCCGTATCGCTAAAAGGGGTTCCTTTGCCCCTAAGAAGAGAAGCTGGTGAAGCTCGAAAGTCTGCAGCAGATCACGGCGGCCCTGAATGCCGCGGGCGCCCGCTTTCTTGTTGTCGGGGGATTGGCAGTGGTCGCCCATGGCTACGGGAGATCGACCATGGACATGGATCTGGTCGTCGACTTTTCCCGGCACAACCTCTCGTCCGCCTTTTCGGCCTTGGCCCAATTGGGCTATCGACCGGTGCCGCCGGTCGATCCCATGGATCTCGCCGATCCTTCCGCCCGCAAGCGCTGGGTGGAGGAAAAAGGGATGCGCGTGCTGCCGCTCCAGAGCGAAGCCCATTGGGAAACGCCCGTCGACATCTTTGTCGTTGAGTCGTTCTCCTTCGAGCGGGAGTACGAGCATGCCCTGCAGGAACGCCTGCCGGGCGGGGAACCGATCCGATTCGTGCGCGTCGAGACTCTGATCGCCATGAAGCAGGGCGCGGGTCGCCATCAGGACCTCGCCGACATCGCCGAGTTGAAACTTTCGATCGAGGAAGAAAGAGGAGAGAAGAATGGAAGCTAAAGCCAATCCGAGCAGCAAAGAGTGGGACATTCCCCGGAACGCGCAGCGGAGGTTCTTTTGCGCCCTGCCGCTGGGCAGGAAGCTGGCGATTGCGGCCGACTTGGCCGACTTGGTCCGCGTCTTCCAACGGAGGGCTCCTTCATCGACGATCCTCGCCTCCGGCGCTTGGCCGCAAGCCCCCGCCGTTCCGCGGGAAGGCATTACCGCCGGAACGGTCGCCGAAGAGGCGCGGGAGATGAACCGGGCGGTCTTCCGTCCGGCGGCCCAGGGCTCTCTCGGTGGCCGCCTCCGCTCCGTCGGCTTAGCGGCCTTCCTCGCCGCGATCCTGACGGGCCCCCTCTGGGCCGCCTCGGACGCGAAGCCGAGCAGCCCGACTCCGACCGCCGCAGCGCACGTGATCAAGTTCGTGCATGTGTCGGAGATCCTGGAAGAGCAGGGGCCTCGTCCGAAGAACGTCTGGGTCTATGGCCGATTCACGGCCCGCGGCCCGGTCTCCGACGGACTCTTCGTTGCCTCGGTCAATGAGGGGATCAACTGGCCCGATTGGGAGGAGCATTTCAACCTCATCGACAACCCCGGGAACTACGTCTTTCGGCGGGTCGTCTTCTGGACCAAGTCGCCGTTGCCGGAGATGCGGAAGGGGACCAAGTTCATGATCCCGAAGGAGCACCCGGCAAGGCTTGTGGAGATCGACCAGGTGGATGGCACAATCGCGCGCATGGTGCTCGAATCGCCGCCCGTGATCGAGTCGCAAATCGGAGCCGGACGTCCGGTCAAGCCGGAAGCCGACTCCGCAGGGAAGACCTCGGGTGGCGAGCGGCCGCGCAGGGTGGTCTACTTCAAGCAGCTCGGCTCAATCGCCAAGGTCGAGGGATCGCATCCAGAAAACCTTTGGACCTGGGGAAACTTCAGCGCCCGTTCGGACCTCCGGGACGGCATCTTCACCGCCACCCCGGCCGGAGTCGAGAGCCGTCGGGTAATCGAATGGATCGCCGGAGCGGTCTTGATCTATCCGATCGTCGAGATCCCCAGCAGGGTAATCTTCTATGTGCATCGCCCAAGGAAGATCCGAAGCGGAGAGCGGGTTGAGGTCACCGCGAAGCACCCGGCGCAGGTGAGGCGGCTCTTCATGGCCGGAGGAGTCCTCGTCTGGCTCGATCTCGATCCACCCAATGCCTCCGGGATTTCCGTGAAAATGGGATCGAGCGGCGGAAAGCCCGGCGTTTTGATGACCCCGGCTTCCTCGGCACCGACTCCGGACTCCGCTCCGGGAGCGGCGACCCCGATTCCTACGCCCTCGAAGGTCTCTGCGGCGACCACTCCACTAGAAGGCCCTTCCCCCGAACGGGTCGCAACAGAATCCCCGTAGCGGATTGGCCCAGCTTCCTTCGCAGGTTGACCAGGTGGACGTGCAGGAGGCGCGGCAACGGTGCTTTTCCCAGGCGGCGGCGACGCAGTTGCGCCGCCAGCTCCTCGATGAGAACGATTCGTCCCGCATGTCGGAAGAGGTAGCTGGCGATGGCGAACTCGGTAGGTGTGAGGACCACTGCCCGCCGGCCGCTCCGCAAGAGCCGCTTCTCCCGATCCAAAATCAGAGGGAGCGCGGCGCGCCAGGCCGGAAAACTTCGGCCCCACCGGCGGCCGAGGCTTTCCAGGATCGCCCGGAGCTCCTCCTCGGAACCTCGGAGGGGCAGGAGGAAATCCGCTCCCCTCTCCAAGGCCTCCCTTCGCGCCTCGGGGTCGTCTCTTTCCCCCAACGCCACGACCGGAACCCACCAGGGAAGCCTGCGGAGTCGGAAGAGGAGATCGCTCTCCGGCCGCACCACGATCGGCCACCGGAGCAGGACGACCGGAGAAGGTGCCTGATGGACAAGTTCCATTGTTTTTGCGGGATCTGCCAAGCTTTCGTGCGGAATTTCCGCGCTTTGCAGCAAAACGTCGAGATTGCTCGCCACCCGCTCGGAAAAACCGACAAGAAGCACGTGGAGCCGCTTTGCTGCTTTCCACGGTTCTCCCGTCGAGGGGTCTGCCATCATGCCCTCGGGGTGGGTCGATCCCCTGTGCCGCCGCAACAGGCTTTCCGGCCACGACCGAGGGGGAGAGCCTCTGCGGTCCCGAAGCTCTGGCTCTTGGCCGGCTGGATCGGCCTTCTGGTGGCTCAGGTTTCCGCCTCGGCGTCCTCGATCTCCCCGGCGCAAGCCGAATCGATCGGCCGACGCCTCTGGCAGAACGAGTCCGGGGAAACCCTCTCGGGACTCACCGCCTGGAATGCCGGGGAAGACTTCGCTTCGCTCGGCATCGGCCACTTCATCTGGTATCCCGCCGGAGTCCGCGGCCCTTTCGAGGAGAGCTTTCCCCCACTGCTCCGTTTTCTCGAGCAGCAAGGGGTCTCCCTTTCGGAATGGCTCAGGCATGCCTCTGCCTGTCCTTGGCCCAACCGGCAGGCGTTCCTGGCCGAGGCGGGTGGGGAGCGGATGCGCGAGCTTCGCTCCCTTTTGGCCGACACGGTTGGGGAGCAGACCCGATTTGCGATCGACCGATTGGAACGGTCTCTCCCGAAGATGCTCGCCTCCGCGAAGGAGGGAGAGCGGCGGCGGATCGAAACGAACTTCCACGCCCTGGAAACCACTCCGGGCGGCCTCTTTGCGCTCGTCGACTACGTCAACTTCAAGGGGGAGGGAACCTTTCCGACGGAGCGTTATCAGGGGGAAGGGTGGGGACTCCTGAACGTCCTCCAGGCGATGGAGCCGGGACCGGCCCTTCCGTCCTTCCGACGGGCGGCTCGGTTTGTTCTCGAGAGGAGGGTACGCAACGCCCCTCCGGCGCGGCACGAGGAGCGCTGGCTCCGTGGCTGGCTCAACCGGGTCGACGGCTATCGCGAGGGGAGTGCGGGCTAATGGAGCGGTGCACCGGCGTAGCCGGTGAGCTCCATGTAGCCGACCCCGTGGAGCGGCTTCTCCCGGCGGGTGCCGGAAACCCGGACCGCTCCCTCCCAGTAGGCGATCTCCCCGAGCGCATGGAGATCGAGCTCCTGATCGGCCATGCGGGGGCGGACTTCGACCTCCAACCCGAGTGAAGGCACCCGGATCCGCCACCCCGCCGGGTAGCAGGCGCCGGTGTGGGGGCTCTTCCAGAGCTCAAGCCGCTCGAGCGTAAACTCCCCGTAGCGGAGCCCCCTCCGGGTTCCGTCCGGTTCGACCCAGCTTCCGCCGGCGGTCGTGTCGATCGAGCCGTCCTTCTTCCGGAGCCCGTAGAGCATCAGCTCCTCGCCCGAATCGAGCTGGAGCGCGAACCAGTCCCATCCGACCTGGTTCTTTCCCAGGGCGCTCGAGCTGAACTCGTGATCAAACCAGCTCGTGCCACGGAGCGAGAGGATCTTCTTTCCCTCCTCGATCGTCCCCTGGGTCTCGAGCCGCGTGAAGGAGTAGTAGTAGGAAGCGGCTCCCGGCTCGTCGGCCTTCCGGCTCAAGCCCAGCTCTCCGTGGAGCACCGGAGGCTTGCGGGGGACGAGCACGAGATCGAGCTTCTTGCCTCTCTCCGCGGCATGGACCCGGAGCGAGCCCTCGGGCCGCTGCTCGATCCGCCAGTCTCCGACCCAGACCTCCATCTTCCCCTCGGCGCTTCCCGCCTCCCCGAGCGCCCCCCGGTCGGCCCGCTCCGTAAAAAAGAACTCCTTGGCCCCCAGGTCGCTGATTGCGAAATGGCCGAAAAAGAGATCCCGGATCTTCCACCGGCTCGCGCCTTGCGGGGGCGCGCGGAAGAGGCCGCGCCGAAAGAGGGTCAGCTCGAAGCCGTAAGCCGCCCCGGTGGGAGAGCAGAGATTGCCGGTCAGGTACCACCACTCGATCTGAAAGTCGGAATGGTTGCCGTGATCCCGGGGGAAGCTCCAGCTCCACGGATGCTCCGCAAAGGCCCAGCCCTCGGCGGCATCAAGCCGCGCCGAGCCTCCGCCCCAACCACCCCAGAGGAGGGCCAGTAGAAGGAGGGCGTTTGCCGCAAGGCGGGAGCGCATGGGGTGGGCGAGCTTACTCCATCCGCATCGCTTCGGCGATCGGAATGCGGGCGCACTTCCGCGCGGGCCAGTAGGCCGAAAGGACGGCGGCCAGGATGACGGCGGGCGGGAGCTCCCAGAGCAGCTTCCAGGGCATCGTCCACCGTACGGTCCAGCCGAAGAAGGAGGGATTGATCACGTAGGTGAGCACAAGCGAGAGCCCCGTCCCGGCCAGCAGGCCGAGTAGTGCCGCGATGGCGCCGAGAAGGGCCGCTTCCCCGACGAGCATCGCTTCGACCCCGCAGCGGCCGACCCCGATCGAGCGCAAGACCCCGATCTCCCGGCGGCGTTCGACGCTCAAGATCACGAAGTTGAGGAAGATCCCGCTGGCGCAGACGATGAGCGTGATCCCCTTGAGCAGCTCGGTGACCGTGAAGGTCTGGTCGAAGACCCGGAAGACCTCCTTGCGCACCTCCCGGTTCGAGAAGACGACCCAATCCCCGATCGGTGCGATCTGCCGCTGGAGGCTCCTCCGGACCCCTTCGGGGTCAGATCCCGGCCGGAGGTAGAGCCCCAGGGTCTGGCAGCGATCCTCGTCCCAATAGCGCCGATAGGCCCCCCAGTCGATGAGGAAGAGCCCGAACTCGGTCGTGTAGTCGTAGAAAACCCCGGCGATCGTAAAGGGCCGCTCGCCCCGGGGAGTCGGGATCTTGATCTGGTCTCCCTCCTGGACATGGAATCGCTTGGCGAAGCTCTCGTTGACGATGATCCGGTCCAATCCCGCCGATTCGGCCAAGATCCGTCGCGCGGCGCTTCGGCGCAGGGAGAGGCCGCTATATTCGGCTGCGATGGGAAAGCGGAGGGCGGCGCA
>JABEBX010023204.1_pt1 | contig 15555 bp, 14 predicted proteins | sample 7245971 | NCBI WGS metagenome assembly JABEBX01 (sample SAMN14506365, study PRJNA622280) | hot springs metagenome | biome: hot spring [ENVO:00000051]|acidic hot spring [ENVO:00002120]; feature: spring [ENVO:00000027]|sediment [ENVO:00002007]; material: sediment environment [ENVO:01001048]... | reverse complement strand
TCGATCCCCTTCACCAACAATCAAGGGGAACAGGATGTGCGGATGATGAAGGTCAAACAGAAGATATCCGGCTGTTTTCGCTCGCTTGACGGAGCCAGAATCTTCGCCCGCATTCGCGGGTGCCTCTCGACAGTCAAGAAGCAGGGGCGCAATGCTCTGCAGGCTATGACCGTGCTGTTCGAAGACCCTGCGGCCTTCACCCGCAAGATCATTGCGCTGGCCGAGCCCACCTGATTGCCGAACGGACCGAGATAATATCTCCGGTCAGAATCCGCGCCTTTTCGAACCCCTCAGTTCAAATCCCTGCGACGGATCGTATCAAGACCGCGGAATTTTAGGCTGAGTAGTTACGATGTTCTTAAGATGCCGAGCGAACCGTGGAAGGATTGTGTTTTTCTTTCAGGCAGGCCCGCGAGGCTAATCCTCCGTATCAATAACGGTCCAGGCGCCTTTCGTATAGAAACGATAGATCGTCTGCCGGTCGATCACGGAATCGGCCAGAGCGTCGTGATCGAGGAGCGGCGGCGGATTGTTCATGCCGAGCTGCGCCACATGCACATCCTCCGGCGAGGCTGGATCGAGGCCCCAGTTGAAGCCAAGCACATGGCTCGATCCGTGCGCCTGCAGTCGGTCAGTCTCGGGCGCCGTGGCCAGCACCATCGGCTCGGCCCGATCCGCGAAAAACACAAGCAGCGAGACCCCGCCGTCAACCGAACAAAGCACGGCCCAGTCCGACGATCCCGGCCGTTCCAGGCTGGCATGAACCACATTTTCCGGATGGTGCGCCTCGTAGGTCTGCGGGATCAGGCACCCGCGACCGAGAAGCTCGTTCTGAACGGTAAGCGGCAACTGTGGAAAGGCATTTACCGGCAGATGGCGAACGATGTAGGGAGCGGCATGGCCGTCGACCATGATTTGCCCGGTGCGATCAAGAGAACCTACGCCCAAGTCCTGCGGCTGGACCCAGCCGACGCGGCAGGCAAAAAGAAAAAAAACAAGAAACCATTTGGCCTTGAAGCCGACATGAACCATCACACACACTCACGAGCATTCTATGCGGAGCGGAACGGCAACTCCGCATCGCAAGAGAAATTCAATTCCGCAGCGGCTTGCCGTTTTTGAGCGTAAAGGCGATCCGTTCCTGCGTCTTGTTCTCGCCGCAAAGCGAGAGAAATGCTTCAAGCTCAAGGCCGAGAAGATACTGCTCGCTGACGGGCGTTCCCGGCGCGACGCGGCCCCCACAGAGAACGTAGGCCGCCCAGCGAGCGACCTTTTGGTCATGCTCGCTTGCGCGGCCGGCCTCGACCATCGAACGAATCTCCGCATCGAGCGCGGCCAGCGCAGCCTCGCCCGGCGCGGGAATTCCTGAGCGCGGCTGTAGCGGAGCGTAGCCGATTTCGGCCAGAACGGCGGCCTGCGCTTTGGCGTCGAGCAGCAGCCGCTCGCGGTTCATCGTGATGCGGTCGTAGGGCGCAAGCAACCCCATCGAACGCGCCTCAGCGGCTGAACCGGAGCTCTTCGCCGAGGCAATCAATGCATGCGCACGCTTGAGCGCCGCGAAAAACTCACCGGACTGCGCGAATCGCGAGGCTCCGCCCTCCGGGTCAGACGGGGCAATCGCGGCGGCCGCGTCATAGGCATGCAGCAACATCTCCTTTGTGCCGCCGCCGGCAGGGATCAGCCCCACGCCGGCCTCGACCAGGCCCATGTAAAGCTCGGCGTGTGGCTGGCGGCGCGCCGAGTGCAGGCAGATCTCCGCGCCGCCGCCCAGCGTGAGGCCGAAGGGCGCGGCGACCACCGGCCGCGGACAGAACTTGATGGCCGCGGTCATCTGCTGGAAGCTGCGGATCACGCGCTCAATCTCGCCCCAGTTGCTCTCCTGCGCCGCGCTCAGGATCTGCTTCAGATTGGCGCCCACGGAAAAGTTCTCGCGATCGCCTGAAATGACAAAACCGGCAAAGTCGCGCACGGCGTCGGAGCCGGAATCGAGAACCGACGTGATGAACGAGAGCACGTCATCGCCGACAGCGTTCTTGAACGAGTGCAGCTCGATGCAGCCGATGTTGTCGCCAAGATCGACCAGCGACGCGCCGGAGTTGCTGCTCACCACCGCGTGCGTGCGCCGGAAATCGGCAACACGCGCGTGTCCCGCCACGGCGGGAATCGCAACGGTTTGCCCGGTCGCCGGATCGAAGCAGGCGTTTCCGTCAGGCGTGTACCAGCCCGCGCGGCCAGCGGCCAGCAGGACCTGCGCCGGCGCGGCAATGGGGAGGCCGAGAGCCTTCATGCGGCTCGCGCTTTCGGCGACGCCCGCCGCATCCCAAAGCTCAAACGGGCCCATCTCCCAGTTGAAGCCGTTGCGCATGGCGGCATCAATCGAGGGCAGATCGTCGGCAACCTCGCCAATCCGCTCGGCGGCGTAGTTCCACAGCGACGCGAGAAACGGCCACAGAAACGCCGCGGCCCGGTCCTCCTTGGGATCGTTTGCAAGCAGCAGGCGCAGCCGCTCGGCAAGCGTGGCCGCGCCCTTCGTCTTGTCGAGCGCGGGCAGCGCCGGTTTTGCCGCCGGGCGATAATCAAAGGTTGCAATGTCGAGAACGAGGCGCTCGTCTTTGCCCTCGGCGCCGCGAATTTTCCTGTAAAATCCCTGCCCGGACTTATCGCCAAGCCAGCCGCGCTTCATCATCTCATCGAGAACCTGCGCGAACCTGCCGCCATTTACGCCTGCGGGAAAGTTGGCCGCGACATGAGCCAGAATGTCGATGCCGACCAGGTCGGCAAGGCGGAAGGTGGCGGTGCGCGGCCAGCCAATGGCGGAACCCGTGAGCGCATCCGCTTCTTCAATGGTGAGCCCCTGCTCCAGCATCAGGTTGGCGGCCTCGTACATCGCCGCAATGCCGATGCGATTGGCGATGAAGTTTGGCGTGTCGTGCGCAAAGACCACCTGCTTGCCGAGCAGGCGATCGGCAAAGGCGGAAAGCGATGCGACCAGCGCGGGATCGGAGTCCGGCGTCGGAATCACCTCCACAAGGCGCATCTGGCGCGGCGGATTGAAAAAGTGCGCGCCGAAAAAGCGGCTGCGCACATCGGGAATGGCTGCCGCGATACGCGCGATGGGCAGACCTGATGTATTAGTCGTCAGAATGGCGTGCGGCGCAAGGTGCGGTACGACACGCTTGAACAGCGCAGTTTTGATCTCAAGGTTTTCCGCGACAGCTTCGACCACCCAATCGCAGCCAGCAATCCGCGGCAGATCGTCGTCGAAGGTGCCGGGGGTAATCAGGTGTACTGACGAAGGATCATAGAGCGCTGGGGGCTTTGCTTTGGCGAGGGATTCAAGCGCGACGACTGCGAGCGGCCGCTCTGCGCTTGCTGCCCGTGAACCAAGATCGAGAAGCAGTGTCGGAATTCCGGCGTTGGCCAGATGCGCGGCGATGCGCGAGCCCATGGTCCCTGCGCCAAGAACTGCGGCGCGACGAACCAGCAGCGGTTTTGCGCCGATCCTGGAAACTGGATTTGCTGCCGTGGTGGCGGTACTCATGCCATGCCTCCTGTTTAGTATTCGATCTTGCCGGGCGCGGCAATCCAGGCGGCAAAGCTGGCCCAAGCCTCTTCACTGAGCATCTGGATGAACGGGAGCTTGCGCTCTGCCGCGTCCTTTTTTAACTCTGCGTAAAGAAACGCGTCGTCGAAGCCGGCGCGTGCCGCATCGTCTGCGCCGGCGCCGTAGTAGACGGCATCGACCCGCGCCCAGTAGGCGGCGGCAAGGCACATGGGGCAAGGCTCACAACTGGTGTAGAGCTCGCAACCGGCGAGTGTGAAGCTTCCCAGCGCCTTTGCGGCGGCGCGAATGGCATTCACTTCGGCATGAGCCGTCGGATCGCAGCCTGCGGTCACGGAGTTGACGCCCTCGGCGACAATCCCTCCGTCGCGCACGATCACCGCGCCAAACGGCCCTCCCGCGCCGGACGTCACGTTGGCCGTAGCCAGCGTAATGGCTCGGCGCAAAAACTCCGGGTTGGCTTGGCCTGACACTTCCTTTGTCCCCTGTAAAGCATGGGTTGGAAAGACAGATTCAGTATGGCACACGAAATACGCAATCCGTTGTCTCGAAAACGTGGCGTCGGCCGCGCAGGCCCAATACGCTGCATCCCAAGCCGAAGTAAAATCTCCACATGGCCGCGTCTCCAACCCTTCAGGCATTGAACGCGCGCATTGTCGATTGCGGACTCTGCCCGCGCCTGCGCCTGTATTGCGCTGAAATTGCCCGCAAGCGCCGCCGCGCCTATGCCGATTGGGAGTATTGGGGCCGTCCCGTGCCGTCGTTTGGCGATCCACGGGCGCGCGTGCTTGCTTTAGGCCTGGCGCCCGGCGCGCACGGCTCGAATCGCACCGGCAGACCCTTCACCGGCGATGGCTCCGGCGACTTTTTGTATCCCGTTCTACATGCGGCCGGGTTTGCCTCGCAACCCACGTCAACCTCGCGCGACGACGGCATGAAGCTCAACGGTCTCTGGATTACCTCCGTAGGACGCTGCGCCCCGCCGGGCAACAAGCCCACACCCGAAGAGCTGCGCAACTGCGCGCCGTGGCTCGATCTGGAGATGAAGCTGCTCGCGGATCTGCGCGTCGTGGTCTGCCTTGGGCGCATCGCTTTTGACGGCCTTCTGGCGCGCGAGTCGCGGCTGGGGCGATCGCTCAAACGCTCCGAGCATGTCTTTGCGCACGGAGCCGAGTACAAACTTCCCGGCGGATTGATCGCCATCGCCAGCTATCATCCCTCGCTGCAGAACACGAACACGGGCAAGCTGACGCGGGCCATGCTGCTGAAGGTCTTCAAACGCGCAAGCAAGCTGGCTGGGCTTTGAAGCACACGCGGATCGAAAAGGGGAAGCGAATGGAACAGGTCGAAAAGGCAATCCTGCAAGACATCTCACTGGACGGCGTTGGTCCAGCGCCACAGAAGCCGAAGAGCCCCGTGGATCATTGGTCGCCGGCGGTACTGTTGGAGCGGGCTGCATATCTACGCAAGATGGCGAAGCTCAGCAACGGTTCGGCTTCGGAGACGATCAAAGAATATCCGCGGCACGCAGCCATGCTCTCCTTCCGCAGCCGCAGCGGCGAGGCGGAGGTACACGAACGATTTGCCGATCTTTTCGTGGTGCTTTCCGGAGCAGCCACGCTCGTGACCGGTGGAACCGTCAGCGGCGCGCGCATCGTTGCGCCTGGGGAGACGCGCGGCACAGCAATCGCGGGCGGCACATCCAGAAATATGCGGCAAGGCGACGTAGTGCATGTCCCCGCAGGCACGCCGCACCAGATGCTTCTCCAAGGCGAAAACACCATCGCCTGCATGGTCATCAAGGTGCAGGAGTCCGCCTGATGCCACGAGGTTCCTACAAGGGGCGCCAGTCTTCTGGCCGGCATCCGGTGCGGGCCTGCTGACCCGCACCGGCTCCTGATTCGGTGACCTAACCTGCTTTCGAGGGACCAGCGGCAAACAGACAGCACCTCTTCTCCGCGGGAGCAAGGCGACATTGTCACCGCGGAGCTTGCCGCGCAACCTGAGCAGGTCTACCGCGCAGTTCCACCGGCATCGGCACTGCGCGTGACCCAGGCGGCCCACAGGTTAGGGTCGGCAAGCATCTTCATATACACGCCGCCAACAACGGAACGCGCCTGGAAGTGCACCTGATGCGCTGTGATGGTGTCATACCAGTCCGTCATGGGGACACGATCGGGCGAGTCATTCAAAAAGCGGTAAGCTGCTCCGGCAATGCGCTGAAAGTCGGCCGGGTTCGTCGCCAGCGTCGCAGTCCAGAGTTCCCAGTCCAGCTTGGTATAGGTCGCGCGGTTGTCGAGCGGCAGGCCGTACTGATTCATCCTGGTCTGATAAAAAGCAGACTCGCGCGCGGCTACAGACGGCGGGAAAAGGTGAAGATCGAGGACGGTATCCCAGACCAGATTGTATTTTTGGCTCCAGGTTCCGGGTTTATCGAAGGCCAGGCGGTAGTGGTCGCCGTCGTCTGCCATCGCGACCCATTTCTTCGCCATGGACTTCGCCGCGGTTCTATATTTCTCCGCCACCTCCGGATGGTGCAAATCCTCAGCCATCTGAGCATAGGCGCCGAGGGCTTCAATCGCCTTGATCGAAAGGTTGGCATTGTGAGCGAGGTGCCCGGCAAAATCGTCGGTGCAGAGTTGATTTTCAGGATCGAGACCGTGCACGAGCAGATAGTTTGCCCATTTGCTGAGGAGATCCCAATAGCGGCCCGCATACGCAGGGCTTTTCTCCGCGTGGGCCACGGCCGCGGCCAGCAAAATCATGTCTCCCGATTCTTCCACCGGCATCTGGTTGACTTCGCTAAGTTCGCCTCCTCCATATTGCTGCCCATTCGCCAGCGGATAAACGCCGAGATCGTGCGGAGCAAAGTCGAACTTCCACGCAGGCATCGCCGCATAGTGGAAGACTGGATCCAACTGCGCCTCAACGAGCTTCGGATTCAACAACAGAAACATGGGCGCAGAGGGATAAATCACATCGACGGTCGAAATGGAACCGTTGCTGAAGTTCTCCTTGGGCATAAAAAAAGGCTGACCGTCCGGCCCCTCAACAAGCTTTTGGGCGGCAAATGCCTGGGAATAGGCAAGAATCGCGATCTGGGCATACTGTTCACCACCGGCTTTCGCCAGATCCGATTCCAGTTCACGATCAAAGCGACGCGACCTCTCTTCGAGAGCGGGATACTCTTTATCGGCGGCCTCGAGCATCTCCGCAAATCCCGGAAACGCGGTACGCCAGTAAGGCCGGAGCTTAGCGTGCATGTATTCGATGGACCAGATGTCGTCGTAGGCAAGAAGAATGTGCCGTTCGACGGGCGTTGATCCCACACTGCCGAATGGCACAGCCAGGCTCAGAGTGAGAGCAGGCGGGTAGTGAATCTGCGGCGGACGGGCGTCGCCGATGTCGTCCACCTCCGGCAGAATGCCGGTCTGCAGAAACTGTTCGCGATCACTCTGATTGCCTGCGGCGGTACTGGCGCCTTCGTTCCGGGGAACCGCAAGGTAAAACCAGCCCCAGTCGATACGAACATCATCCCCAAAGCGATCCAGTGCCGATTGCCTCTTTGTTCCAATGCGCAGCAGATCGAGTCCCTGAATCCGGGATCGGGAGGCCATCACCGGCTGGCCGGGATCATTTGTGGCCAGATTGCCGCTGGCTTCAAAATAGACCGTCACCCTGTGCTCGCGATTATCACGTGACTTGACGTTCCACGTGAGATAGGTGACGGGGCGGGACAATCGCGCAAGATCGTCAGGAAACAGAGGATTCATGAACTCCATGTCGAGCTCGATTTCAGGGCTCGTCAGAACCACGGTTGTGCGCGTGGGCGTAATCGAGACGCTAACCTGCTTCAGAGAGGTCACGCCATTGTCACGGCGAGGCATCGCTCCCAGAAAGCGGTAGTTCTTTTCATCGACACGGATGATTCCGGTGAGTTCCTGTGAGGTTCCGGTCCAGTGTTTCGTCGGCTCCTCTGTGACCTTATTGGCCATTGACCAGATGCTGAAATACGGATCGTGAGCTACGAGCGGTATGGCGGGCGGGCGGAAATTCGCGCTGTTGCCGGGCGCCTGAGCGCGCGACCTTATTCCAGGCAGCAAGAGCGCTACCGCCGTTGCGAATGCACATATAGAACTAACTCGTCGGGTAGTTAGGCGCATGGAACCGAATCCTCTCTTCGACCATTTGTATCTTTTTTGTATCTTTTCGTGTTGTGATTTTCTAACGAATGTTCCCGTATCTCGTGCCCCTAACGGCGATACAGAGAACTGGATCCTGGTGACGGGCCAATCCTATGCACTGACGGCCTCTCAGGTCAATGGTGTGAGCCACGCATTTTGAGATAGTCCTTGAGGACTATCCGCATGACGCGCATGATGCGCATGATGCGAAACGGGAAGGTCGCAGCGACATCGAGAGCCCTCATTGGACGGGCCATAACACCCTCCGTCGCAGAGACAGATCCTGGCTGATCAGCAACGAGGAAACGTGACGGACGGGACGGCGCGCGTTGCAGCCTGGTTCCCCTTACTGAACGGTCCCCTGGGGCCGCATGCGCCGCAGCGCCAGGGCGCACTGCACGGCATTTTGCGCGTTGAGGCGCAGGTTGTCGGCTGCCGCCCAGAGCCAGAGCCGCGTTGCCAGATTGGCGTTGCGGGTCTGCAACTCGGGGCGTAGACGCACCAGAACCTCGTCCTGTCCCGTAACCGCCAGGTTCGAGGGGGAATCTGTGTCTTCGACGATCAGCTCGATGTGCTCGCCTGTAAGCGCCTCTTCGATCGCCAGAACTTCCACTGGCCGTTCGATCTCGACCGCAATGGAGAAAGTGAGGCCGTGGAAGACCGGCGCGTGGACGACCTGCACGGCAAGTGCGGGACCGCGGCCGCCAGTAATCGCTTCGTAATGGCGGCGGATACGGTCTTCCACAAGAGAAAGGCTGGCCTGAGCCGCGTCGCCCATGCCGCAGAGCAGATTGAACGCGGCCTGCGCGTCGTAAACAGCGCGGGGCAGCGACTGGAAGTTGAGCAGATTGATCGTCTGCTGATGAAGTTCGTCCATGGCGGCGCGGCCGAACTCGCTGGATGGCTCGATGACTGTGGCGGCGGCAAAGCGGATCGGCGCTGCCTGCTGCAGCCGCTGAAGCAGCAGGGCAAGAGTGATAACCGCCGGATGAGCCGGAACGACGGCGGGCGTAAGCAGATCCACAGCAGAGACTTCAGCGCCAAGCCAGGGAGCGCGGATGAGCACGCCCGCCTCCTGATCGAGCGCGCCGGAGAGGTCGAGAACGGTAGAGCCGGCGCGAACGGCCTGTTGCCAATAGCGGCGGGTGAGGTTCTCAGAGCCGCAGAAGAACGTGAAGTCAGCACGGGCAAAAGCGTCAGAGCTGATGGCCTGAATGAAGGTGACCTCGTCACCCAACTGCTCCAATTGTCCCTGGGTTTCTTCCTCGTCGAGAAGGGCGAAGTTCGAGGCGGCGAGCGGAGACTCTGAGAGAACGTCCTTCAACTCCCGGCTGAGCAGGCTTGAAGCACCGGCAATGGCAATCTTGTACACGGTAGTCCTTAAGAGCAGCGCGTTAGCAAGTTAGCGGACCAGCGAGTCGACTTGGCGTGGTTTGTGCTGAAATCGCGCCTCGCTGCACGGCAAAATCTAGCCGGAGATTCGAGGCCCGAGCGATTCCGGCTCCACGGGCGAGCTGCTCCTCGGATCGGCCGCCAATTTCTTGCGCTGACGCCGTTGCCAGCCGTAGGCGGTACGCGCCCAGATCCCCGAGAACATATAAACCAGCGCGACCAAAAACATGGAAACATTCGAGTACCTGAAGACGATGTAGGCAACCAAAGCCAGCAGGATGAGCAACTGGAAGGGATGGCTGCGGGAGAGATTGATCTCCTTGCCCGACCAGAAGCGCCACGTACTGACCATCACGTATGCAGCAAGCCCAACGAGGATGAGCCAGGGGATGGCAATGTACCAGTAGACATTGGGGATTCCGTAGCAAAGGTGCACGCTGGCGGCAAGCAGTCCGGCTGCCGCGGGAATCGGCATCCCGACAAAATACTTGCGATCCGGCCGGCCGGGGTTGCGGGGCTGCGCGTCGTGGCTGATGTTGAAGCGCGCAAGGCGCGAGGCTCCGGCGAGAAGAAAGAGGAAGCAAGTGAAGGCTCCAGCCTGCATCAGGTGCAGCCGCACAGCCTGATGGATCGAGTTGGGGAGAAAGTAAAATCCCCAGACGTAGGCAAGAATGCTGGGCGCTACGCCAAATGCGACCACATCGGCCAGCGAGTCCAGTTCCTTGCCGAATTCGCTGGTGGTGTTCGTCATGCGCGCGATACGCCCGTCGAGCGCGTCGAACGGAATCGCGAAGAGAATGGCGATGGCGGCCCAGTCGAGATGGGACTGCGCATTGCCGCTGATGGCGGCGATCGCCTGTGTGATGGAAAAGTAGCCTGCGCCAAGGTTGCCCGCCGTGAACAACGACGGCAACAGATACATGCCCCGGCGCACGGGCAGGTGCGGCCCGGGCTTGTTCCGCAGCGGGTCGATCTGGTTCATCGGCGCTCTCCCGTGGGGGCAACCGCCAACACCGTGGCGCCGCCCTTCACCCGATCTCCCACCTTGACCCGCAGCTCGGCGCTGGCCGGCAACAGAACATCGACCCTGGAGCCAAACTTAATCAGCCCCACGCGCTCCCCGCGCGCGACCGACTGACCCTCCGTACACAGGCAGACCACGCGCCGCGCCAAAAGTCCCGCGATCTGTTTGAAGGTAACTTCGAGGCCGGCATCCGCGCCCGCGCCGCGCAGCGTGACGATGCTTTGCTCATTGCGCTCGGCCGAGGCCGGGTTCATGGCATTCAGAAACTGGCCCTTCTGATAGCGAACACTGCTCACCGTGCCGCTGATGGGCGCGCGGTTCACATGCACATCAAAGACGCTCAGAAAGATGCTGATCCGCTGACGCGGACCATCAGGAGTCGAGATCGACGCAGTTTCAGTCACTACGCCGTCGCCCGGCGAAACAATCACGCCGTTGCCGGCGGGGATGGCGCGATGGGGATCGCGGAAAAACCAGAGGAAAAAGGCTGCCAGCAAAAGGGGAAGAATGGCCCAGACCCAGGCGCCTGTGAACCAGACGAGTACTGCGGCCACTGCCAAAAGGCTGAGTGCGTAGATGTAACCGTCGCGAACCATTACCCCAACGATTATACGGCGCTTCAGGGGCAACAGTGGCGCCTACCCATACACAGAAAGAGCACGCACCACCCATCGAGGCGCCAAGGAGGCGTTTCGATGGGCAATTGCCTGTCAAAAAAACCTTCAAATCGCGACTGCCAAGCGAACTATGCGACAGCCGGCAAGCGCCGTTCGATCGCGTGGATCAGATCCTTGGCGTGCAGCTTGAGCTTTTTGAGCCGCACTTCTTCGAGTTGTTCGTCTTCGGTGAGGTAGGGCTTTTGCAGCAATTCTTCCAAACGCTGAGCGTAGCGGCGATGTTCGGTATGCAGACGATCAAGCTCGTCGCTCAGCGCTGAGACCTCTACTTCGTCCATCAAGCACCTCCATTCGGTGGTCGATTTGGCTTTCTCTGAGACCGCCGAAACTAGCAGAACATTAACATATATCGCCACTGGAGCAGAGTCGGCAAGCGAGAAAATCCCTGAAACGGCCGGATGCCTGTGGATTTCCTGGGGCGAAGACAGCGATTTTGGTGAAGTGCGCGGAAGAGTCGGGTCAGGTCAGGTCGACTCGCGCCCCTGCGGATTCACCCGCGAGCGAGAGGCTCATCAGGACCGCATCTTCAACAGGATCAAGATAATAGCCGGGACGCAAACCGCACGGGATAAAGCCCTGCGCACGGTAAAGGGCAATCGCCGGAAGGTTTGAGGAGCGCACTTCAAGCAGGAGCTCATCAACGCCCGCGGCCTTGAGTTTACCCATAAGGAAGGTCAGGATTTTCCGCCCAACACCCCGCCGCTGACTTGCAGGGGAGACAGCGATGGTCTCCAGTTCGGCCTGAGGAGGGAGGAGTGATGCAACGGCGAAGGCGAGGACAGAGCCTGATGGAAGGTCAGCAGCAACGAGCGCAATGCGGCATGGCGCGGCATCGGGATCGATAGCGGTGAGGTAAGCCGATGGCGGCCAACGGGGAGCTTCGGAGAGTTTTTCAGCGATGGCCTGGACCTGCGCGAGGTCGGCGGCGGTCATGCGCCGGATCTCGACCATATCAGCGCCGGAGCTCACACGCCCTTCGCTTCCGCCGCGGCCGCCTGGGCTGCCACGTCGTTGCCGAAGATCTCGGCATCCGAGCGGCGCAGGTAGTGGCCGTCGAGCAGCGCCAGATCGACTGCGGCGCCGGCCGCGAGCCTGGCTTCGCCGAGGCGGATCGCGTCGCAGGCGAGCGGCGACGGTGTGTTGACGAGTTGCGTTTGCGGCCAGACGCGGCTGAGCACAGCCGCAGCGCCTTCGTCGCAGACGGCGATGAGTGCAGGCGCAGGATCCATGGCGGCGAGTTCTTCGGGGCCGGTCAGCAGTTCCACCGGGGCTGAGCCCGCAGTTTCCAGACGCAGATAAATCTCTCCTCGATGCGCGTCAAGCGCGGCAGAGACGACGCCGGCTTTGCGGGCAAGAACCTCAAGCCGCGTGAGCGCGACGACGGGAATGTCCGCTCCCTGGGCAAGTCCCTTGGCGGCGCTCACGCCCACGCGCACACCGGTGAAACTACCCGGCCCATTCACGACGACGATGCCATCAAGGCTTGAGAACTCGATGCCGGTCGAGCGCAGCAAATCGGCAATCGCAGAGATCAGCGTCGCCGAGTAGGTGCGGCCGGCCAGCTCCGTTTGTCCCAGAATTTCGAGGTCGCGACCGGGAATCCGCCCCAGCGCCACGGAACCCGAAGGACCGCAGGTATCGATGGCGAGCAGGAGGGGAAAGTCACGCATCATGGCGCTCACACCGCCGCCAGCGCCTGGTCGAGGTCGGCGATCAGGTCTTCCTTGTCCTCGATGCCGACCGAGAGGCGGATGCGGCCCTCGTTGATTCCCATCTTGCGGCGCACTTCCTCACTGACCGAGCCGTGCGTCGTGGTGGCCGAGTGCGACGCCAGCGATTCGACGCCGCCCAGCGATTCGGCATTCAGGAATATCTTGATCGCCTTCAGGAATCGCTCGGCCTCGGCGCGCGACTTCAGCTCGAAGCTCATCATGGAGCCGAAACCCTTCTGCTGACGGCAGGCCAGATCGTACCGCGGGTGGCTTTTGAGGCCGGGATAGGCGAGCCTGCTGACCTTGGGGTGCGCGGCGAGGAACTCCGCCACCGCGCGGCCATTCTCCTCGTGTTGACGGACGCGCAGGGGCAACGTCTTGATGCCGCGCAGCACCAGGAAGCACTCGAAGGGCGACATCACGCCTCCGGCGGCCTTCTGGACGAGCAGAAAACGGTCCTTGTGCTCGGGCTTGGAGCCGATCAGCGCGCCGCCAAGGCCGTCGGAGTGGCCGTTGAGATACTTTGTCGTCGAGTGCATCACGATGTCGGCGCCCAGGGCGAGCGGGCTCTGCAGCACCGGCGACATGAATGTGTTGTCCACGCTCACTTCGGCGCCATGCGCATGGGCGATCTGGGCCACGGCGGCGATATCGGTGAGCACCATGAGCGGATTGCTCGGCGTTTCGATATGCACAAGCTTGGTGTTGGGCCTCATCGCCGCTTCGACGGCCTTCAGATCGCTCGTGTCGACGTACTCGATCTCGATGCCATGGCCGGAGACGATCTGATCGAAGAGGCGGACTGTGCCTGCATAGACATCTTGTGAACAGATGACGCGGTCGCCGGCGCGCAACATGGCGACAAGCGCGGAGATAGCAGCCATTCCGGTGGTAAATGCATGACCGCTGGTCCCGCCTTCGAGCGCGGCCAGCGCCGTTTCGAGCCGGTCACGCGTCGGATTGCCCGCGCGGGAGTAATCCCAGCCGCGGTCCGTGCCGATGCCGGTCAGTTCAAAGGTTGAGGAGAGGTAAACGGGCACGTTGACGGCGCCCGTCTGCGGGTCGGGATGCTGCCCGGCGTGGACGGCGAGGGTGGAGTATTTGTATGGGAACATGGGTTGTTCAGCTACCAACAGCTAGCCTCTGGTTACCAGCTTATCGTGGCCGGGGCGGCCTGTGGCGCGCGGAAAAAGTGGATGCGAATTCATCAACTGCGGTGAGTGTGCCAAAAGGAGTGCCAACGCTGTAGACTGCCAACACGGCCCACAGAACGCGCGTATGCCTGGAAATCGAAAGAAAACCGAACTTTTCAACGGCCGGGACTACTCCTGGATGCAGTTCAATCGGCGTGTGCTGGAAGAGGCCGAGGATGCGACGAATCCGCTACTGGAGCGCGTGAAGTTCCTGGCCATCACCGCCTCGAATCTCGATGAGTACGTTGAGATTCGTCAGGCCAGCCTGATGCAGCGCATCGAGGACGGCTACCGCGCCCCGGGCTACGATGGGCTGCGCCCCGCCGAATCCCTCGCCGTGCTCACCGCCGAGATTCACAGGTTCGTGGCCGACCAGTACAAGTGCTGGAATGATCAACTGCTGCCCGAGCTGCGTCGGCAGGGCATCCGGCTGCTCGCATGGAAAGAGTTGAGCGAAGAGGCAGCCGAGTTTGCGCGCGGCTACTTCCAGCGCGAAGTGGACCCGCTGCTGACGCCGATTACAATCGACCCTGCGCATCCATTTCCTCGCGTCATCAACAAGGCCCTCTGCCTGGCGCTGCTGCTCAGGCCCAAGCGGCGCAGCTCGGGGCCGCAGGTGCTGGGCGTGGTGACGGTGCCGCGCGCGTTGCCGCGGTTTGTCCGCCTGCCATCAAGCAGCGGCCACGACGACTACCTGCTTCTGCAGGAGCTGATCGAGCAGCATCTCGGCGGCATGTACCGCGGCTATGCGGTGCTGGCCTCGGCGTCGTTCCGCGTCACGCGCAACTCGAATCTCTATGTCGAAGAGGAAGAGGCGCGCTCGCTGCTCGAGACCATCCGCGTGGAACTGCACAACCGGCGCAGGGGCGACGCGGTGCGGCTGGAGATTGAAAGCGACGCCGATCCGGAGATTGCGGAGCGGCTGCGGGTCAACTTCGAGCTCGACGAAGACCAGGTCTTCCGCGGCCAGGGCCCGGTGAACCTGTCGCGGCTCATGTTCCTTTACAACGACATCCAGCGGCCGGGCCTCAAGTTCCAGCCATTCACGCCCAAGCCACTCGTGCTGAGCCGAAACTCGGCTGGCATTTTCGACGAGATGCGCCGCCGTGACATCCTGCTCCATCACCCCTACGACTCCTACGACCCCGTGGTCGAGTTCGTGCAACAAGGCGCGCAGGATCCGGCTGTCGTAGCGATGAAGCAGACGCTCTACCGCACCAGCCACGACTCGCCGATGTTTCAGGCGCTGACCGAGGCCGGCGCGAACAAGGAAGCAACCGTAGTAGTAGAGCTGATGGCGCGCTTCGACGAGGCCTCGAACATCCGCTGGGCGCGCAGCATGGAGGACGCCGGGGTGCAGGTCTTTCACGGGGTGGTGGGATTGAAGACGCATTGCAAGCTGGCTCTGCTGGTGCGCCACGACGAAGATGGCGCAACGCGCCGCTATTGTCACCTCGGCACCGGCAACTACAATCCCGAAACCGCGCGTTTCTACACCGACCTGAGTCTGCTCACCTGCGATCCGCAGATCGCCGAGCGCGTGCATATGGTGTTCAACTATCTGACCGCCTACGCCGAGCTCGATGACTACTCCCCGTTGCTGGTTGCGCCGCTGACCATGGCGGAGAACTTCCTGCGCCTCATCCGCCGCGAGCAGGAACACGCGCTGGCCGGGCGGCCGGCGCATATCGTCGCAAAGATGAACGCGCTGCTGGAGCCATCGATCATTCAGGCGCTCTACCAGGCCTCGCAGGCCGGCGTCGAAATCGACCTGATTGTGCGCGGGCTTTCGACCTTGCGGCCGGGCGTGA
>JABEBX010017439.1_pt1 | contig 15565 bp, 13 predicted proteins | sample 7245971 | NCBI WGS metagenome assembly JABEBX01 (sample SAMN14506365, study PRJNA622280) | hot springs metagenome | biome: hot spring [ENVO:00000051]|acidic hot spring [ENVO:00002120]; feature: spring [ENVO:00000027]|sediment [ENVO:00002007]; material: sediment environment [ENVO:01001048]... | reverse complement strand
TCATCGAGCCGACCGAAATGCCCGCAGCCATCGCCGCGCTCGAAGCTGCCGTTAATGAGGAAGAGCAGGCGCGCAGCGCGGCCGTGGAGTCTGCGACGGCCGACGGGCAGGTGGTTTCCTCCGCCCAGCCGATCGGCCTGAAGCAGCGCGCTTGGCCGTTTATCCAGATGCTCAAGCGCTGCCAGCAGGCGGATACCCCGGTGGTCTGGGGCGTCTGAATCGTCATGCACGGGCACCCCGCGGGTGATTCCGCGCACGAGGGGCATGGTCACGATCATGCCCACTCTCACGCGCACCCGCATGCACACTCAGGCCACGACCACGCCCGGGGTGCGAGTGCGCAGCGGCTGGCGTGGGCGCTGGCGGTGTTGCTGGCGTTCACCGCGGTCGAGGCGGTGGGGGGCTGGTGGGTCAATTCGCTCGCCCTCCTGTCTGACGCGGTGCACATGGCGGCCGACAGCGCCGCCCTGCTGTTCGCACTCATCGCCATTCGCCTGAGCGCGCGCGCGCCCAAGGCGGCCATGACCTACGGCAACGGCCGCTGGCAGACGCTGGCGGCCTTCGTTAACGGGCTGGCGCTGCTGGTTTTGACCGCAGGCCTCGTAGCCGAGGCTTTGTATCGCCTGTGGCTACCCGAGGCGGTGGAAGGCGGCTGGATGCTGGTCATCGCCGTGCTGGGCGCCGTAGCCAATCTCGCCGCGCTGTTCGCCCTCACCGGGGGTGAGTCGCTCAACGAGCGCGGCGCCCGGTTGCATGTGCTGTCCGATCTGCTGGGTTCGGCGGCGGCCATTGCGGCGGCGGGGTTGATTCTGGCGTTTGGCTGGACGATAGCCGATCCGCTGCTGTCGCTGCTGGTGTCGGTGCTCATTTTGCGATCAGGTTGGCGCCTGACCCGCGACAGCGCCCATGTGCTGCTCGAAGGCGCGCCGCCCGGACTCACCGCGGCGCAGGTGCGCGAGGCGCTCTCAGACGTGTCGGGGGTGGCTAGCGCACATCATGTGCATGTCTGGTCGCTCGACGGCGCCGAGCCGATGGTCACGCTGCATGTGCGGCTCGACGCGGCCGCTGATCCGCAGGCCACGCTGCGCGCCGTGCATGCGCGGCTGCACGACGCGCTCGACATCGAGCACGCCACCGTGCAGATCGAGACCGATGCCTGCATCGGCCCCGGTCAGGCCCAGTGTCACCCGGGCTGACGGTCTGCGAGGTCTGTGGCGGCCACTCGCGCAAACAGCCGCTGCCCCATGCGCCGAAGACCGAGCCACTGCTGCGCCCAGAAGCCTTCGCCGTAATCGACGCCCTGGCCGTCTGGCGCGGCAAGCTGGGCGCGCACGCCGGTGGGCTGCAGCGGGGTGGTGAAGTCGGCAGAACGGAACAGCACGTCCCACCACGGTAGCAGCACGCCGAAATTGCAGCCGTAGAGCTTTGCAGCGCGCCCGACACCAGCGACAGCGCGACAAACTGGTTGGGCGGCACGCCGATCAACAGCGCCAGCGCGGCGAAAAATGCCGCCATCAGCACGTCGTCGAGCACATGGTTGCGATCGTCCGACCACAGGCTGAGCTGACGCTGGCTGTGGTGCACCGCGTGCAGTTCCCACCACCACTGGATCTGGTGCTGGGCGCGGTGATACCAGTAACCAGCAAAGTCGAGCACGATCAGGTAGATCAGGAAGCTGATCAGCGGTCGGTCGGTGATGCCGGGCCACAGCGCGTCGAGGTTGAGGTTGTCCACCCCGCGCAGGCGGAACCATTCCTGCAGGCTGTCAAACGCGGGTTGCAGGGTGAAAAACAACACCAAATTGATCAGCCCCAGGCGGTTGATGAAGGTGTAGAGCACATCCACCCGCACCGCGCGGCGGTTGGGCCAGACTTCAAGCGGCCGCAGCGCTTCGAGCGGACGCAACACGGCGTAGACCACGCCGATCTGCAGCAGCCCGGCGAGAAACCACAGCACCCCGTCATAGGCGAAATCGTCATCCACCATGAGGTGAAAGTGGTAGAGCACCGGTTGCACCAGGGTGACGAAAACCCAGGTCTGCGCCTCGCCGATGAGCAGGCTGGTGGCGTGGCTGATCCAGTCGAGCGGATTGAGCATGGCGGTGGGGGAAGGAACTCAGCGCGTGGCGGCGATGGTCGGGGTCGGCTTCAGCTGCAGTGACGCAGCCTGCTGTAGCGCCAGCGTGGACAGCGGCGGCAGGTTGTCGTAGAACGGCGCGCGGTTGTAGAAGTAGATGCCGTGCGGCGACTTGCCCACCGGAATCACATCCACCAGCTTGCGTGTGTCCATGTCGATCACGCCCACCGAGCGGGCGAAGCGGAAGGTCACCCAAAGCCAGCGGCGGTCGGCGGACAGCTCCATATCGTCCGGCCCCGGGCGCAGACCGGTGATGTCGCCCACCTTGGTGAGGGTGTCCATGTCGAGAATGCTGATGGTGTCGGACACCCGGTTGCTCACCAGCACATGCCGCCCGTCGGCCATGGAGCGGAAGTTGTGCGCCGCCTTGCCGGTGACGATGCGCTTGAACACCGTGCGGGTACGCGGGTCGACGGCCACCACCGCATCGCTGCCGGTCAGCGCGACCAACAGGGTTTTATCCCCCGGCGTCAGCCACAGCCCAGCCGGGGTTTCGCCCACTTTGAGCGTCCACATCACGGTTTGCGTGGGCAGGTCGATGGCGGCCACCGAATTGGTTTCCTGCAGGCTGATGTACACCGTCTTGCTGTCGGCAGTGAACGCCATGTGGCTGGGCAGCGACTTGAGGGGAATACGCTTGGCGAGCAGGAATTTGCCCTGGTCGTAGCTGTAAATGTCCACCCGGTTCAGGCGCAGGCAGTTCACCACGAACCAGCGGTGATCGGGCGAAAAACCGATCTGGTAAGGGTCGGGAATATTGGGCACGTTACCGATGGGCTTGCCCGTCTGCGGGTTGAGCAGCATGAGGTCGCCGCTTACCGCGTTGGCGACGATCAGGTCTTGATTGTTCGGCGTGGCCATCAGGTGATGCGGCTCCTTGCCAGTGGCAAAGCTGCCGATGGGCTGGCGGGTGTCCTGGTTGATCAGGGTGATGCGGGCGTCGCCCGAATCGAGCACCACCACCACATCGTCCTTGGCCTGCGCCAAACCGGTCTGTGCCAACAAGACCGAGAAAACAAACAGGAATTTACGCATGGGATCACCAAGGAAGCACTCAGGAAGGCGCGTTGCAGCCCCGAATACGGGTCATCAGGACGCGCTGCGGCCGCAACTGTAACGCGCGCGCAGGCCGAGCTGTTGACCAGAAACAGTCTGCAATCAATCCGCATTAAAAATTTGCATTCTCCGCACCCCATGGGTTGTCCCCCATTGGGGGCTGATGCTCGTTAAAGTGCAAAGCCTGTGGTGGGCATGGTTGTGGGCGTGTGGCGGAACTTGGTCAGGCGGCCGCGTTCCAAACAGAAAAGAGTTGATATGCATCCCTTATCCCGAATCAAGATGGTTTTGTTGGCCGCCGCGGCGGTCGGGGCTTTGCTCGTGCCGGGCCTGGCTCAGGCGCGCGTGCATTGGAGTATCGGTATTGGCGTGCCGGCTTACTACGGCTGGGGGCCGGGTTGGGGTTCTGGCTGGGGTGGCGGTTGGTACGAGCCCGGTTGGTATGGGCCTTTCCCGGGCTATGGCGGCTGGTCCGCCTGGAGCCCTCCGGTGGTGGTGGAGCGGCAGCCGGTGGTGGTGCAGTCGCTGCCGCCCGGCCCGGCGCCGCAGTCGTTCTGGTACTACTGCCAGAACCCGGCGGGCTACTACCCCTATGTCTCGGCCTGCCCGGGCGGGTGGACGCCGGTGCCTGCCTCGCCGCCTCCGCCACCTCCGGCGCCTGCCAAGTGATTCACGCTTTCCACTTTTTATAACGATCTATCGAGGAAGCATCATGCGAATTTATCGAAACCTTCGGTTTTCCCGTCCCCTGTTTCTTCTTCCTGCCGCTTTGGGGGCGCTCGTGCTGGGGGGCTGTGCCACCGCGCCGCTCGGGCCCACGATTGCGGTCATGCCGGCCCCGGGTATGCCTTTCGAGCAGTTTCAGGCAATCGATGCGAGCTGCCGCCAGTTTGCGCAGCAGCAGGCCGCGCCCTACCAAGGCGGCGCGAGCAATTCCGGCGTGACCTCGGCGGCCCTTGCCACCGGCATCGGGGCCGCAGCCGGGGCGCTGATCGGCGGCAACAGCCAGGGGGCCGGTGTGGGCGCGGGCCTCGGCCTGCTCGCGGGCAGCGCGGGCGGTGCGGGGTCTTATGGCGACACGCAGGGCAGTGCGCAGCGCGCTTACAACATTGCGTATCAGCAGTGCATGTACTCAAGGGGTGCGCAGGTGCCGGGTTATGCGGCGCCGCGATATGTGGCGCCGCCTCCGCCCCCGGCCTATCCCGCGCAGCCGTCTTACCAGCCGGCGCCGCAACAGCCGAGCTATCAGCCGCAGCCGGCCTATCCACCGACCTATCCCCCGGCGCAATGAGGGCGCGCCGCGCAGATCGTTACGTCGGGTCACAACTGCTCACAGGATGGCGGGTGTTTTAGCGGATGCGGCGGCTATCATGCCCCGCGACTATGAGTACCTCTGCTGACTCCGCCCCTGCGGGTTCTCCCAAGCCGCCTGCAGGCCGCGACAAGCGCCCCAAGCGCGCTGTGCGTTCCCGCCCTCTCTGGCTCAAATTTTTGCTCGGCGCCGTGCTGCTGGGCGTGGCCGGAATATTGGCGCTGGTGTTTGCCGTGGTCATGCTCTATCCGCGTTTGCCCGCGCTGAGCGAACTGACCGACTACCGCCCGGATCTGCCGCTGCGGGTGTATTCGGCCGAGGGCACGCTGATCGGCGAGTTTGGCGTGCAGCGCCGCACCGTGGTGCCGTTCGAGCAGATTCCGCTACAGGTGCGCGAGGCCTTTCTCGCCGCCGAAGACTCGCAGTTTTACGAGCACGGCGCGGTGGACTGGACGGGCGTGTTTCGCGCCGCCCTGGCCGACCTGATGCACGGCGCCGCCGTGCAAGGCGCATCCACCATCACCATGCAGGTGGCGCGCGACTTCTATCTCAGTCCGCAAAAAACGCCGCTGCGCAAGTTCACCGAAGCGCTGATGGCCTACAAAATCGAGCATGAGCTGAGCAAGAATCAGATTCTCGAGCGCTATCTCAATCAGGTCTATCTCGGCCAGCGCGCCTACGGCGTGGCGGCGGCGGCGCAGGTGTACTTTGGCAAGCCGCTCGACCAGCTCACGCTGGCGCAGGCGGCCGTGCTCGCGGGCTTGCCCAAGGCGCCTTCGGCCTTCAACCCGCAGACCAATATCAAGGCCGCGCTCATTCGCCAGCATTATGTGCTCGGCCGTATGAAAGTGCTGGGCGACATCACCCAGGCGGAGTATGACGACGCCATGCAGGCGCCTCTGAATGTGGTGGCCGGGCAAGGCCTGCTGCGCTACAAGGTGGACGCCGATTACGCCGCCGAGCAGGTGCGCGAGATCATGGTGGCGCGGTTCGGCGAATCGGCCTATACCGACGGCTATAAGGTCTACACCACCTTGCACGACCGTGACCAGAAGGCGGGGGTGGACGCGGTACGCGCCGGGGTGCTGGCCTACGACCAGCGGCACGGCTGGCGCGGACCGCAGGCGCGCATCGATCTGCCCGCGCACGATGCCGATGCGCTCGGCGTGGCGGTCAAGGCGCTCAAACCCTACGACGCGGCCGGCAGCCTGCATCCGGCCGTGGTGCTGCACGCCAGCCCCAAGTTGGTCGAGGCCGTGCTCGAATCGGGCAACACGGTGGAACTCAGCGGCGATGCCCTGCGCTTCGCCGCTGCGGGCCTGTCACCCAAAGCCGCTGACAAATTGCGCATCGATCGTGGCGCCGTGGTCTGGCTGCAGAAGCTGGCCAAGGGCTGGCGCATCGCGCAGATGCCCGATGTGCAGTCGGCGCTGGTGTCGGTCGATCCGCATGACGGCGCGGTGCGCGCCTGGGTGGGCGGCTTCGACTACAACCACGAGAAGTTCGACCATGTGAATCAGGCCTTCCGCCAGCCCGGTTCGAGCTTCAAGCCCTTCATCTATTCCGCCGCGGTGGACGAGGGCCTGGCGCCCACGACCGTCATCGACGATTCGCCCATCACCATTTCGCAAGGCCCGGGGCTGCCGCCGTGGACGCCGCACAACTACGACAACGAGCAGCTCGGCGCCATTCCCGCCACCCTGGCGCTGGCGCATTCCGACAACGTCTGCGCGGTCAAGGTGCTGCTGGCCGTGGGCATTCCCTACGCCCGCCAGTTCGCCTCGCGCTTCGGCCTGCCGCTCGACCAGATTCCGCCCTATCCCACCATGGTGCTGGGCGCGGGCAGCTTCACGCCCCTGCAGATGGCCACGGCCTATGCGGTGTTCGCCAATGGCGGCTCGCTGGTGCAGCCCTATCTCATCAAACGCATCGTCGATGCTCACGGCGCCGAGGTCTATGTCCACAAGCCGGAAATCGCGGGTCAGAACGCGCCGCGCATCATTAGCGCGGCCAATGCCTTCCTCACCACGCAGATGATGCAGGCGGTGATTCAGCACGGCACGGGCGCGGCGGCGCTGTCGCTAGGCCGCATCGATCTGGCGGGCAAGACCGGCACCTCGCAGAATTTTCACGATGCCTGGTTCGACGGCTTCAACCCCGATCTGGTCGCCATCACCTGGATGGGCTACAACAACCAGCGCGACCTGTACCGCGGCGAGCAGGGCGCCAAGGCCGCGCTGCCGATCTGGATGGACTACATGCGCGTCGCGCTGCAGGGCAAGCCCGACGTACCCTGGCCGGTGCCGTCTGGAGTGATCATGTCGCAGGTCAACCCGGCCACCGGTTTTGCCTCCAATGGCCCGGGCGCGGTGAGCGGCTACTTTCTGCAGAATTTCCCGCCGCTGGCCATCGACGCCCAGATGCCGCTGTCAGCGCCCTCTTCGGCGCCGCTGGCTGCAGGTGGCATCAGCACCGGCAGCGGCGGCATGCTGGTCGGACCCGGCGGCGTGCCGGTGGGCACTTCCACCGTTAGCGTGCGCGGTCAGGGGCCGGGCACGCACCCGGCAGCGGTGGCCCAGCCCGTGGCGCCCCCGCCGTCGCTGCAGCCGGGGGCCATCCTGCCTTCGCTGGGCGGTAATCCCTGAGGAGAGCGCCACCATGCCTGCTGCTGCGCATTGCGTAGCGGCGGGTTTCTACAATGACGCCTTCTTCAAGGCCGATTCCATGCGCACCTTTCAAGACCTCATACTCACCCTGCAAACCTATTGGGCCCGGCAGGGCTGTGCCGTTCTTCAGCCCTACGACATGGAAGTGGGCGCCGGCACCAGCCACACCGCCACCTTTCTGCGCGCCCTCGGCCCCGAGCCGTGGAAGGCCGCCTATGTGCAGCCCAGCCGTCGCCCGAAAGATGGCCGCTACGGCGACAACCCCAACCGGCTGCAGCATTACTACCAGTTTCAGGTGGTGCTCAAACCCGCGCCCGACAACATCCTCGATCTCTATCTCGGCAGTCTGCAGGCGCTGGGCTTCGACCTGAAGACCAACGATATCCGCTTCGTTGAAGATGACTGGGAAAACCCCACGCTGGGCGCCTGGGGGCTGGGCTGGGAGGTCTGGCTCAACGGCATGGAAGTCACCCAGTTCACCTATTTCCAGCAGGTCGGCGGCATCGACTGCAAGCCGCTGACCGGCGAGATCACCTACGGCCTGGAGCGCCTGGCCATGTATTTGCAGGGCGTGCAGAGCGTGTACGACCTCGTCTGGACCGAAACCGAGGTCGCCGGTGAAGTGACTGCTCCCCAAGGGCGCGCGAGCGCCTTGGGACGGCCCGGCGGCGCTCGTACCCTTCTCAAATACGGCGACGTGTTCCACCAGAACGAAGTCGAGCAGAGCGCCTACAACTTCGAGCACAGCGATGTGGACTTTCTGCTGACCGCCTTCGCCGCGCATGAAAAGCAGGCCAAGGCGCTGATGGCCGCGCAACTCGCGCTGCCTGCTTACGAACAGGTGCTCAAAGCCGCGCACAGCTTCAATCTGCTCGACGCGCGCGGCGCGATTTCCGTCACCGAACGGGCGGCCTACATCGGCCGCATTCGCAACCTGGCGCGCGGCGTGGCGCAGGAATACCTCGACAGTCGCGCCCGTCTGGGTTTCCCGCTGGCGCCCCGCGCCTGGGCCGACGAAGTCTCTGCCCAGCTCGCCCAGAAGAAAGCCGCCTGACGTCTGCCGCACGCCGTGCCCGCGCTGCTGTCGCGGGCCGGCGGCGGCCTGCAATTGCCCGCCATGAACCCACAGAACCTGCTTGTCGAACTCTTCGTTGAAGAACTGCCGCCCAAGGCGCTGCCCGCGCTGGGCGAGTCCTTCGCCCGCACCCTGGCCGCGAGTCTGCAGTCTCAGGGGTTGGCCGCATCTGACGTCGAGCCGACGCCCTACGCCAGCCCGCGCCGACTGGCCGTGCGCATTCCCGCCGTCGCTGCCAAGGCGGCCGACAAGGCCGTGGCGCAGAAGCTCATGCCCGTGGCCGTGGGGCTGGATGCCGACGGTAAGCCCACCCCGGCGCTGCTCAAAAAGCTCGGCGCGCTGGGGCTGGATGCCGACGCTGCGCCTCGCCTGCGGCGCGAAGGCGAGGGCAAAGCCGAAACCCTGTTCATCGACACCGTGGCGCCCGGTGCCTCACTGGCCGAGGGCCTGCAGAAAGCGCTCGCCGAGGCCATCGCCAAACTGCCCATCCCCAAGGTGATGGCCTACCAGTTGGAAGATGGCTGGACCACGGTGAAGTTCGTGCGTCCCGCGCATGGTCTGGTCGCCCTGCATGGCGCCGACGTCGTGCCGGTGCAGGCGCTGGGGCTGACGGCTGGGCGCGAAACGCACGGCCATCGGTTTGAGGCCCAGGCCGATCCCATCGTGCTGCGCGACGCCGACAGCTACGCCGACCAACTGCGCGAACAGGGCGCAGTGATCGCCAGCTTCGACGCGCGCCGTGCCGAAATTGCGGCGCAGCTGCAGGCCGCCGCGCGACGGGCTGGGCCGGGCCTGCACCCCATCGACGATGCCGCGCTGCTCGACGAAGTTACTGCTCTTGTCGAGCGCCCGAACGTGCTGCTGTGCCAGTTCGATCCGGCCTTTCTCGCGGTGCCGCAGGAGTGCCTCATCCTCACGATGAAGGCCAACCAGAAATACTTTCCCCTGCTCGACGCGGCGGGCAAGCTGACCCACCGTTTCCTGGTCGTCAGCAATATCTCGCCGACCGATCCCAGCGCGGTTATCGAAGGCAACGAACGCGTGGTGCGCCCGCGCCTGGCCGATGCGCAGTTCTTCTTCGAGCAAGACCGCAAGAAGCGCCTCGAAGACCGCGTGCCCGGCCTCGACAAGGTGGTCTATCACGCCAAGCTGGGTTCACAGGGCGAGCGCATGCGGCGGGTGCAGGCGCTCGCAGGGGGCATTGCCAGGCAGATTTCGCCGTCCTTTCCGGTCGAGCAGGCCGAGCGCGCCGCGCTGCTGGCCAAGACCGATCTGCTGACCGACATGGTCGGCGAGTTTCCCGAACTGCAGGGCGTCATGGGGCGTTACTACGCCGCGCATGATGGCGAAGACGCCAGGGTGGCCGAGGCCATCGAAGACCACTACAAGCCGCGTTTTTCTGGCGACGAACTCCCGCGCAGCGACGTGGGCTTTGCGCTGGCACTGGCCGACAAGACCGAAACCCTGGTCGGCCTGTTCGGCATCGGCGAACGCCCGACCGGCGACAAGGACCCGTTCGCGCTGCGTCGCCATGCGCTGGGCATTTTGCGCATGTTGATGGAGCGCGGCCAGCGCATCGAACTCTCGCGTTATTTGGAAAATGCCGTGCCGGTGTTCAGCGGCGTGGCCGGGTTTTTAGACCCCAGCGCCGATGTGCAGACCTTCCTCTACGACCGTCTGGCCAACCTGCTGCGCGAGCAGGGCTGGACGGCGCAGGAGGTGGACGCGGTGCTGGCGCTCAGTCCGCAAATTCTGGCCGATGTGCCGCGCCGTCTGGAAGCGGTGCGCGCCTTCGCCGCCTTGCCAGAAGCCGCCGCGCTGGCCGCGGCAAACAAACGGGTGGGGAATATTCTGCGCAAATCCGAAGGCGCGAAACACGGCAGCGGCTTCAACGTCAAGCTGCTGATCGAGCCCGCTGAAATCGCCTTGTCACAAGCCTTGAATGCCGTGGCGCCGCAGGTGCAGCAGCTTTACGCGGCAGGCGACTACACCGCCGCGCTCAAGATGCTTGCCGCGCTGAAGGAGCCGGTGGACACCTTCTTCGACCATGTGATGGTCAATGCCGAAGACCCCACGCTGCGCGCCAACCGCTTGGCCCTGTTGGCGCGGCTGCAGGAGGCGATGAACCAGGTGGCCGATTTGTCGCGTCTCGCGGCCTGAGTCCCATCCTGCACGACAATCACGGCATGAAACTGCTCATCCTCGACCGCGACGGCGTCATCAACCAAGACAGCGACGATTTCATCAAGTCGCCCGACGAGTGGGTGCCCATTCCCGGCAGCCTGGAGGCCATTGCCCGGCTGAACCACGAGGGCTGGCATGTGGCGGTGGCCACCAATCAGTCGGGCATTGGGCGGGGCCTGTTCGACATGAGCACGCTCAACGCCATCCATCGCAAAATGCACAAAGCGCTGGCGGCGGTAGGCGGGCGCATCGACGCCATTTTCTTCTGCCCGCACGCGCCGGAAGATCACTGCAGCTGCCGCAAACCCAAGCCCGGCTTGTTCCAGGACATCGCCCGTCGCTACGAGCTTGAGAATCTCCAGGGCGTGCCTTCGGTGGGCGACAGCGTGCGTGATTTGCAGGCCGGTGAGCCGCTGGGGTGCGGGCTGCATCTGGTGCGCACCGGCAAAGGCGAGCGTCTGGCCGATCTGGGCAATCTGCCCGCGGGCACCCGGGTGCACGACGATCTGGCAGCCTTCGCCGCCTGGCTGCTGGAACAACCCAAGGCGAAGTCTGAAAAGACCTCCGACAAGACGCCAGACCCGGCGTGACCGAGCCGACATGCGTTTTTTTCGTTCTTTGCTTTACATGGCGTGGCTGATCGTGACGGTGGTGCCTTACGCGGTCATCGTGGTGATTCTGTCCATCTTCATTCGCGGCACGCGGCTGTATCGCTTCACCCTGGGTTGGGTGCATCTGTCGGTTTGGGGCGCGCGCGTGATTTGCGGCATACGCAGCCATATCACCGGTATGGAGAACCTGCCAGACGGCCCGGTCATCCTGCTGTCCAAGCATCAATCAGCCTGGGAAACGCTGGCCTTTCCGCTGATCATGCCGCGTCCGCTGGCCTATGTGTTCAAGCGCGAGCTGCTCTATGTGCCGTTTTTCGGCTGGGCGCTGGGGCGGCTGGACATGGTGCACATCGACCGCAGCAAGCGTGCCGAAGCGTTCGGCCGGGTGGAAAAACAGGGCGGCCGGATTCTCAAGCAGGGCAACTGGATCATCATGTTTCCCGAAGGCACGCGCACTGCGCGCGGCCAGCAGGGCGTCTATAAAACAGGCGGCACGCGGCTGGCCATCGCCACCGGCGCCTGGGTGGTGCCCATCGCCGTGACTTCGGCGCGCTGCTGGCCGCGCCAGGCCTTCATCAAAACCCCCGGCGTGGTGGAGGTGTCCATCGGCAAACCCATTTCGCCCGAAGGCCGCAAGCCCGCCGAAATGATGGCCGAGGTCGAACGATGGATCGAGGCCGAAATGCGCCGTCTCGATCCGCAGGCCTACGCGCATGCCCCGCGCTGAGTCTTCCGGCCGCGCCGCCTTGCCCGGCTCGGCGCAACTGGGTTTGTTCGACTGGGACGAGCCGACGCCCGCCCCCGCCCCTATCGCCGCCCCGGCGCCAGGAGCCGCGGTGAGCTCATCCCCAGGTTCGTCGCCGGTCTCGTTACCCCGCGCTGGCGTGCCGACGCAGCGATATGACGACGGCATCCACCGTTTCGATTGGACGTTGCACCGCGCCGCCCGCCGCACCCTGGCGCTGCGGGTGGACGACCGCGGCGTCAGCCTGCATGCCCCGCGCCTGGCCAGCGGCGCGTCCATCGCCCAGTTTCTGCAGCAGCACGCCGCCTGGGTGCAGCGCAAGCTGCGACAGCGCGAACAGCGTCTGCAGGCGTTGCAGGCCTCGCGCATCGACTGGGCCGATGGCGGCCGTATCCCTTATCTCGGCCAGCACCTCACCCTGCGGCTGCGCGGCGCCAGCCAGTTGCAGTGGGACGAAGCCCGCGCCGAACTTCACCTGCCCCTGCCGCAAGGCAGCAGTGCGCAGCAGGTGCGCGACAGCGTGGCCGCCTGGCTGCAGCGACAGGCGCTGGGACTGTTCACCGCGCGGGTGGCGCACTTCGCGGCCCAGCTCGGCGTGCGCGTGACGGCGGTGAAACTCAGCGCCGCCACCACCCGCTGGGGCAGCGCCAAAAGCGACGGCAGCATCCGCCTGCATTGGCGTCTGTTGCACTTCAGCCCGCAACTCGTCGATTACGTCGTCGCCCACGAAGTGGCGCATCTGCGCGAGATGAACCACAGCCCACGCTGCTCATGCTGGTGGCCTTTCCCTACCTCGGCGTTCTGGCCTATCTGTTGTTTGGCACGACCCAGATCGGCCGTCGACGGGCCGAGCGGCTGAGCGCCGTCGCCCGCGGCCTGCCCCGTCCTGAAATTGCTCCCGGCTGGCCGACAAACGCCGCGCTGCCGCCCGACCAAGACGCGCCGCTGTTCCGCCTCGGCACGTCGATCAGCGGTTACTTGGCGGTCGGCGGCAACCGCGCCGAACTGATGGCCGACTCGAACGCCGCCATCGCCCGCATCGTGGCCGACATCGACGCGGCGCAGTACAGCGTGCACCTGCTCTTCTATATCTGGCTGGACGATGGCAACGGCCGCCGCGTGGCCGATGCCCTGCGCCGCGCCGCCGCGCGCGGCGTGAGCTGCCGCGCCCTGGTGGACGACCTCGGATCGCACGCGTTCATCCGCAGCGCGCAGTGGCCTGCGCTGGTCGCCGCTGGCGTGCAGGTGCTGCGGGCGCTGCCCGTGGGCAATCCGCTGCTGCGCGCGCTGCGGGGTCGCATCGACCTGCGCAATCACCGCAAGATCGTCGTCATCGACAACCGCCTGAGCTACAGCGGCAGCCAGAACTGCGCCGACCCCGCTTTCCTGCCCAAGGCGAAATACGGCCCCTGGGTCGATCTGTTCGTGCGCTTCGAAGGCCCGGTGGTGCGCCAGAACCAGCACCTCTTCGCCACGGACTGGATGGGCAACGACGGCGACGACCTCACCGCCCTGCTGGTCGAGCCCTTGCCGCAAATCCAAAACGGTCAAGACGGCTTCGTCGCCCAGGTCATCGCCACCGGCCCCACCGACCGAAGGGCCGCCATGCCCGAACTGTTCGAGTCGCTCATCTTCGCCGCGCGGCATGAGCTGGTCATCACCACGCCGTATTACGTGCCCGTGCCCGCGCTGCAGGCCGCGCTGTGCGCCGCGGCCAACCGCGGCGTGTCGGCCACGCTCATCCTCCCCGCCCGCAACGACGACTTCGCCGTGGCCGCCACTTCGCGCAGCCATTACCGCGCCCTGCTCGAAGCCGGGGTGCGCATTTACGAGTTCAGTCCCGGGTTGCTGCACACCAAGTCCATCACCGTAGACGGCCATCTCAGCCTCATCGGCTCGGCCAATATGGACCGGCGCAGCTTTGACCTGAACTACGAAAACAACATCCTGCTGCTCGACGCCGCGATCACCGCGGCATTACGCGAAAGGCAGGCGCAGTATCTCGCCAGTAGCCGCCGCATCACCCTGGACGAAGTGGCCGCCTGGAGCGCGCTCACAGGATTTCTCATGCGTTTTCTCCACACCATGCTGCGCGTCGGCGATCTGCAGCGCTCCATCGATTTCTACACCCAGGTCATCGGCATGAAGCTGCTGCGCACCACCGACCGCCCCGAGCAGAAATACAGCCTGGCCTTTCTCGGCTTCGAGCCCAACCCGGCGCAGGCCGAGCTGGAGCTGACCTACAACTACGGCGTCGATCACTACGACCTGGGCACCGCCTACGGCCACATCGCTCTGGGCGTGGACGACGCGGCCGCGGCCTGCGCACGCATCAAGGCAGCCGGTGGCAAGGTCACCCGCGAGGCCGGCCCGGTCGCCGGGGGCAGCACCATCATCGCCTTCGTGCAAGACCCGGACGGCTACAAGATTGAGCTGATCCAGCATGGCACCCTCTGAAGAGCACACGGGAGCGCTGGCGCTCGATGGCCCGGCCTCCCGCGAAAAGCTCTACCGGCTGATCTACCCGGCTCGCGTGCTGGGTATGGTGCTGGCCGGGCTGCCGGTGGCCGCCGTACTGCTTGAACAGCATGCGGCGGCGATGCTGTGGGCGCTGCTGGTGCTGACCTTCTTGGTCTGGCCGCACCTTGCTTACGCACAGGCGCGCAGCAGCGCCCAGCGCTACGCGGCAGAAAAGCGCAACCTCCTGTTCGATTCGTTCCTGGTCGGCTTGTGGATCGCGCTGATGCACTTCAACCTGCTGGTCGGCCTGGTGCTGGCCGTGGTCACCACGCTCGACAAGGCCTACACCCTGATTCGGCGCTGGTGGCTGTATTCGCTATTGCTTCTGATAGTCACCGCGGCCGCAACCGGGCTGCTACTGCACCGGCCCGTCCAGCTCGAAAGTTCGCTGTTGGTGCAGGTGAGCATTCTGCCCTTGATGTTCGTCCATACCTGGGTCAACACCTACCGTGGCACGCGGCTGATGCGCACCATCGCCCGGCAGAACCGACAGCTTGCCGAGCTGCGCCGCACCGATGCGCAGACTGGGCTGCAGGCGCGCGAACACTGGATCCTGCGCGCTACCGAAGCCCTGACCACATGGCAGCCGGGAGCGGAGCCGGTCACTCTGATGATCATTGATATCGACCGGTTCAAATCCATCAACGACACCTATGGCCATACCGTAGGCGACGAAGTGATCGGCGCGGTCGGCGCGGTGATCGGGGCCAACGTTCGTCCGCAGGACAGTGCAGGGCGTTACGGCGGCGATGAGTTCGCCGTGGTTATCGGCCCTGCGCCCGAGGGCTCGGCCCGCGTGATTGCCGAACGCATCCGCCAGCAGGTCGAACAGTTGGACTTGCCTAGAGCTCCCGATCTGCGCTTGAGCAGCAGCATCGGTCTGGCTGTGGCACAACAGGAACGCACAACGTTGCGCAGCTGGATCGACGCCGCCGACGGCGCGCTCTACCGTGCCAAGGAGCTTGGCCGCAACCGCGTGGTCGAGGCCGACTGAGAGCGCCCTTGCGGTCGGCCCGATGGCCTTTCGGCGAAGGCGAGTCATCGGCGCCAGGTATGCTCGCTCCATGCAATCCTGGTTATTTCTGTTTGGCGCGATAGCCGCCGAGGTGATCGGCACCACTGCGCTCAAGGCGACGCACGGCTTCACGCGTCTGGCCCCTTCGGTCGTGGTCGTGGCGGCTTACGCCCTGGCGTTTTACCTGCTGTCACGCACCATGCAGACCATCCCGATGAGCATTTCCTATGCCGTCTGGTCGGGCG
>JABEBX010000671.1_pt1 | contig 15618 bp, 12 predicted proteins | sample 7245971 | NCBI WGS metagenome assembly JABEBX01 (sample SAMN14506365, study PRJNA622280) | hot springs metagenome | biome: hot spring [ENVO:00000051]|acidic hot spring [ENVO:00002120]; feature: spring [ENVO:00000027]|sediment [ENVO:00002007]; material: sediment environment [ENVO:01001048]... | reverse complement strand
CAGGGTAAAACCAAAGCACGCAGCGACAACAGCAGTAATCAGTAGTTTCGGGCGTTTCAACAGGGTTTTCGGGCGACTATTCGCCATAGGACTCTCCTTTGGAGTTTTGGTTCTGCAGCATTGACGCATTTGTGTTTAGACTCGGTAATAAAGCATCTAGTTCCTGCCTGAGGTCTACCATAACACTTAATATAAGGCGCGGGATAATTTGGTGCGGTATTGCTCAACCAGTGGCCCCTGATTGCTGTGCAGGGCAAAAATCTTCAGAATGGTTTTGCGGGCGAGTCCATCGTCGTAACTTTTGTGTCTTTCCACCATTTCAATCAGTTGATCCAAAGCGGCGGCTTCCTGGCCTTGCAAAAGCAGAACCAGCGCCCGCTGATACATGGCCAGAGCGCGTGCATCGCCTTTTTCATGGGCAATAGTTGTCTCCAGCGTGGTAATGGGGGGAGCTTTGCGCGCTGCATCCGTAAATTCCAGTAATGCTTTCAGGCCCTCGACCTCGATTTCCATCTGAAACAGAGGGGACATGGCATCAATTTGTACCTGGGCATCCGCATGGCGTCCCTGTTGTATGGCGAGATGGGCCAGTGCCAAACGCGCCTGATCGTTTTGGGGGTTCGTTTGCAGGGACTCTTCCAGAAGTGACTGGGCTTCATCGGTTTTGCCCTGGGCCATGGCGGCCATGGCCTCGGCGCGCAGATCATCGCCGGGCTTGGGTAAATGTTTTTCAAGAAACTGGCGGATGGCAGACTCCGGGAGAGCGCCGGTAAACTCGTCTACTACTTTACCGTTTTTGAAAGCCTTGACGGCGGGAATTCCGCGCACCTGATATTCCCGGGAAAGTTCCGGGTTTTCATCAGAATTGATTTTGGCCAGAACAAAAGCACCCTGCATTTCCTCCGCCAGCTTTTCGAGGACAGGACCCAGGGCGCGACATGGTCCACACCAGGGTGCCCAGAAATCCACGAGGACCAGGGCCTTTTGGGAAAGCTCAATAACGGCTTCCTGAAAATTACCTAAGTTGACTTCGAGGATGTGTTCACCAGTGGCCATGCAATACTCCTGAAAATAAAAAGACGTTGACTCGGGAAATAGGGGCGATAAAGCAACATTTCAAGCTTTTCGGGTTGAATGGACCTTATTGCAATTCGGCTTTGGCGAGTTCGTCCAGTACCCCCTGAAGCAGGCTGCGACCCAATGGTCCCATGCCTTTTTCCAGCTTGCGGCGATCATCCAAACCTCGGGACAAGGGGCCGAGAGCGGCCCCCATACGGGCCATGTCGCCCCCGGCTTTTTGCATTTGACTGGCCATTTGCCCCAACCAGGCGACGGCCTGGGGGTCGCCCCGGCGGGCGGCAAGGATGACACTGGCCAGCCCCGGGGCCGCCAGTCCCGGGTCGGCCTGCCCCGTACTTTTGGGAAGAGTTTCGGGATTTTGCAGACCCATCAAAATGGATTCGACGATGACACTGTCTTCTTCATCCAGTCCCTGCAGTAAACCCAGTTCACGCTTGCCAGCCATAATCTGTTGAATGACGGTTACCAGCTCTCCCCAACCATTCGCAGCGGCGACGCGCAGGTGGTCGTCGACAGCGCCGCGCAACCGGGGGTTCTGGCAGGCTGCAACTACCTGCAGGATCAGGGCGGCGTGGGCACTGCGGATTTGTTCACGGCGTTCGGGGAGAACGGACATATTCACGGCTCCAGGTCATGTTTACAGGACTATTGTGCAATTTATCGGGATAAATGTCGCGCCAGATAGTGACCGGTGTGTGAAACCGGATTGCGGGCGACTTCGTCAGGGCTGCCCGTGGCGATGATTTGCCCGCCTCCGGAGCCACCCTCGGGACCCAGGTCGATAATCCAGTCGGCGGTTTTGATGACATCCAGATTATGTTCAATGACCACAATGGTATTGCCCGCATCGGCGAGCTTCTGCAGGACCACCAGGAGCAGGGCGATATCATGAAAATGCAGGCCGGTGGTAGGTTCATCAAGAATGTATAGGGTGCGTCCGGTATCCCGTCGGGATAATTCCCGGGAGAGCTTTACCCGCTGGGCTTCGCCACCGGAAAGTGTGGTGGCGGACTGGCCGAGGCGCAGATAACCCAGCCCTACATCGAGCAGTGTTTGCAATTTACGGGCAATGGCTGGTACCGGATCAAAAAACTGGCGGGCATCTTCCACCGTCATTTCGAGAATTTCGTGAATATTTTTGCCCTTGTAATGCACATCCAGTGTTTCCCGCTTGTAGCGTTTTCCGGCACAAACGTCGCAGGATACGTAAATGTCCGGCAGAAAATGCATTTCAACGCGAATGACGCCGTCGCCCTCACAGGCTTCACAACGGCCGCCCTTGACGTTAAAACTGAAGCGCCCCGGATTATAACCTCTGGCCCGCGCCTCGCTGGTGGCGGCAAAAAGCTCGCGAATCGGGGTGAACAGTCCGGTATAGGTGGCCGGATTACTCCGGGGGGTCCGGCCGATGGGACTTTGATCAATGGCTATGACCTTGTCCAGGGCTTCCAGGCCACGCAGTTGCTGATGCGCAGCCGGACTCTGCGTGCTGCCCATCAGAACCCGCGCGCAGGCGGGATACAAGGTGTCATTGATCAGCGTGGATTTGCCCGAGCCGCTGACGCCGGTGATGCAGGTAAACAGGCCGATGGGAATTTTTGCATCGACTGATTTCAGGTTGTTGCCTGTCGCACCAATGACTTCCAGCCAGCGTTGCTGGTCGTGACGGCGGCGTTCGGGAATGGCAATGCACAAATCACCAGTCAGGTAACGACCAGTGAGGGAGTCCGGATTGGCGCGAATCTCTTCGGGAGTACCCTGAGCGATGACTTCACCTCCGTGGGTACCGGCACCGGGGCCCATATCCACTACATGATCTGCAGCGCGGATGGCATCTTCGTCGTGCTCTACAACAATGACGGTATTCCCCAGGTCACGCAGATGTTTGAGGGTGCCGATCAAACGATCATTGTCACGCTGGTGCAAGCCGATGGAGGGTTCATCCAGAACATACATGACCCCCACCAGACCGGCACCAATCTGGGAGGCCAGGCGAATGCGCTGGGCTTCGCCACCGGAAAGGGTTTCTGCGGAACGATCCAGACTCAGATAGGCCAGACCCACATCTACCAGAAACTTCAGGCGGCTACTGATTTCCTTCAGGATTCTCTCGGCGATGAGGGCTTCCTGGCCCTCCAGTTGCAAATGCGCAAAGTGTTGCAGGGATTCGCGAATGGGCAGCGCTGACACTTCCTGAAGGGCCAGAGGCCCCACCTTGACCATACGGGCTTCTTCACGCAGACGGCTGCCGTGACAGGACGGACAGCGCAGGCGGCCCATGTAACGCATGATTTCTTCCCGAGCCAGATTGGACTGGGATTCGCGCAGGCGCCGTTCCAGTCCGGGAATGACTCCCTCAAAATGAATCTGATGCGTCCGTGAACCTTGCTGCACGGTAATACGTTCGTCGGAACCGTGCAGAATTTGCTCACGCACCTCAAAAGGCAGGTCTTCCCAGGAAGACTCCAGGGAAAAGTGAAAATGAGCGGCCAGCGCCTTCAACAAGGGGGTGTAATGTTCCTTGTGGCGCTTGGTCCAGGCGGCGATGGCCCCGGCGCTGAGGCTGGCACCCGGATCAGGAATAATCAGGTCCGGATCAAAAAAGGTAATTTCTCCCAGGCCGTCACAACGTGGGCAGGCCCCTGCCGGATTGTTGAAAGAAAACAGCCGGGGTTCGAGGGCCGGAAAGGAACGTCCACAACTGGGACAGGCATGGTGGGCGGAGAACAGGCGTTCTTCCTGATGTTGAGGCCCCATCAACACGGCGATGGCCTGGTCATCGGCGAGGCTCAGGGCGGTTTCCAGGGATTCCGCCAGACGCGGCCCACTGTCCTCGCGCAACACCAGGCGGTCAATGACGGCCTCAACGCGATGTTTGCGTTTTTTGTCCAGGGTCGAAATTTCATCCAGTTCGAGCATTTCCCCATCTACCCGCGCACGAATCAGGCCTCTGGCCCGCAGCGCGCTGATCACCTCTTCATGACTGCCTTTGCGATCACGCACCATGGGGGCGAGAATCATCAGTTTTTCGCCTTCAGGCAGGGCCAGTAATTGATCTACCATCTGGCTGATGGTCTGGCTCTGAATGGGTGCTCCGCAACACCAGGGCGTGCCAGTGCGGGCATACAGCAGACGCAGATAGTCATGGATTTCCGTGATGGTGCCGACGGTAGAGCGGGGATTATGGGAAGTGGATTTCTGTTCAATGGAAATGGCGGGCGATAGCCCTTCAATGGCATCCACATCAGGCTTGCCCATCAGCGACAGAAACTGCCGGGCATAGGCCGAAAGACTCTCCACATAGCGGCGCTGACCTTCGGCATAGAGCGTGTCAAAAGCCAGTGAGGATTTGCCCGAACCGGATAAGCCGGTGATGACAATGAGGCGGTCCCGGGGCAGGGTCAATGAGATGTTTTTGAGATTATGGGTACGTGCGCCCCGGATCTGGATATGTTCCATGTAGCCGTAGCCTTTTTGGGTTCAGGAATGAGTTTTTCTCTGGATGGGTTAGTATAGAGCTTTCGGGGACGGCCGTCCCCTTGTACTCAAGGAGATCTGACAATGGCGGGAGTGAACAAGGTCATATTATTAGGACATCTGGGCCGGGACCCGGAGATGCGCTATCAGCCCAGTGGTGCTGCTATCGCCAATTTCAGTATTGCCACCTCTGAAAATTTCAAGGATCGCGAAGGGAATAAACAGGAACGCACCGAATGGCATCCGGCGGTCATTTGACGGGTGCTTCTTCAGCCCCGGCCAGCAGTGGGCGCAAACAGGATACCCCACCCCCGCCGATGGAAGATTTTGATGACGATATTCCGTTTTAAAAACCACCAAACATAAATTGTAAACATAATCCCAGAACGTCTTGTACTTTCTGGGATTTTTTATTGTTGATAATTTTCTTATAGACTTGGAGTGGCTCGGTTGATGATGACGTGTATACATCTTTCGCAGTACAGTACCGCCGTATGATCACCAATTTTCAGCAACTTGCCAACTTCATCTGGTCCGTCGCCGATCTTCTGCGTGGACCTTATCGTCCGCCGCAGTATGAGCGCGTGATGTTGCCGCTCACCGTGCTGCGCCGTTTCGATGCTGTGCTCGCGCCAAGCAAGCAAACTGTCCTCAGCAAATATGCAGAACTGGACGCCCGTAATAAACGCTTGCGGGAAGAAATGAGAGAGCCCATCAATGTCGATCCGGTTCTCAACAACCTGGCCAAGGATGAAAACGGAACCCCGCTGGGCTTTCACAACCACAGTCAGCTCGACTTTACCAAGCTCAAGGGCGACCCCGACAATATTGGCCGCCACCTGGCCGATTACATCGCTGGCTTCTCCGAAAACATCCGCAAGATTTTCGAGCGTTTCGAGTTCGAGAAGGAGATCGAAAAGCTTGAAGAGTCCAACCGCCTGTATCAGGTTGTTTCCCAGTTCGCCGAGATCGACCTGCACCCACGCAAGGTCGACAACATCACCATGGGCCTGGTGTTCGAGGACCTGATCCGACGCTTCAACGAAGCCGCCAACGAAACGGCGGGCGATCACTTCACCCCGCGCGAAGTCATCCAGCTCATGGTCAACCTGCTGCTGGAACCCGACACCAGCGTGCTCACCCAGGCCGGCGTCATCGTCACCATCTGCGACCCGGCCTGCGGCACCGGCGGCATGCTGGCTGAGGCGCAAAACTGGATTCGCGCCCACAACGAGCAGGCGACGGTGAAGGTGTTCGGACAGGACTACAACCCGCGCTCCTACGCCGTGGCCGCCTCCGACCTGCTGATCAAGGGCCACAAGGATGGACAAGTGCTGCTGGGCAACACCCTCACCGACGATCCCTTTCCCGACACCCGCTTCGACTACCTGCTGGCCAACCCGCCCTTCGGTGTGGACTGGAAAGCCGAAAAGAAAACCATCGACCGCTGGCCCAACTTCCGTGGCTACAGCGGCAAGCTACCGCGCATCAACGACGGCGCCCTGCTGTTCCTGCTCTACATGATGAGCAAGTTCCAGGACTACAAGCCGAGCGACCGCGACAGGCCTGGCTCGCGCACTGCCATCGTATTCAACGGTTCGCCGCTGTTCACCGGCGGCGCCGGCAGCGGTGAGAGCGAAATCCGCCGCTGGATCATCGAGCGCGACCAGCTCGAAGCCATCGTCGCCCTGCCCGAGCAGATGTTCTACAACACTGGCATCGGTACCTTCATCTGGGTGGTTAGCAACCGCAAAGCCGAGCATCGCAAGGGCAAGATTCAGCTTATCGACGCCCGCGAGCGCTATACGCCGATGAAGCGCAGCCTCGGCGACAAACGCCGCTACCTCGATCAGGCCGCGCTCGACGCCGTCACCCGCGAACACGGCGCCACAGAGCACAGCCAGACCAGCCGCGTGTTCGACAACACAGACTTCGGCTACCGCCGCATCACCGTCCTGCGCCCGCTGCGCCTGCGTTTCCAGATCACCGAGGAGACGCGCGAGCGCTTCCTCAACACCTGCCCAGAGTTGTTCGATGCCTTCCAGGCCATACAGGACGAACTCAGCACAGAGCCGTATTCCGATTGGAATCGGGTTTGGGATGATGTGCAAAGAATTTTCAAGCATCTGCCTGACTATGTGGAAGGCTGGGCCAAGGGAGCCAAGGGCACTGCACAGAAGAAAATCTTCCGCGACTGCTTCACCATCACAGCCCCCGATGCTGCGCCAGTCGTTGCCAAGCGCCACAAGAAAGGTGAAGTGTTAGTCAGCTCGGCGTGGTTCCCGGGACAGATATTACCTGAGCTTGAAGCGGCGGACCTGTATGCCCTGCTCGGACTCTACGCTGACGGCAAAACCCTCTTGGAATACGAGCCCGCCCCGGCGCTAAAGGACTTCGAGAACATCCCGCTGAAGGAAGACATCGTGAGCTACTTCCTGCGCGAGGTGCGTCCCTACGTGAATGACGCCTGGATCGACCGTGAAACGCTGGACGAACAGGACGGCGGCGTCGGCAAGGTTGGCTACGAGATCAATTTCAATCGCGTCTTCTTCGAGTACAAGCCACCACGACCGCTGGCAGTGATTGACGCCGAACTGGCCGAGGTCGAGAAGCGGATCATGAGCCTGCTCCGCGATGTGACGGAGTGAGTATGGATCGTCGACTCACCGAACTCCACGGTTTGCTGGCCGAGCTGCGCAAGCTCCCGCGTGAGGTGGACTGGGTCGAGTTCAAGCACGACAACGCGACTCCGGAGGAGATCGGCGAATACCTCTCTGCGCTGTCGAATGCTGCGGCCTTGGCAGGCAAGGTGCAGGCCTATCTGGTGTGGGGTATCGACGACGCCACGCATGACGTGGTCGGTACACGTTTTGAACCCGCGTCGGCCAAGGTGGGTAACGAAGAACTGGAGAGCTGGTTGCTGCGACTGCTGTCGCCCAGGATCAACTTCCGCTTCCATGTGTTCGAGGTCAGTGATCAGCGTGTCGTCCTGCTGGAGATCGGTGCGGCGTTCCGCCATCCGGTGCAGTTCAGGAGCGTCGAGTTCATTCGCATCGGCACCTACAAGAAAAAGCTTAAGGATTTTCCGGAGAAGGAGCGCGAGCTTTGGCATGTGTTCGATCAGACGCCGTTCGAGCGCGAGGTTGCCGCCGAGAAGATTTCATGTGACGAAGTCCTGCGGCTGCTCGACTATCCTGCCTACTTCGAGTTGCTGGGTCAGCCCCTGCCCGAAGGCCGTGAAGCCGTCCTGGCCGCACTGGACAGCGACGGTCTGCTCGCCCAGGCAGCGGGCGGATGGAACATCACGAATCTGGGCGCCATCTTGTTTGCCAAGCGGCTGGCCGACTTCCGCACGCTGCAGCGCAAGGCGGTGCGCGTGGTGCTGTACAAGGGCAACAGTCGCGTCGAAACCGTCCGTGAACAGGAAGGCGGCAAGGGGTATGCCACCGGCTTCCAGGGGCTGATCGACTTCGTAACCGGGCTTTTGCCAAGCAACGAGGTCATTGGTCGTGCCTTGCGCAAGCAAGTCCCGATGTTCCCGGCGCTGGCTATTCGTGAGCTGATTGCCAATGCGATGATCCATCAGGATTTCCACCTGACGGGCACCGGCCCGATGGTGGAGATCTTCGCCGACCGTATGGAGATCACCAATCCCGGTCTGCCGCTGGTGCAGACACACCGGTTTCTCGATAGCCCACCCCGGTCGCGCAACGAGGGGCTGGCCTCGTTCATGCGCCGCATCGGCGTTTGCGAGGAGCGCGGCAGCGGTGTCGACAAGGTGGTCTTCCAGACCGAGCTCTACCAGTTGCCCGCGCCATTGTTCGAGACCACCGACGAGCACACCCGCGCCTTGCTGTTCGCCCATCGCGAGTTCCGCGACATGGACAAGGCGGACCGGGTGCGTGCCAGTTATTTGCATGCCTGCCTGCGTTATGTTCAGCGCGATGATATGACCAACACCACCCTGCGCGAGCGCTTCGGCATCGAGGAGAAGAACAGTTCCATGGTGTCGCGGGTGATTAAGGACACCATCGCTGCCGGGTTAATCGTCTGTCACGACGACACCGTCGGCAGCCGGGCCCGCAAGTACCTGCCGAGGTGGGCGCGATGATCCTGATCGCATTGCTTGACCGTTGCTTGACTGGATGGCGCCAGATGGGCCGAACCGTGTTTGTTTTATATATAAATCAACTTGTTGCAAGAGCTCTATTGCTTGATCGTTGCTTGACTGGCGGCACGGCCAGAGTCGACTACTTGCTGCGCGGGGTACGCCCCTACGTGCCGGACGCCTGGATTGACAGCGAGACGCTGGACGGGCAGGACGGTAGCATCGGCACGGCGGGCTACGAGATCAATTTCAAGCGTGCGTACTTCCGGTACTGGCCGCTGATGGATGTGACCGAGTGAGCAGCAACTCAGTTCGACTAAAGTTCATCTGCAGGCTCGGTTACGGCGATTCGTTGCCAAAGGGCGAAGAGTTCGCTGGTGATGTGCCCGTCTTTGGCTCGAATGGCCAGTACACAACCACAAGCGCGAGAAACACCGATGTTCCTGCCATAGTCTTGGGACGCAAGGGCTCATATGGCAAGGTGAACTGGGCACCGGTTGGATGCTTCGCTTCAGATACAACCTTCTTCGTTGACGAGCGGCTCACCGCTGCAAATTTGCGATGGCTGTACTGGAGCCTCCAAACGCTGAGCTTGGATGAAGGGTCTCTAGAAGCGGCAGTGCCTGGGTTGAATCGGGACTCTGTGTATGACGAACGCGTTTGGCTTCCCTCGCTCACCGACCAATCGAGCGTCGCCAACTACCTCGATCGCGAAACCATCCGCATCGACGCGCTGATCGCTGAGAAGGAACACATGCTGGCGCTGCTGGAGGAAAAGCGCACAGCCCTCATCAGTCGCGTCGTCACCTGCGGCCTCGACCCCAACGCCCCGCTCAAACCTTCCGGCCAGGAATGGCTGGGCGAGATTCCGGCGCATTGGGGTTTGCAGCGCTTAAAGCAACTCGCCGACGTTCGAGGGGGATTAACGCTTGGAAAGCAGTATTCCGGCGAATTGTTGGAGTACCCGTATCTGCGCGTCGCGAACGTACAGGATGGATACCTCAAGTTGGATGACATATTGACGGTTGTGGTGCCCGCATCAGAGGCCGCATCGAATTTACTGGCCTACGGCGACGTATTGATGAACGAAGGCGGTGACATCGACAAGCTCGGTAGGGGCTGTGTTTGGCGAGACGAGATAGCGCCTTGCCTCCACCAGAACCACGTCTTTGCCGTTAGGCCTCACTCAGTTGATCCTGAGTGGCTGGCACTATGGACATCGACGTTGCAGGCAAAGCGGTACTTTGAGAGTCGCGCCAAGCGATCAACTAATCTTGCATCCATTTCTGGATCGAATGTCAAAGAGCTTCCGGTTCTATTGCCACCGGTCGCCGAGCAACTGGCGATACAACAGTTTCTGGTCGACAGGCACTCTCGCCTTGAAGCGGTCCGCAAAGAACTGCGTGACTCACTGCGGCTGCTTTCGGAACGTCGCGCCGCACTGATCACCGCCGCCGTAACCGGCCAGATCCCAATTGAGGAAATGACCCAATGAAGCTTAAAAGTTTAGGACTGACCGCTTTTCGAGGTTTTGATCGACTGGATATCAGTTTTGATGAAAGGCTGACCGTGATTGCCGGTGTCAACGGCGTTGGCAAATCAACCATCCTGCAGGCTATAGCGATAGCATATTCCCACTCCTTGCCAGAATTTACGGTTTCGCGAGAGAAAGCACTGCCGGTACTTGATACCGACATCCAGCAAGGTAAGTCCACCTGCATCATTGAAATGGAAAGCAGTGGCTTGGGTGCTGCGCAGTTGATCACCTTCCTATCCAAGGAAAGCCTTGATAAGGGTGAAAAGCTGGCGCTGGGGCATAAGCAAACCCAGATGAAGAAGGATTTGGCTCTTCTGGAAAAGGGGACGCCTGATTACAAAAACCTAAAAAATGAGATCACTTGGATAGATAAGCGACTAGAAGGAAATTTTGAGAAGCGCCTGAACTGGCTTTTTACCGGCACTCATGAAACAGAGGCAAGGCTGAAGCGCTACCTAAAAAGCAGCCCGACACAACCACTGGTTGTCTATTACTCAACACACCGCTTGCTTTCAAAGCTTCCGCCAAAACTTCAAGGCACATTGCCTTTCAAGCAGGGGGAGGCATTCTCAAAATCCCTGACTCAACTTGAGATATCGCTGAACGAATTTGCCAAGTGGCAACGTGCCATATTCTCGACCCGCGTGCTTAGAAAAGAAACTGAGCAGTATGGGGGACGGATTATGAAGCTGCTTCAGGAATCTATTTCCAGCCTCATGCCCCAGATCAAGGAATTCTGGTTTCATGAAGAAAACCCACCTCGATACTCGGTCACCAAAGATGCGACGATAGCTGAGCAGGTCAACGACAAAAAAGCGGGAAAGCAGTTATTTTTGGAGCAATTATCCGATGGCGAGCGAGGATTGATTGCTTTGGTTTTTGACCTAACCCGCCGTCTTGCTGTCGCCAATCCTAATCTCGAAAACCCAATAGCCGAAGGTGAGGCGCTGGTGCTGATCGACGAGATCGAGCTGCACCTGCATCCGAAGTGGCAGCGCGATGTGCTGCGGCGCCTACGAGATACCTTCAAGGCCTGCCAGTTCGTGGTGACGACTCATTCCCCGCTGGTGCTGGGCGAGGTGCCGGCGCGCTGCGTGCGCTTCCTCGATTTCGTGGATGGCAGAGTCACCGTGACCGTGCCCACCGAGGCCTATGGCATGGATGCCAACCGCATCCTTCAGGAGTTCATGGGTGCCCCGGTGCGCAACCGGCAGGTGGATACTGAGCTGAAGATACTCTTCAAGCTGATCGACCAGGAGCGCTTCGACGAAGCGCGAGCCGCCATTGCAGATCTCGAACGCAAGCTGGGCAATGACGAGCCCGAGCTGACCCGGGCCAGTTCGCTGATCCGCTTTTTGGAGGGCACCGAATAGATGCGAACCGTTCGTAAAGGGCCAGCGCCTGCTTCCTTGATCCAACACCGCCAGCAGCCGCATGCTGATTATGACAATTACGCCGACAAGGCGGCCTTACGGCAAGCATTGGTGGCGGAGCAACGCGGCCTGTGCTGCTACTGTCAGTCCCGCATCTGGGCCACACCCGATGGCATGAAGATCGAACATTGGCAATGCCAAGCCGACCACCCCGAGCGGCAGCTCGACTACAGCAATCTGCTCAGTGCCTGCCTCGGCGGACACGGCCGTCCCGAAAGCAAGCAGCATTGCGATACGCGCAAGGGAAACAACGACCTGTGCTTCAGCGTGTGCGACCTTGCGCACCCCATCGAGCGAGAGATCCGCTTTCTGGGCGATGGCACCATCAAGGCAGAAGATGCCACCATTGACGACGCCCTCAATGCCGTGCTGAATCTAAATCTGCCTCGCCTGGTGAGCAATCGCAAGGCGGTGCTCACGGCGTTTCAGCAGCGCCTTCAGAACGGTCGGCGCGTTGATCCAGAGCGTGAGCTGCCCAGATGGGATGGCAACGAACCGGGCGAACTGCCGGAATTCGCGCAGGTCATTGTCTATTGGCTACAGAAAAGACAAGCGAGGACAGTCGAATGAAACGCACCAGCGAAGCCGCCTTCGAAACCGCCATCGAGGATGTCTTGCTGGACGACGGCTACACACGAGTTGATGCCAAGAGCTTCAACCGCGAGCGCGCGATCTTCCCCGACGAGGCACTGGCCTTTATCCGTGCCACCCAGGGCAAAGTATGGGAGAAGCTGGAGACGCTGCACGGCGAGCAGACCGGTACACGGGTGCTGGAATCGCTGTGCAAATGGCTGGATACCCATGGCTCGCTGGCCACCCTGCGCCACGGTTTCAAATGCTTTGGACGCACGCTGCGGATTGCTTTCTTTCGCCCCGCGCATGGCCTGAACCCGGAGCTGGAGGCGCGCTACCAGGCCAATCGGTTGGGGCTGACGCGCCAGTTGCACTACAGCCCCAAGAGTGAAAAATCGCTGGATGTGGTGCTGTCAATCAACGGTATCCCAGTGGTAACGCTGGAACTCAAAAATCCGTTAAGCGGCCAGACAGCGGCGAATGCCATCCACCAGTACCGCCACGACCGCGATCCGCGCGAGCCGATCTTCGTGTTCAGCAAGCGCGCCTTAGTGCATTTCGCGGTGGACACCGAAGAGGCGCACATGACTACGCGCCTGGCAGGTTCGTCCACCTACTTTCTGCCCTTCAATCAGGGCATGGACGGCGGCGCGGGTAACCCGCCTGACCGCGCGGGCCGAAACTACAAGACTGCCTATGTGTGGGAAGAAGTACTGCAGCGCAACAGCTTGCTCGATCTGCTCGCCCGCTTCCTCCACCTCGATGTCGAGGAGAAGATCACCGATGATGGCAAGAAGGTGCGTAAGGAGAGCCTGATCTTTCCGCGCTATCATCAGTTGCAGGCTGTGCGTTGGATGGTGGCGGCCGCTGCCAGCGAGGGCGTGGGGCATAACTACTTGATCGAGCACTCAGCTGGCAGCGGCAAGAGCAACACCATCGCGTGGCTGGCGCACCGCCTGTCCAGCCTGCATAACGCGCGTGACGAGCGGTTGTTCGACAGCGTGGTGGTCATCACCGATCGCGTGGTGCTTGATCGTCAGTTGCAGAACACGATCTACCAGTTCGATCACCGTCAGGGCGTGGTGCAGAAGATCGACGAAGACTCTCGCCAGCTCGCCGAGGCGCTGGAAGCCGGAGTGCCGATCATCATCACCACGCTACAGAAATTCCCCTTCGTGTCCGGGCAGCTGGCCAAGCTGAACGAGGAGCGCGGGGAAGGCGGCAAGAGCCACCTGCCCACGCGCAAGTACGCGGTGATCATTGACGAAGCGCACAGCTCGCAGTCGGGCGAGACGGCTACGGAATTGAAAGGCGTGCTGGGCGGCGCGGAGTTGCGCAAGAAGGCGCAGGAGATGGCAGAGGAAGAGGGCGAAATCGAACTGGAGCGCCTGTACCGTTCCATGGCCAAGCGTGGCCATCAGCCGAACATGAGTTTCTTCGCCTTTACCGCCACGCCCAAGCACAAGACACTGGCGATTTTCGGCCGGAACGGCGAGCCCTTCCACCGTTACACCATGCGTCAGGCCATCGAAGAAGGCTTCATCGAGGACGTACTGAAGAATTACGTCACCTACAAGACCTACTACAAACTGATCAAGAAGGCTGAGGACGACCCCAACGTCGAGCGCAAAAAGGCGGCCCGGGCGCTGGCCCGCTTCATGCGTTTCCATCCGCACAACATCGGCCAGAAAACTGAAGTGATGATCGAACACTTCCAGCACTTTACGCGCCACAAGATCGGCGGCCACGCCAAGGCGATGGTGGTGACTGGCTCGCGGCTGGAAGCGGTGCGTTATAAGCAAGAGTTCGACCGCTATATTGCGGAGAAGGGCTACCCGATCAAGAGCCTGGTGGCATTCTCCGGCAGCGTTGAAGACGACAAGATTCCGGAAAAGTCCTACACCGAGGTCGAAATGAATGGCGGCCTCAAGGAGAAGGAAATGCCTGATACCTTCGCCAAGCCGGAATTCCGTGTGTTGCTGGTGGCCGAGAAATATCAGACCGGTTTCGACCAGCCGCTGCTGCATACCATGTATGTGGACAAGCGCCTGGCGGGTATCCAGGCCGTGCAGACGCTCTCGCGCCTGAACCGTACTCATCCGCTCAAGGACGACACCTTCGTACTGGACTTCGTCAATGATCCGACCGAAATCCAGGAGGCCTTCCGGCAGTACTACGAAGGCTCAGTCATGGGTGAGCAGGTCGATCCCGACAAGCTCTACGAAGTCAAAGCCGGGCTCGACGCTTCGGGTATCTACCTGCAGACCGAGATTGCCGACTTCGCCCACGTGTTCTTCGCGCCGAAGCGCCGGCAGAGCCCCGGCGACCACAAGGCGATGAATGCTATTCTGGATCAGGCGGTCGCACGCTTCGTGCAGCTGCAGAACACGGAAGAAGAGGAAGCCGAGCTTTGGCGTGGCAAGCTACAGGCCTTCCGCAATCTCTACAGTTTTCTGAGCCAGGTGATCCCCTACCAGGACAGCGACCTGGAGAAGTTATTTACTTATCTGCGGCATCTCGCGCTGAAGCTGCCCAAGCGCAAGAGCGGACCGGGCTACCAGTTCGACGAGGATGTCGAACTCGACTACTACCGGCTGCAGAAGATTAGTGAAGGCTCAATCAGCTTGAACGAGGGTTACACCAAGCCGCTGGACGGCCCCCGTGAGGTAGGGACCGGCATGGTGCGCGAGGAACATGTTTCGCTGTCGCGCCTCATCGATATCATCAACGAACGTTTTGGCGGCGAACTCAACGAGGCGGATCAGTTGTTTTTCGATCAGATCGCGGAGGCGGCTAGCCAGAACGAAGCGCTGCAGATGGCCGCCGAGGTCAACTCCCTTGACAAATTCCAGCTCGTGTTCCGCCAGGTACTGGAATCACTGTTCATCGAGCGGATAGAGCTGAACGAGGAGTTATTCACCGACTATATGGGTAAACCTGACATGCAGGAGCTGGTGTCGAAATGGCTGGGAAGTCAGGTCTATAAGCGGTTGTTACCCCGAGGCCAAAGCTCGCCGAGCGACAAGGAGTAAGTCATGGGTACGTGTCTGGTTATCAAGAAGTGGGGAAACAACCTGGGTGTCAGATTGCCCGCCGCTATCGTCCATGAAGCCAAACTCCATGCGGACCAGGAAGTGATGCTGACCGTTGAGCATGGCCGGGTTATTGTGGAACCGATCCGAACAAGCGCTGATTTGACGCTGGATGAACGGCTTCAGCTTTTTGATCCTGCCTTACATGGTGGCGAAGTTATGGTCACTGAACCCGTTGGTGCCAAATCTTGGTGATACCCGATAAATGGGTTCCGGATCTTAACGTCCCAGCGCTTTCTGGATTTTCTGATCGGTCTTGTACTGGCTTAAGGCGTAAACCGCCCAGATAGCCGCCGGTATCCAGCCCAGTACGGTGAT
>JABEBX010018392.1_pt1 | contig 15630 bp, 19 predicted proteins | sample 7245971 | NCBI WGS metagenome assembly JABEBX01 (sample SAMN14506365, study PRJNA622280) | hot springs metagenome | biome: hot spring [ENVO:00000051]|acidic hot spring [ENVO:00002120]; feature: spring [ENVO:00000027]|sediment [ENVO:00002007]; material: sediment environment [ENVO:01001048]... | reverse complement strand
GCATATAATTTTAGTGGCTTCCATCCATATATCATATTAAACAATTTATATAATAAATTTTGCATTTACATGTGAAGGTCAAATCTGTCCAGATTCATCATCTTATCCCATACTTTTACGAAATCACGTGCAAATTTTTCATTTCCGTCACTGCTGGCATACACTTCTGCAATAGCTCTGAGTTCTGAATGTGAACCAAATATAAGGTCTGTTCTTGTTGCTTCCCATTTCAGTTTTCCGGTTTTTCTGTCTATTCCCATGAACAGATTCTCTTTTCCGTCTGCATGTTTCCATTCTGTGTCATCATCCAGAAGATTTACAAAGAAGTCGCTGGATAAAACACCGGGCCTGTCTGTAAAAACGCCATACTTAGTGTGTTTATAATTTGCATCAAGTACCCTCATGCCGCCAAGCAGCACCGTCATTTCCGGAACACTGAGTTTCAATAGCTGTGCTTTATCAACAAGATAGAATTCCTCCTTAAGTGGCATTTCATTTTTCATGTAGTTTCTGAATCCGTCTGTTAATGGCTCCAGGACACGGAATGAATAGACATCTGTTTGTTCAGCAGTAGCATCAGTCCTGCCGGGTGTAAATGGTACCTTCAGATTTAATCCTCCATCAGCTGCAGCCTTTTCAATAGCAACGCAACCACCAAGTACTATCAAATCTGCCAGAGAAATCTTTTTTCCGCCCTTTGATTTGCTGTCGAATTCTTCCTTTATTTTTAAAAGTTCAGATATGACTCTCTTTAAATTTTCAGGTTCATTCACTTCCCAGTTTATCTGCGGTTCAAGCCTTATTCTGGCACCGTTGGCACCACCTCTCTTATCGCTTCCCCTGAAGGTTGAAGCAGCCGACCATGCCGTATATATCAGATCCCTTCCGGAAATTTCTGACGAAATAATTCTCTTTTTCAGGCTCTCTATGTCATTGCTGTTTACTATTTTGTAGTCTGCAGCAGGCAGTGGATCCTGCCATATAAGATCTTCTGGGGGTACCTCCGAACCAAGGTATCTTGACTTGGGCCCCATATCCCTGTGCGTAAGCTTGAACCATGCCCTTGCAAAGGCATCTGCAAACTTCTCCGGATTCTTCATATAATCCTTTGATATTTTCTCATAAATTGGATCAAATCTTAAAGCAAGGTCCGTGGTAAGCATGGTGGGCATGTGCTTTTTTTCAGGATCAAAAGCATCGGGCACAGTTTCTTTGCCATTTTTAGCAGTCCACTGATATGCCCCCGCCGCACTTTTTGTGAGCTCCCATTCGTTTCCAAATAATGATTTAAAGAAATTCATGCTCCACTCTGTCGGTGTTTCTGTCCATGTTACCTCCGGTCCACCACCTACCGTATCCGGACCCTTTCCGGACTTATAAGTGCTTTTCCATCCAAGGCCCTGCTGCTCTATGGGTGCTGCCTCCGGCTCGGGTCCCACAGATGAGGCCGGTCCGGCTCCATGTGTTTTACCAAATGTATGCCCGCCAGCCACAAGTGCAACCGTTTCCTCATCGTTCATGGCCATTCCGGCAAATGTTTCTCTTATGTCTTTTGCTGCCAGCACCGGGTCAGGGTTCCCGTTAGGCCCCTCGGGATTGACGTAAATCAGTCCCATCTGAACTGCTGCCAGTGGCTTTTCCAGGTCCCTTTCACCGCTGTACCTTTTGTCATCAAGCCATTTTTCCTCGGGGCCCCAGTATACAGATTCATCGGGTTCATAGACATCAAGCCTGCCTCCACCAAAACCAAAAGTCTTTAGACCCATTGATTCCAGTGCCACATTGGCTGCGAGTTCCATAAGGTCTCCCCATGAAAGTTTCCTGCCGTACTTCTGCTTGACAGGCCACAATATTCTCCTTGCCTTGTCGAGATTAACATTATCGGGCCAGCTGTCTACCGGAGCGAACCTTTGCTGTGCGGCACCTGCTCCACCTCTGCCATCCCAAATTCTGTATGTACCGGCTGCATGCCATGCCATTCTGATAATAAATGGGCCATAGTAACCAAAATCTGCCGGCCACCAGTCCCTTGACTGGCGCAGATCGTTTTCTATATCCTGTTTTACTTCCGTCAAATTCAGGCTTAAAAATTCACGCCTGTAATCGAAGTCCGGTTCCATCGGATTGGATTTCTCCGAGTTCATTCTCAGAATTCCAAGATCAAGCCTATCCGGCCACCAGCTGTTTATGGACTTTGCTGTTTTCTTGTTTTCCACATATGGGCACTCATTTTCACTCATTTTATCACCCATATATTATTAATGCATGCCAGATACTTCCTTTGCCTCTTCCACATCGGATTCATCAGCATCACGGTATGTTAACCACCACGCATAGCCCTTATATTTTTTAACTCTTTCAGGTATGTCATTCATTGTGGCCGGCGGGGGATTTATGAATTTCTCATTTATCAATTCATTTTTTGGCCAGTTAGCCGGAGTTGCAATCTTAAATTTGTCTACCATCTGGAGTGCCTTTATCATTCTGAGTATTTCAGATATATTTCTTCCGATTTCCAGCGGATAATATAAAATAGCCCTTACTATTGATTTATCATCAATTATAAATACAGCCCTCACTGTTGAAGTTGCAGATTCTGTATGAAGCATTCCTAGAGTTTTTGCCACATTTCCTATTGGATCGGCTATAACAGGGAATTTTATGTCTATTTTTAAATTATCGTGTATCCAGTTTATCCACTCCATATGGGATATCTTTGAATCAACGCTTAGACCTATTAATTCCGTGTTTAATTTTTTGAACTCATCATCTCTCTGTGCAAAGGAGAAGAACTCCGTTGTGCATACAGGTGTAAAATCCCCCGGATGGGAAAATATAACAAACCATTTTCCTTTATAATCGTCTGGCAGTTTCTTTGGTCCCTGTGTAGTTATAACATCAAGCTCAGGGAACTTATCTCCTATTAAAGGCATTGTTGTTTCCATACTTATCAAGATATTATTACATAGATGTATATTAATATTGTGTATTTGTATAATTTAATTATATTTTTTATTATTATAATTATACATTTGTTTACTATTTTAAAATATAAAGACAAAAATTTTTATCCATATTTACAATACGAGTCTAATGGCTGATGAACTCGACCTGAAAATTACTAAATATTTAATAGATGATGCGAAATTATCCATCAGAGACCTTGCGAAACTCTGTAATGTCAGTCCGGGGACTGTAAGAAACAGGTTAATTGTAATGGAAAAAAATAAGGAAATCATCGGTTATGTTACAAGGTTTAACGGTAAAAAACTCGGTATAGACGAGGCAATTCTTGGTCTGGATATCATGCCCGAGCATTATATAGATACACTGGAAAAAATAAAGAGTATCGCCTTTGTAAAAGATCTTTTTTCAACATCAGGAGATCATTCCGCAATAGCGGTAATATTTTCCGGACTTGAGGGAAAAACTATCAATGAATGCATTTCAGAAATTGAAAAAGTAGATGGAGTAAGAACTGTTTATCCTTCAATTGTTAATAATACAATAAAATAATTATAAGTATTGTAAATTTTTAAAAAATTAATTCATAATTTAATTATGAAATGCCTGTTCATTGCATCAATAAAATATTATCTATAAAAGAAAATTAACACATTCAAATCTTTTGTTTGTATTATTTTTTTTAAGTATTGTGAATAATTTTAAATAAATAATGCAATATGTAGAAAGACATGTTAAATATCTGGACAGAAAAATACAGACCATCACAATTATCCGATGTTGTTGGCGAGACTGAAAACATAAAGAGATTAATTTCATTTGTAAAAGAAAAAGACATTCCGCATTTGATATTTGCAGGTCCCCAGGGTACAGGAAAAACATCAACTGCAATAGCACTGGCAATAGCCCTTTTCGGTGATAACTGGAAAGAAAATTTTATGGAATTAAATGCATCCAATGACCGCGGCATTGATATTATAAGGGACAATATAAAAAATTTTGCCAAAATAAAGCCTTCCAATGACCTTGGCTTTAAAATAATATTCTTTGACGAGGCAGACCATCTGACAGGAGATGCCCAGGCTGCACTGAGAAGAACCATGGAAATGTTTTACAATACAACAAGATTTATCTTTTCATGCAATTATTCATCAAAAATAATTCCTCCAATACAGTCAAGATGTGTGGTTTTAAGGTTCAGGCCTATAAACAGGGAGAGCATGAAAGCAAGGCTTCTGGATATAAGCAATAAAGAAAATTTTAAAATAGACAACGATACACTGGATGCAATATACGAAATTTCTGATGGAGATATGAGAAAGGCCATTAATATATTACAGGCTGTCAGTATATCGGGAAAGATTTCTGCCACTGCCATTTATGAAATAGCCGGAGAAATCAATAAGGATGAATATAAAAATTTAATAAATATGGCAATGGAAGGAAATTTCAATGAGGCCAGGACAGAACTGGATAAAATGCTTATAGACTACGGGTTGTCCGGAATAGATATAATAAAGGGAATGCACTCATCCATAAGGAGTGAACAGATAGCCTATAAGCAGAAATTAGAGGTTATTATGGCTCTTGCCGAGGCAGAATTTAGAATTGTGGAAGGAGGAACAGACAATATACAGATGGATGCCCTTCTGGCTAAATTATCATACATAGGAAGCGAAATCAATTAGGGCCGGTAGATCAGCGGTAGATCGCTTGCTTCGCAAGCAAGAGGGCTCGGGTTCAAATCCCGACCGGTCCATTATGGCCTTTATTTTTCATTGAAGTTGATGTTTTGTTCAATAGCTCATTGGTATCTTTAATGAAAAGTGGAATCTTCTCATCTTCATGTAATTCATTTCACCAGTATACAAGATGCTTCCTGAGAGTATATTCTCTCTAGAAAACATTCAATCGTCATGGAGATTTTGAAAACAACCGCATCAATTTAACCGGAATAATATCACTCCTTTTGCTACATTATTTATATGATCGCGATACAGGAGAGAATATGGAGATCCATAAAGAAGAGAGCAATACACAACTTATACTGCACTTTCCGGGAAAATCTGAAAAATACACTGATAAACCAGTTCACTATCTTTAAAAAAAGTATAAGAAGATTTTACAACTATGCACAATCAACTAAGTTTTTATTATGAGCTGAGGATCTCCAGATGACCACAAATCGATCCGTGTAGATCCACAGCTTTTTTATAACTTAGTTGCACCATATGAATATATTTGGTCTTCCAGCAGATAGAAAAGTTTATGTTTATAAATTACTATATACTGACTATAGGTGTTATATAATGAAAAAAGAGGTAACAACTATACAGTTGAGTAAATCAATTGTAGAGGAACTGAAAAGTATAAAGAAATATCAAAGGGAAACGTACGCTGAAATCATTTTGGACCTAATAAGCATTGCAAAAAGTCAAAGAAATAAGAAAAACCAATATGATGAATTCCTTTTCGAAATACAACAGGAAAAGATGAAAGAACTCTGGGACAATAAAGAAGATGAAGCGTGGGAAAGTGTTTAAACCAGGGGACGTAGTAATCGTAGCAATGCATTTTACAGATATACAAGGAATCAAACAGAGACCTGCGGTTGTGTTATTTGAAAAGTATGGAAATGTCGTGGTGGCTGGTGTGACAAGCAACCTGAAAATGGATGGAATACCACTTTCAAGGGAAGAAGGGGCGATAAAGGATAGTGTAATAAAATTAAACTACATTTTTACTATTACTGAGGAAATCGCTTCCAGGGTATTATTCCGCTTGAGTTTGGAAAAGAGGCAGATGGTTTTCAATGAGCTTAATAAAATACTCAATGGACTAATGTCCTAGTCAAATATTTTTCTGATTATTTTTAAATATTGAATTATGATTGCTTTAACTCAGTATATCAATCTCACTGATCTTAAGTATGTACTGGCAAAATGTACTTTCTTTGAAGTACAGTAACAGCCTTTTCTGATATTGATATCGCTCTTTTACAAGGATTCGGATTCACTTAAAGCATTAATCAAATTCTGACCTGTCCATTTAATCTATTAATCGAATGTTATTTATCCCGACACTCGTTATGTTTTCATGACAATGCAGCGGAAGTATCAGGAACTGCTTCTTGACAACGATGTCTAAGATGGTTTGGAACTTGAGAGCAAAGTCAGTTCTAATGGCTACAGTGGCATTGAGGAATCTCAGCCCCTATTTCGAGCTTACCCGGACGAATCCAAAAGAAATCCTGAAGAAGGCAAGAGCCAACGAGAAGGATTTCAGGTACGAATTCACGGATTTTGTCAGGAGATGGAAAAGCTGGATCGCACATAGCAAGATTTAAGAAGGTTATTCTTTCATGGCTGAAGTTTAATGGTATCAGTTTGCAGTTAACCGTTAACATTTCAGGAGAAAATGGGACACCAACAATAGCCAGTGAGAGGGTGCTAGGCAAGTATGAAATAGACAAAATGGGCCTCAATGAGATCAGCAGTGATCAGTTCCTGCAGTTGTTGAGGGACAAGCTCCCGGGAAGGATGACGGAGAACGGGTCAAAACAGAAGCTTGTTCCCCTGAGCGAGATAGATAAGCTTCTCAGTGAAGGTTATGAGTTCCATGCAGTGCTGCCAAAAGGAAAGGCTATAATAAAAATGTCGTTTTGATGTTTAAAGGTAAATATATATGTTTTTATTAATTATATTGTGGAAACTAAAAGAGGGAAACAAATTATGGAACAAAGGTTGATACTTAGCGAGGAAAAAAACCAAATTATTACAAAAACACTGTCTTTTAAAAAATCTATAGAAATTTTGCCAAAAGTACATAAATCAGAAAACTTTGTAAATAGTGGTGTCAAAAACACTTCGTTGATTTTTGCGGATAAAAATAAAAAATATAACATTGTTTCTAGGGAAATGCAATATAACAATTTTGAAAAGAAGTTAAATCAAGCTGGAAAAGCTTATTCACTCTATTTAGGAGAGGAAGATGATAATGCCTCTACCTATTTAGGGGGAAACATAATTCCTTTGGAAAAGAATAATGGAGATATTTTCATTTCGATAAATGTGGCCCCAAAATCTCCAGATAATGTCGATTTATTTGTCCTTCCTATAATTATGAAATATAATGGAGATATAACCGTATGAATTCTTCAACGAAAATCACACGCTCTCGTTTGCTTTATGCTGATTTCATATCCGATGAAAACGAGGAGAAAGAAATTGTCAGGAAGATCAAAGAGTTTGGATTTACAGCCGGAGATCCGAAAAGCAACACACAAACTAAGTTCAGCATAGGGAATATAAACGATTTTGTGGAACAACTTCGACTAGTGTGCGAGTCTGATTCGGACTCAGCCCTCTTAGATTATATCGGCAATGTTGTTTTTTGGGTCTACAGCGATGGTATACTCCCGCTCAAAGTCGCTATTATCGAAGTCATCCTAAGAGCCGATGAACTCCGGAAGCTGGAAAAAGATGCTTTAGAGAGTAAAATTTGTAAGCTTTCATTCATTCTTGGAAGATGCTTTTGTATGGGTCCAATCCCTCCTGTAAGTTCTTCTAAAGATTTTCGTATTCTTAAGTTCTCGTCAGTGGCCATACCTGATGTCGCCCTCAGAAATTTTGTCGCAGAATTTGTCATAGAAGCGGAGCTCAAATTCTTTGATAATTTCAATAAAGAACTCGATTTGCTTGAGAAGGAAATATCCATAAAAGACCTGATGGAACAAAAAATAATTGAAGCCCGGAACGACGGCAAAAAACCGTCAAGTAAGGTTGATAAGACAATTTCAAAAGATAGGGATCAGCAAGAGCAAAATTTCAGTGATATTAGAACTAAAATCGTTTCATTGGAGCCTGTAAGTTTCCTTGGAGATGGATTTTCCTGCGATCAGAGCATCGTCAGAGGTTATACCAACGAGATGTTTATCATTGGCAAAATTGTGCAAGGATCTTTGAATAATTCTACGCCTTTATACCTTTCCGTCCTGAGTACGAAAGAATCACAGACACCGGTGGCCAACTTGGAGAGTATACCTGTATTGCAGTTCCCCGGGAGACCCTTCCTGGACTTCTCATTCGGAGCCGGACAAATACTTGCACTCCAATTGTTGAATTCATGGAATAGACACGTAGAAACATCGGTTATGGAGATTACCACAAAAAAGAATCCCGTCCAGAAAAAGGACAACATGGATGCTGATGAAACCCTTGAAGAATTGCAAAATATAATATCTTATTCAGGCATAAATGAAAAAATTTCGGTGAATTATCGGAGAGACTTACAAGATTTAGCCAATCCTTCCAATAAGACATCTCTCTATGAATTTCCAATGCCCCCAGAAGCTACACCGTATTCAATAGATCCAGAACAGTATGGATTGGAGAAACCGGGTCCCATAGTATCCAATCTCGCGTCCCTCATTCTAGAAAATCTTGAATTAAACGAAAAGCACCTCTTAGATGCTACTAACCTAAGAAAATCGAAGATAGATGTCTTGAAAATTAAAGAGGACCGCAAATTCTCCGGATGGATGCTTCGTCTCACAATTGGGATTGCGATAGCTACCTTTATTAATGTCTTTCTTTTTTTTGTGAGGTAATCTAACCAGTAGTATTCCCTTTAAACCATAATCAAATCCCAACTGATCTATTGTTATTTATTCTTTATCTTCTAATAATGTTATGAAAATCCGGTGTTGGAGAACAGAATCGACCTAAAGATAATAATAAGAAATTAAAGGGAATTACTTCATTAGTCTACGATACAATTGTTATAGAGAGTGTTTATCAACAGATGAGCAGGTATTGCCTATCTTTGTCTCATTCTTCAATTTCATTTCCCTGGCTTCTTTATTCAACCGATAGATAACTCGCAGGTCGTTATATCCTCTTCTATTTCCTATCTCTCTAAGAAGTTTACTATCCTGCGCATATAGAGTAAAATCTTATACCATTTTTTCCAGTTTCTTCATGCATTTTACCGTCATTCCAGTCAACTTTTGAAATCATCTCCCTAAGTACCCACATATATAACTGCATATCCCGGTAATTTCCTGAGTAGTTCCAATACGAATGCACTCTTGCCTATTGCTGGAGGCTCTCAAATTATAACTATATCCACATAAACATTCTTCAGGGAATACAAATAATAATTTTGAAGCCAATTCTTTCTAAACTTGATCTAACTGGCAAAACATCATCCTCTGCTGGATGCTCGGGGGTTGCTAATATTGATGTAAAAATTAGGCAAAGACTTACATGTAAAACTCGAAAAATAACTACATTTTATTGCGTGAATATTATATAAAAAGATTATCCGGTCATTTGTATATGTTCTTTCTATGACCCAGTGATCGTATAACTATAACTCTTCTATTCTCTTCAATATCTGCAATTACCCTGTAGTCACCAACTCTAAGTTTATACTCTGTCCTTCCTACCAGTCTCACAAAAAACCTGTACGGATCAGTTCGAGTAGTTTCGACCTTCTGTATAATCCTCTTAGCTATGGGAATATCCAGTCTTCGAAGCTGGAAAAGAGCCTCCTCTGAATATTCAACATCAAATTCTTTCACTGAATTCCAAGCTCTTTCTTCACTTCTTCAGTTGTGTGAGTTTTCTTCTCTTTCACATCAAGGAGGCCTCTAAGAAGAGAAGCTCTAAAATCTTCAGTATAAACACCTTCTTCGTCTCCTTCAGGAATTAATGACATGAGTGCATTAAGCAGCTCATCATACGTCATTCTTTTGTAAGCTCTCAATCCATTAAGTTTTTCTCTTGTTGATCGGCTTATTTGAATTGTTGTATAATTCATGTATATTACCTGTATAATGTATGTATTATTATAATATAATTCTTTTCCATGAAAAGTTTTGATACCAATACTTATTTCTTTGGAGGTTTGAGATGACAGATTATCTCTGTTATTTTATAATTATAGCAATACAAATCTTGTGAAGAGTTGAAGCTGGTATTCAATAATAGAAGAGTGGTCTCTAATCAGGCAAGATATATTTAATGAAAGTTGATATGGTGAAGGGACCACTCTACATAATTTTCATGGTACTGAAGATACTGAAGGACTATATTCTTCCCGGTAAAAGTTTAAAACTCATCAGAAAATATCCATAGAGCTCCGAATAGGTTCCACTGTTTCTTATCAGGTTCTCTATATAAACGCTTCCAAGTATATCATTTTTTTAGCATCAATAAGCTTGATTATGTTTTCATCCATAGAAATATTTATTTCCTGATTCATTCAAGGACGCAATTCAATATTATAAGTTCATGGCAGAACCCAATCAAGTACTTCGAAAGAAATACAGAGTTATAGTTTTGCTTTGTGTTAACTTAAAGCATTAATCAAATCCAGTCTGTCCATTTTCCCAGCTCTTAAAGGTCATTAAACAATCTTTTCTGAATTTCAGAAAGCCCACCATCTTGAAACAGTGTCAAAGGACCTGCCTAATATCCCTTCCCTTACGAGTTCTTTCATGAGATTCTCAAACTGCTCGCCCGCAAAAGTGGGAAAATCAGATTTTATGCTCTCCAGAACGCCTGCATTTTGAGAACTCTCGATTTCACTTTTATGTGGCAATACATATCTGAACCAGAACTTCAGGTACTGGTCAGAAATCCAGTATAATCTTCTTTTATAACGCTCAGAAGCCCCGAATGGCTTTTCAGGTATTACAATACCATGTAACATGAGAATATCAAGATACTTGGATACCATGCTCTTGTCAAGGCCGGAATATGTACATATCTCTCCCAGTGTATGATTCCCGTATGAAATTGACCTGAGAATCAGCATATAATTCCTTGGTTCCCTGAATTCGGTTCTAAGGAGAAATTCTGCTTCTTCATATAGTGCTGAACCTTTTGAAAGCAGATTATTTGACACATTTTCCCAAAATCCGGCAAAAGGATCAAGTTTCAGAAGATATTCCGGTATGCCGCCAAAAACAAAATATGTCAAACATAAGTCCTCGAATTCATAATCCACGAATTCAGTTATATATCTAAACTTCAAAGGTTGCAGCCGCAACTGACCTGTTCTTCTCCCGTAAAGAGGACTTTTATATGAAAGTACCTCATTTTCCATTATTCCGATCGATGAGCCGGAGAGAATCAGCATTACATTCATCTGTTTTAATATAGTATCATATATTTTCTGAAACACTGACGGGATTGCCCTGTTAGCCTCAATAAGGTATGGAAATTCATCAATGGCAATTATGATCCTTGATTCCCTCGCTTTCGCCTGGAATGAACTGCTGGAAGCCAGAACAGAAAAAAGAGAGAACCAGTCATCAAAACTTGCCCCGATAATACTATCATCTTCCAGGAACCTTGATACAGTAGCCTTGAAGTTGTTAATGTTTTCCCTGTCTCCTTCTGCTGTTGCAAGGTAATAGACTCCTCTGTTGCCAATGAACCTGCTGATCAATTCAGTCTTTCCAACTCTTCTTCTCCCGTAAAGGATGAACAGCGAAGCTTCCATAGATGAGTATGCATTTTGCAGAATTTCTAATTCTTCAACTCTATTTACAAATTTTTGTTGAGACATAAGTATTATACTTTAGTCACAACAAATATATTAATATGTCCATACCGACCGTATTGAACAGGAAAATCTTGAAATTTTGAATAGTAATAATAGATTATCAGTTTAGTCTGAATCTTCTTTTCACCTCTTCGAACGAAATAATATTCTTTTCAATTATATCTGAAAAACCCCGAGGAAAAGATGTTTTTAATTCATCAGGGTATTTAACCTTCCCGTCATAAGTTATGCCACCGGCTTCCTGCGTTATTTTTCATCTCAATTTGGTGGAATTACCTGTATAAATACGGAAGTACTCATTCTTTTGTATGGTCAGGGATTATAAGCGGTTATTGAACATGTCAAGGAGGTATGCTCAAAAACGATGCAAGAAATCTATTTCATACAATGTTAAGTGAGTTAAGTTCACTTGAAATTTATCCTGTAAGTAGCCATATATTCAGAGAGACTGTCAAGACTGTTCTTGAACAACACATATATATTGTATATATAATTCAGCTTGAAACATGCATTGAATCAGGAAGCGTTTTGTTCTGTTCTTCAGACTTACCACTCTGAAAGAGATTAAAGATAGCAGAAGCATCGAATATGTTCATATTTCCCTGCTCTCCCGGATATCTGATACAATTTCATCTAAATTTAATTTAGAGATTATAGGAGTCACTCTTTTCATTTTTTCAATTAAATCCTTATTCCTGGCTCTTCTTATTTCTTCCTGTACGGCATTCCTGATAATTACTGTTGGATTTAATTTGAATTTCTTTAATTCTTCCCTCTCTCCTTCTGAAATTTTAGCAGATATTGTGGTATACATTTTCATAGTCTAAAATATATAACAAACATTTTAAATTTATGTATTACAATGAGTAATTCAATTCAAACTACATATAGAATCACCGGAGGAAGAAGAATGATAACATATTATTCAAGAGTTATGCCTCTGATCCGGGCAGTTTCAGTAGATATAGGTTTATTATTCATAATCGCAGCATCGGTCAGGCTAATCATTAAGGGTGTATTAAGTGCATACAGAAAATTGAAGAGTTGAAAAGCATTCCTTATTCCAGGTATCGGAGTAACGTATATGAAAGATAGATTTAACTTCCTGTATTAGCTTAAAAATTAATCAAACTATGGCCGTCCACTAATTTTTATCACTGTGGAATTCTGATTCGATCTTCATTAATGGCCACCAAACAGATCCGACATTATACGTTTCTCCGCTCTTCTACGGCTCATTACAAACGTTGAGTTGGCAATGCCCAGTTTCCCGGCCAATTGATCAGAATTTATCTTTCTTGGAATATCGTAATAGCCCGAATAGTAAGATTCCTTCAGAATTCTGAGCTGTTTGCCGGTGAGGCTATCAAGAGGTGACCCTACAGGCAGTCTTGCCTTCGTCACTGATAATACTCTTAAATCAAATCCTTCTGCCTTTCTGGTTTCAATGAATTTTGATATATCCTCAGAATTAGCAAGGAAAGTAATTATATAGTTCCCATTTATGATTTCAATTGATATCGGGAAAATATCCAATTTGGCATCAGTCTTTTCCGATTTGTTTGAATTTATGGGTGGATTGCCTTTTACAAATATTGTATAAGTTCCGGTTGAAGAATTGAAATCCAAAACCTGGATGTGAATCCACGGAAAACGCATAAATGGAAGGTCATCAACACTAGAGGACTTATCCAAAAATCTTAACTGTATAATAATAGAAAACTCTTCTGGCGATTGCCTGAGAAAATAAACCACTCTGAAAAATTCCACATTTTGCATTATTGAAGTAATTTCTATAGCACCACTTGGTTCTGAATTCAATATCCTGCTATTTTTTTGAATTTCAATGACTATTTTTTGCATAATTTCATTATAGGACTCCATTTAATAAGCTTTCCTGCAAAATATAGAGTATACTCGACAATTTCTTTATTGCACGGAATAATATTATGAAATGATAAAAATGACTCAGCTGAAATGGATAGCGCTTTCAAACACCACTATAGGTATGCTACTGGCTACGATAAATTCAAGTATTCTTCTCATTGCACTTCCGGCAATATTTCGGGGAATAGATCTTAATCCCCTGTCTAAGGGGGTTTTTGCATATCTGCTATGGATTTTAATGGGATATATGATTGTTACAGCTGTGCTTCTTGTTACTATAGGAAGACTTTCAGATATGTTCGGGAGGGTAAGGCTTTTTAATTTAGGGTTTGCTATATTCACATTTGGTTCAATACTGCTTTTCCTTACACCTAACAAAGGAGATCTTGGTGCTCTGGAACTTGTAGTTTTCAGGATAGTCCAGGCAATAGGCGGGGCATTCCTCATGGCAAATTCCAATGCAATAATAACGGACAATTTTGGTAAGAAGGAAAGAGGCCTTGCACTGGGCATAAGTGGAATTGCAGCCACAGCAGGAATGAGTCTGGGCGTTGTACTTGGCGGTGTTCTTTCCATTATAAACTGGAGATACGTATTCCTTGTCAGTGTTCCTTTTGGTATTCTTGGTACAGTATGGTCATATTTAAAATTGAAGGAAACGTCACCAAAAAGAAAAGAAAAGCTGGATATCCCAGGAAATTTGACATTCGGCACCGGGCTGATCATACTGCTCATAGGCGTCACCTATGGCCTTGTACCGTATAAATCAAGTTCAACCGGGTGGGCAAACCCGTGGGTAATTGCAGCAATGGTTATAGGAATAGTCATGATCATTGCATTCCCGTTTATAGAGAGAAAAGTAAAACAGCCAATGTTTAAATTTGAATTATTTAAAATACGCGGTTTTGCGGCAGGAAGTCTTGCTTCAATGATTACCGCTATGGGTATGATGGGATTGATGTTTATGATAATTCTTCTTCTGCAGGGAATATGGCTACCGCTTCATGGATACTCATACAGCAGCATTCCGTTCTGGGCCGGAATATTTATGCTGCCTATGACGGTTGGAATGGGAATATTCGGAGCAATGGGAGGCAAGTTATCTGATAAGTACGGTTCCAGGGGATTGGCCACAGCAGGGCTAATAATATCAGCATTTGCAATAATAATGCTTACAACCATAAGCGCTAATTTTGCATATATAGAACTGGCAATTTTACTTTTTGTCTTTGGCTCCGGGTATGGATTGTTTAATGCACCAAATACATCGGCATTAATGTCCTCAGTTCCTGCTGAATCCAGAGGAGTGGCCTCAGGGATGTTTGCAACAATGAGAAATGTAGGTTCAACTGCTAGTATGGGCATATTTTTTACAATTCTAATATTGGCTATGGCTGCAGTACTTCCACATACACTATTTTCCGGACTCACCGGTGCAGGAGTTTCCTCAACGGTTGCAAAGTCACTTTCATCACTGCCTCCAACTGATGCCATTTTCAGTGCTTTGCTGGGAATCAATCCAGTAACTGAAATTATAACATTGTCCAATCTCAGCACCTTAATTTCGCCCACCTCTCTTTCTACAATCACCGCGACAAGATGGTTTCCGGGAGTTTTAGCTCCTGCTTTTATGTCCTCACTGAGAACGGTGTTCTTTGTGGCATTTACAATAACTCTGATTGGAGCGATAATATCTTATTTGAGGGAACCTTCAAACAGGAATACAGGAAAGAAGGTGAAAAAATGAATATTTGCCAGAAAATTTTTGCACAAATACAGATCAATCAATACAGGCAGGTGAAATAATATGCATACACTTGAATTACAGGACATAGAATCAGGTTACAATGGAAAATCTGTAATCAGCGGAATCAGTTTTGAAGGATCAATGTCTTCGGTATACGTGGTTCTGGTCCAGAACGGTGCAGGTAAAACAACTCTTTTCAGGAGAATGGCAGGAATACTTGAGCTTATAAAATTGAAGGTTTTGCTGAGACACTTTTTGCCGGGGTCCCCATTGTGAGCTTCTACGCAATTGCCGTGGCTGTATTTGTATCTTCAAAGGTCAATAGTGTACAGGGCGCGTACCAAATTGGCATAGTAGCGGTACTTCCATTTTTTGTTCTGTACTTTCTTGGACTTACAGGCATATTTTCCGAGGACAGCAACCTGCATGTGGCATACATATCAATTGCATTTCTTGTG